>OJFL01000151.1_pt1 | contig 37264 bp, 36 predicted proteins | sample 1594131 | NCBI WGS metagenome assembly OJFL01 (sample SAMN05416782, study PRJEB24817) | seawater metagenome | isolation source: Sea water | place: Canada:Atlantic | collected 2013-07 | reverse complement strand
TACACACTGCATATCGTCGGCAGCGTCAGATGTGTATAAGAGACAGGATATAATATCTTCAATGGTGAAATTTCCAAAACTAATGGAGAGACCGATTGTTGTTAATAAAGAAAAAGCGGTTATTGGAAGACCACCTGAATCTATAAAACAGGTTCTTTAACTCTTTTGTTTAACAGAAAATTAACAACAAGTAGTTAAACTTATTAGACATTTACAGTCAGAGCATTAAACCATTGACTTAAATGAAAAAAACTTATTTATTTTTTATAATATTTACTTTAACCTTTTTGAGTGTTTTAAGTCAAAAGCCTCAAAATGATCAAATTTCGATTACTGGTAAAATCATAGATTCAAATACTAAAGAACCTTTAGAATATGCTACAGTAATATTAAACAATCAAGAAACAAAACAATTAAGTGGAGGTATTACTGATGAAAATGGGAATTTTAACATAAAAATTAATACAGGAACTTATGATATTAGTTTTGAGTTTATTTCATTCAAAACGATCAAAATCCCCAATAAAATTATTAATTCATCTATTAATTTTGGTACAATTAAATTATCAGAAGATGCTGATGAATTAGATGAAATTGTTATCATTGCTGAGAAGTCTACTGTGGAAATTCGTTTAGATAAAAGAATCTATAATGTTGGTAAAGACATGACTGTCAAAGGGGGTTCAGCATCCGATGTATTAGATAATGTTCCTTCTGTAGATGTAGATGTAGAGGGAAATGTAAGTTTAAGAGGCAATGAAAATGTCAGAATATTAATAGATGGAAAACCCTCAGCATTAGTTGGTTTAAGTGGCACAGATGCTTTACGTCAATTACCTGCAGATGCCATAGAAAGAGTTGAAGTAGTTACCTCACCATCCGCTAGGTATGATGCTGAGGGTACTGCTGGTATTTTAAATATTATTCTTAGGAAGGGTGTAGCTACAGGCTTAAATGGTTCCCTAAATGCGACCATTGGAGATCCAACACAATATCGTATTGCTTCTAATATAAATTTTAGAACAAAAAAAGTTAATTTATTTACTAATTTGGGGTATAGAAATAGCTCAGGTCCAGGAAACTTTTTAACGAATCTATCAACTTTCGAGAATGAATCTATCAATAGTTTACGAATTGAAGATAGAAATTTTGAAAGAAACAGAAATGGATACAATATTAATCTAGGATTGGAATATTTTTTATCTAAAGAAAGTTCAATTACAGGGACCTATTTTTTCAGAGATTCTGATAATAAAAACTTATCAAATAATATTATTCGTGTTTTTGACATAAATGATAATCTTGAGTTTTCTGACACTCGTATCCAAGATGAAGATGAAATAGATACAACATCACAATTTGCTTTAAACTATACAAATAACATCAATAGTAGTGGTCATAAATTAACGATTGATTTTCAGTATAGTGAAAGTGAGGAAATAGAAACAGCCTTTATAAATGATTCATTAGCTGAGGAAAACAATATCACAACAGAAGATTCAAAAAATACACTCATACAATCGGATTATGTTTTACCTATTGGTGAAAACACTCAGTTTGAAATAGGGTATCGAGGAGAATTCCAAGACCTAACATCTGATTTTTTAGTAACGAGAACTCCAACACTTGATTTTGATCCTTCAAACAACCTTATTTTCAAACAAAATGTAAATGCATTATACTCCCAATTTGGAAGCAAACTAAATAAGTTTTCTTATTTACTAGGACTAAGAACAGAGATAACTGACGTAAAAGTTAGACTTACAAATACCAATGAAAAATTTGATTATAAATACACTGAATTATTTCCTACTATAAATGTCGGATTTGAAAGAACAGAAGACCAAAGTTTTACAATTGGTTATAGTAGACGATTAAGAAGGCCAAGGTTTTGGTATTTAAATCCTTTTGAATCTAGAAGTAGTCAGAATGTGATTTATAAAGGAAATCCCGCATTAATTCCTACATTTACTAATTCTTTTGATTTAGGCTTTCTTCAAAAGATTGGAAAACTTACCTTAAACTCATCAATCTATTTTCAACATTCAATAAATGCTATCCAAAGAGTTAGTAGAGATGAAATTAGATTTATAGATGGAGTAAATCAGGTAATTACAATTAGAGAGCCTATTAATCTGGCTTCAGAAGACAGATTTGGCTTTGAGCTAACAACCAACTACAACCCATCAAAAAAAGTGCGATTATCTGGTAGTTTTAATGTTTTTCAACAGGAGTCAAAAGGTCTTTATGCCTATAACAAATTCATAATCGATGAAACCTCTGGAGATATTATTGCTACACCCGAAACACAAGATTTAGGAAACACAAATAATAGTTGGTTTACAAGATTTAATGCCACATTTTCTCTACCCTGGGAAATTCAAATGCAAAACAGATTGTCATACAGAGGACCAAGAAAAACCGCTCAAAGTGAGTCAGAAGGCATTTTTTCTGCCAATATAGCCTTAAGTAAAGATGTTTTTAAAGAAAAAGGTTCATTGGTATTAAACGTAAGTGATGTGTTTAATTCTAGAAAAAGAAAATCAACAAATTACAATCCGAGTAAAGAGAACCCTACCAGTATTAGTTATCAGGAATCACAATGGAGAGTTCGACAGGTATCATTAAATTTCACCTATAGGTTTAATCAAAAAAAGAAACAACAGCGAGACAGAAGAAGTGGTGAAGATTTTGAAGGTAGTGAAGATTTTGGTTCACCATAGACTTATTTATTAAGATATTATACCATAAAAAAAAGCTTACTCTACAGTAAGCCTTTTTTTATGTGTTTACATGAAAAAGTTACTTTCCTTCAGCAGCTTTTTTAGCTTCTCTTTTTAATTTGATGTTTTCCCAAATAGTACCCCCTAACCAGTATGGCACTACAAAAGTCAATAAGAATATTAACAGCCAAAAACCAGCTGTAAAAATAAACATGAATAAAACCAATCCTGAAAACTGAGAAAAATCTAACATTTAAAATATATTTTTATTTAACATTACAAAAATAACAGATAATTTTAATTGAAACTAACATTTTACTAAATATTTCTAGAAGAAAATACTCGTAAATGTTACTAACTGATTGTTGCGAATTTCGTAAATTTGAAATATTATCTTAAAAGCACTAATCATGAAGTTTAGAATAGAAAAAGACACCATGGGTTCTGTTAAGGTTCCTGCTGATAAATACTGGGGAGCACAAACAGAAAGATCAAGAAATAATTTTAAAATTGGTTCAGCTGCTTCAATGCCTCTAGAAATTGTATATGGTTTTGCATATCTCAAAAAAGCTGCTGCATTTACAAATGCAGAATTGGGTGTTTTATCTAAAGAAAAGCGTGATTTAATAGCTTTGGTATGTGATGAAATTTTAACTGGTAAATTAGATGATCAATTTCCATTGGTAATATGGCAAACTGGTTCGGGGACTCAATCTAATATGAATTTAAATGAAGTTATTGCCAATAGAGCTCATGAAATTTCGGGGAAAGTAATTGGAGAGGGAGAAAAAACCATTCAACCAAATGATGATGTTAATAAATCTCAGTCCTCTAATGATACTTTTCCAACAGGAATGCATATTGCTTGTTATAAAAAAATCATTGAAACAACGATACCTGGGATTGAAAAATTAAGGGATACATTACAAAAAAAATCTGAAAATTTTAAAAGTGTTGTTAAAATTGGACGTACACATCTAATGGATGCTACTCCCCTAACCCTGGGTCAGGAATTTTCTGGATATGTTGCGCAATTAAATTTCGCTTTAAAAGCTTTGCGTAATTCTTTGGAACACCTAGGTCAATTAGCTTTAGGAGGAACGGCAGTTGGAACAGGGTTAAATACTCCCAAAGGATACGACGTTTTAGTGGCTAAGTTTATTGCTGAATTTACAAACTTACCTTTTATAACAGCTGAAAATAAATTTGAAGCTTTGGCTGCACATGATGCATTAGTTGAAACACATGGCGCTCTTAAGCAAGTAGCTGTATCGTTGAATAAAATTGCTAATGATATTCGAATGATGGCATCAGGTCCTAGGTCTGGAATTGGAGAAATTACGATCCCGGCAAACGAACCTGGAAGTTCTATCATGCCTGGAAAAGTAAACCCAACACAAGCGGAAGCCATTACGATGGTTTGTGCCCAAGTTATGGGTAATGATGTAGCTGTAACTATTGGTGGTACTCAAGGTCATTATGAGTTAAATGTTTTTAAACCAATGATGGCTGCTAATGTGATTCAATCTGCACAACTTATTGGAGATGCTTGTATTTCATTTGATTTACATTGTGCTTCAGGTATTGAACCAAATCATACAAGAATTAATGAATTATTAAATAATTCATTAATGTTAGTCACAGCCTTAAACACTAAAATTGGGTATTATAAAGCTGCTGAAATCGCTAATACTGCTCATGAAAATGGCACAACATTAAAAGAAGAAGCAGTTCGTTTAGGTTATGTTACTGAAGAACAATATGATGAGTGGGTGAAACCTGAAGATATGACGGGTAGCATGAAATAATTTTTAATTCAACATTATTTATTTTCTAAACATATTCAAAATATATACAGGATTTAAATCTTAAAGCTCATCCCTACATCAACATATCGTTTTTATTTTTTAATGTAAGTTTGTGAAAAGAATGAAAACAAAACCTATGACAACTTTATTCATCAATATCAAAGAACTTGTTCAAGTAAGAGAATTGGATGTGATGAAGGTTAGTGGAAAGAATATGAGTATTTTACCCATAATCAAAAATGCCTTTTTAATAATTAAAGACAATGTTATCGTAGATTTTGGATCTATGAATAAGCTTGGTATTAAAAAATCAGATAAAGTAGTTGATCTCACTGGTAAATTAGTTCTGCCCACTTGGTGTGACAGTCATACCCATTTAGTTTTCGCGGATACCAGAGAAGAAGAATTTGTAAATCGAATAAAAGGACTAACCTATCAAGAAATTGCAAAAAGAGGTGGAGGTATATTAAATTCAGCAAAGAAACTTCAAATTAAGCCAGAAATAGAACTCTTCGACGATGCAGAAAAAAGGCTAAAAGAACTTATACAAAATGGAACCGGAGCTATTGAAATTAAGTCAGGTTATGGTTTATCATTAGAAAGCGAACTAAAAATACTGCGTGTAATTAAAAAATTAAAAGAAAACTTCTCAATCCCTATAAAAGCTACTTTTTTAGGTGCACATGCAATCCCTATTAAATACAAAGAAAAAAGAGCTGATTATATTCAGTTAATTATTGATAAAATGATTCCTGAAATAGCAAAAGAAAAACTAGCTGATTATATTGATGTGTTTTGTGAAAAAGGATATTTTACTTCCAAAGAAACTGATCAAATTTTAAAAGCAGGAAGAAAATATGGATTGATTCCAAAAATTCATGTGAATCAATTTAATTCTATTGGAGGTGTTAAAGTTGGTGTAAAAAACAATGCTTTATCTGTAGATCATTTAGAAGTTTTAACAGATCAAGACCTCAGCATATTATCAAAATCAGATACGATGTCTGTTGCACTTCCATCATGTTCATTTTTTTTAGGAATACCCTATACAAATGCAAGAAAATTAATAGATGCTAATGTTCCTATGGCTATTGCATCAGACTACAACCCTGGGTCTTCTCCTTCTGGAAATATGAATTTTGTTGTTTCTTTAGCTTGTATAAAGATGAGAATGACTCCCGAAGAAGCTATAAATGCAGCTACTATTAATGCTGCTTATGCCTTAAACTTATCAAATAAAATTGGAAGTATCTCAAAAGGTAAAGTAGCTAACTTTATAATTACAAAACCTATTAAATCCTATAGTTCTATACCTTACGCTTTTGCTGATAATTATATTGAAAAAGTTTATCTAGAGGGTAAAGAAACTCAAACTAAATAATTTTTAAAAATATTAGATTTGTTTCATAAAATCACTTCATTTTTTTGTTTTATAATTAAATCTAAAAATGAACATGGTGTTCACTCTCCATTTGTATTTGATTTAATTACTTCTTGTTTTTATAAAAAAAAAGATAAGAACGATTTAACTATTTTCTTAAACTATAAAAAACAGCTTTCAAAAAACACCTCATTATTAGAAATTTCAAATTTTAATTTTATTTCTAATCTCCTACTCTCTAATAAAAGAAAACGCTCAAGGATTGTTAAAGATTTAGGGATTTCAAATGAAAGAGCAGGATTATTAATTAATATAATACAATACCTGAAACCAAAGAGTATTTTAGAAATTGGAACTTCACTTGGTATTGGTACTGTTGCATTATCGTCTGCACAAGAAAGCTCCAAAATAACAACTCTAGATGAGAATGAAAAGACTGTAAATATCATTAAAGAATTGTTTAAAAAAAACACTTTTAAACCTATAAAATTTCTAACAGATGATTTTGAGATCACTTTACCTCGGGTATTTAATAATAACACCTATGATTTTATCTATTTTAAAGGAAGTTATGCAAACAAAATAACGTTAAAATACTTTGAATCTAGTTTATCGTCTATACACAATGATTCAGTTTTTTTATTTGAGAATATTCATTCTAATAAAGAATCTGAGAAAGTTTGGAAATATATTAAAAAACATAATAAAGTAACGGTAACAATAGACACATTCCTATGGGGGTTTGTATTCTTTAGAAAAGAACAAGAAAAAGAACATTTTATCATCAGAATTTAAAATATTAAATTTACACTATGAAGATTTATACAAAAACAGGAGATAAAGGAACTACCGCCTTGTACGGAGGCACAAGGGTTTCAAAGAATCACTTAAGAATAGAATCTTATGGAACCATAGATGAACTAAATTCTTACATTGGTCTGATTAAAGATCAAGCAATTGACAATCAAACAAAAAATATTCTTGTAAAAATTCAGAATGATTTATTTACCCTTGGTTCGATGCTAGCAACACCATCAGAAAATGAAACCCTGAAAAATGGAAAAGAACGTTTAAATATTCCTAAAATAACCACCAAATCTGTTACATATTTAGAAAACACTATAGATGAAATAAATTCAAAGCTACCTCAAATGACTCATTTTATTCTTCCTGGTGGTCACACTACGGTGTCATATTGTCATATTGCTAGATGTGTTTGCAGGAGAGCAGAAAGGTTATCAGTTTCACTTCACGAACAAGAAGATATAAACCCTATTGTTTTAACATATCTTAACCGACTATCTGACTTCCTTTTCATACTGGCACGAAAGTTGTCCCAATATTTTTCAGCTCAGGAAGTTAAGTGGATTCCAGAGAAATTATAACAAGTTCTTTTTTTATTGATATATATTTCAAAAAAAACTTGGTTTTTTCAGTAAAAAAATTATTTTTGCACAAAATTAAATCCATAAGAAATGTATTGGACTTTAGAATTAGCATCTTATTTAGCAGATGCACCATGGCCAGCAACAAAAGATGAGTTAGTAGACTATGCTATCAGAACAGGTGCGCCCTTAGAAGTAGCCGAGAATTTACAAGAAATTGAAGATGAAGGAGACTCATATGACTCTATCATTGAAATTTGGCCAGATTATCCGACTGAAGAGGATTATCTTTGGAATGAAGATGAATATTAAAAATATTTAATAAAACAAAGAATAAAAAGTCTCAAATGAGGCTTTTTTTTTGTTTACTTTTAAAGTCTTATATACTATATCACATACAAGAGAATAAAATAAAGCTTAAAGAATGAGTATCTTAAATTCAGTAATTAAAATATTTGTTGGAGACAAACAACAAAAAGATCTAAAAATACTTCAACCGATTGTTGAAAAAGTAACCGCTTACGAAACCTCATTAACTTCTTTATCAAATGATGAATTAAGAAATAAAACAACTGAATTCAAAAAAAGATTAAAAGAAGGGACAAAAGTTTTTAATGATAAAATTACTGCATTAGAAAAGGAAGCTAAAGATGCTGAAATAGACAGACAACAAGATATTTTTTCTGAAATAGACACTCTAAAAAATGAATCTTATGAGGCGTCTGAGGCTATTTTAAATGATATCATGCCAGAGGCCTTTGCTGTGGTAAAAGAAACTGCAACTCGTTTTGTAAACAATGAGGAAGTTGAAGTTACAGCAACTCCATTTGATAGAGAACTTTCATCTAGTCGAGAACATGTTGTTTTAGATGGTGACAAAGCTTTTTGGCAAAATTCTTGGGACGCTGCAGGAAAACCTGTGACTTGGGACATGATTCACTATAATGTGCAACTCATTGGAGGTTCTGTGCTTCATCAAGGAAAAATTGCAGAGATGATGACTGGGGAAGGAAAAACATTAGTCTCTACATTGCCGGTATATTTAAATGCACTAACTGGAAATGGAGTTCATGTTGTTACCGTAAATGATTACTTAGCGAAAAGAGATAGAGCATGGATGGCACCAATGTTTGAATTCCATGGATTAAGTACAGATTGTATTGATTTTCATCAACCTAATTCAGAAGAAAGAAGAATAGCTTACAATGCTGACATTACGTATGGAACAAACAATGAATTTGGATTCGATTATTTAAGAGATAATATGGCAAGTTCAAAGGAGGACTTAGTTCAAAGAGCTCCAAATTATGCCATAATTGATGAAGTAGATTCCGTTTTAATCGACGATGCAAGAACTCCTTTAATTATATCTGGACCTGTTCCTCAAGGAGATAGACATGAATTCAATGAATTAAAACCTTTAGTTAACGATCTGGTATCAAAACAAAATAAGTATTTAATTGGAGTATTAGCAGAAGCTAAAAAATTAATTTCTGAAGGAAATACCAAAGACGGTGGGTTTTTATTGTTGAGAGTTTTCAGGGGGATTCCAAAAAATAAAGCACTTATTAAATTTTTATCTCAGGAAGGAGTAAAACAATTATTACAAAAAACAGAGAATACTTACATGGCAGATAATAATAAACTGATGCCAGAAGTAGACGAAGAATTATGGTATGTTATAGAAGAAAAGAATAATTCTATAGATTTATCAGATAAGGGTATTGCTGCGCTTTCAACTAATACAAGTGATGAAGATTTCTTTGTATTACCTGATTTGGGCGTTAAAATTGGTGATATAGATGCCTCTCAAGAAACCACAGACAAAAAAGCTGAATTAAAGGAGAAATTATACAAAGAATTTAGCGTTAAAAGTGAGCGGATTCATACAATGAATCAACTACTAAAAGCTTACAGTTTGTTTGAAAAAGATGTTGAATATGTAGTTGTAGAGAATAAAGTCATGATTGTAGATGAACAAACCGGACGTATCATGGATGGTCGTCGATATTCAGATGGGCTTCATCAAGCAATTGAAGCCAAAGAAAATGTAAAAATTGAAGATGCCACCCAAACATTTGCAACGGTTACCTTGCAAAACTACTTTAGAATGTATAAAAAGTTATCTGGTATGACAGGTACAGCTATAACTGAAGCGGGTGAACTTTGGGAAATTTACAAATTAGATGTAGTTGAAATCCCTACTAATAAGCCATTACTTAGAGATGATAAGCAAGATTTTATTTATAAAACTACTCGTGAAAAATATAATGCAGTAATTGAAGATGTTGTTCAACTAGTAAGTCAAGGAAGGCCAGTGTTAGTAGGTACAACTTCTGTTGAAATTTCTGAATTATTGGGTAGAATGTTACAAATGCGTAAGATTAAGCATAACATTTTAAATGCAAAATTACATAAACGTGAAGCTGATGTTGTTGCAGAAGCTGGTAATCCTGGTATTGTAACTATAGCCACCAATATGGCAGGACGTGGAACAGATATTAAGTTGTCTGATCAAGTAAAAGATGCTGGAGGTTTAGCGATTATTGGTACAGAAAGACACGATTCTAGACGTGTAGATAGACAATTAAGAGGAAGAGCTGGACGTCAGGGAGATGTTGGGTCATCTCAATTTTATGTTGCCTTAGATGACAATTTAATGCGTTTATTTGGATCTGAAAGGATTGCGAAAATGATGGATAGAATGGGATTAAAAGAGGGGGAAGTAATTCAACATTCCATGATTTCTAAGTCTATTGAAAGAGCACAAAAAAAGGTTGAAGAGAATAACTTTGGTATTCGTAAAAGATTGTTGGAATATGATGATATCATGAACGCTCAAAGAGAATTTGTTTACCTCAGAAGAAGACATGCTCTAGATGGAAATCGTTTACAAATAGACATTTCAAATATGATTTTTGAAACATGTGAAACTATTATTAACCAAAATAAAGCAGCTAAAGATTTTCAAAATTTTGAATTTGAGCTAATTAGATTTACATCTATAACCTCTCCGTTTACTGAAGATGAATTTAATTCATTAAATGAACCGGAATTAACTGACAGGCTTTATGATATAGTAACCAAACACTACAAAGAGAAGGTTGAAAGAAATGCACTTCTAACCTATCCAGTAATCAAAAATGTATATGAAAATGAAGGGGATAGATACGAACGTATTGTTGTCCCTTTTTCTGACGGTATTAAGACTCTTAAAGTTGTTACAAATTTAAAAGAGGCCTATGAAACAAAAGGAAAATCTTTAGCTACAGATTTTGAAAAAAATATCACACTCGCTATTATTGACGAAAACTGGAAAGATCACCTTCGACAAATGGATGATTTAAAACAATCGGTTCAAAATGCATCTTACGAACAAAAAGATCCATTATTAATTTACAAATTTGAAGCATTTGAATTGTTTAAAGTAACTATTGATAAAATAAATCGTGAGGTACTGTCTTTCTTGTTTAAAGGAGAATTGCCAAACCAAGCAAATGATCAAATTTCGGAAGAGCGTAAGAAAACAGGTCAGAAATTAAACTTGAGTAAGGCGGCTGTTCAAAATACTACAGAACAAGCCATCAGTAATTCTCGTCAACAGCCAACAGAACCCGTTGAAACTATTGTAAGAGAGCAACCTAAAATTGGTAGAAATGAGCGTGTTACCATTAAAAATGTGATGAGTGGTCAAGAAAAAATTGTCAAATTTAAACAAGCAATCCCCTTGATAGAGAGAGGTGAATGGGTGCTAGTGAAAAGCTAACACATCTATATTAAAATAAAAAAGCCACTATAAAAGTGGCTTTTTTTATTAGATATAATTTTTTTAAAGATTTATAAACCTTGAAAGTCTGAATCCATTTTAAGGTACTCTATAAATTCTTGTTTAGTATCCTTATTTTTAAATTTACCTCCAAATTCTGCAGTAACTGTACTACTCTCAATATCTTTAATACCTCTTGAATTAACACATAAATGTTTGGCATCGATTACACAAGCAACATCATTTGTACCCAAAGCTTCTTGCATAGCTTGAACAACCTGCATCGTTAATCGTTCTTGAACCTGAGGTCTTTTAGCGAAGTATTCTACAATACGATTCATTTTAGACAAACCAATAACTTTTCCATCTGAGATATAAGCAACATGAGCTCTTCCAACTATCGGAAGTAAATGGTGTTCACAAGTAGAATAAACAATAATATTCTTCTCTACTAGCATTTCACCATAATTATAATTATTTTCAAATGTTGAAGCAATTGGTTTATTTGCTGGGTTTAACCCCATAAATAATTCATTTACAAAAGATTTAGCCACTCTTTTTGGTGTACCTCTTAGGCTATCATCTTCTAAATCCATTCCTAAAGTGATTAAAATGTCTTTAACACTTTCTTGAATTCTTGCTATTTTTTCATCATCTGAAATGTCAAATGCATCGGGGCGTAAAGGAGTTGTTGCAGAAGTTCCAATATGGTTATCTCCTATATCCTCTATTCTATTTTCATTTATTTTCATCAGTTGTTTTCTGAACATTAAAATTAGTTTGCAAATTTACGATATAAAGTAATATGTTTATTGCATTTTATTAATCAATTCATCTAAAGTACAAACCACCTGAGTACCATTAAACATATCTTTTAAGATGAATGTATTATTTTGAATCTCAGAAATAACAAAGGCAATATTTCGAGCAGATACATATTTCCACTGTTTCTTTTGCTGTTTGTTACTGGACGCTGTATCTGGATATATTTCAGTTTTTACACCTACATTTCTTAATGCCTTTATTGCTTCCAGTTGAATACTATTGTCTTCTTTATTAAAATTTAAAAATAATAACTTAGGTTTTGGAAGTGATACAGTATCAAACAAGCCAAGTTCTTCCAATACCAAATAAATTCTATCTAAACCAAAAGATATACCTACTCCACTCACATCCTTTAGTCCAAAGATTCCAGTCAAATCGTCATATCTACCTCCACCTCCAATGGATCCCATTTCAACACCTTCTGGAGCTGAAACTTCAAAAATAGCACCAGTATAATAGTTTAAACCACGTGCTAATGTTACATCAATTTCTAGAGTAGCCGATTGTAGTCCTAGATTATTAATAATATTCACAACAAAACGCAACTCCTCAACTCCTTTTTTCCCTTCTTCAGATCCAGACAACAACGTTTCTAAAACGTTTAACTGATCTGTATTTGATCCTGAAAGGTTAAAAAGAGGTGTTACTTTTTTAATAGCCTCAACAGATACCCCTTTTTGTAGCATTTCTTTTTCAACACCATTTGCACCAATTTTATCTAACTTATCTAAAGCTACAGTAAAATCAATCAACTTGTCTTTTGCTCCAATAACCTCAGCAATTCCCGCTAAGATTTTTCTGTTATTAATTTTTATGGTAGTACCTATTAATTTTAAATTGGTAAAAACAGCATCATACAATTGAATAAAGTCTACCTCTTGTAACAAGGAATTACTTCCTACTACATCTGCATCACATTGAAAAAACTCTCTAAAACGACCTTTCTGAGGACGATCTGCTCTCCAAACTGGTTGAATTTGATATCTTTTAAAAGGAAATGTAATCTCATTTTGGTGTTGTACTACATATCTGGCAAAAGGCACTGTTAAATCATAACGCAATGCTTTTTCTGAAATTTGTGATGTTGTCCTTATACTATCTTTAAGTTCTAAAAGGTTACTGTCTACTTTCTTTAAATAATCTCCTGAATTTAAAATCTTGAAAATTAAGCGATCTCCCTCCTCTCCATATTTACCCATTAAGGTAGCGGAGTTTTCAAAACTTGGAGTTTCTATAGGCTGAAAACCAAAGGTTTCGAATGCAGTTTTCATCGTATTTATGATGTACGTGCGATTGGCTACTTCTGTAGATGAAAAATCTCTGGTTCCTTTTGGAATGCTTGGTTTCATAAAAACAATATTCAGTTATCTAATCTTAGCTAAAATAAAAAAACTAGCTTCAGTTGCAAATATCCGAAAAATCTTGGGAAGTACTATTCTGTCACATTTGTTTTATTTTTTCTTTGAAGTGAAAAAATACTCGCATTTAATTCAAAACCTAATAGTAATATGATTGCGTTCAACCAAATAAATAACATTAAAATTAAAAGTGTTCCTATGGAACCATATAATTCGTTGTACTGAGCAAATTCATTTACATAGTATCCAAAGAGATAAAAAGTAAGTATTGACAATGTTGTTGTAAATATAGTTCCTGGTGAAAAAAACCTTGAATGCTTTCCATTTTTTGTTCCATATTTATATAAAATAGAAACAATAGTAAAAATCATGATCAGAAACAACCCCCCTCTTCCAAATTGCAACCATATAGTTTCATCATCTATCCATCCTTTATTCGTAAATGCATCTAAAAGCAACTGGTAAAACCCTGTTAATGCAACAGTAATCACTAAGAACAAGGCCATTAACAATGATACAAACATCGATAAAAAATAGGCTCTAAATACATTTCTATTTTCTTTAACGTGGTATGAATATTCAAAGCCTCCAAAAATAGCATTCACACCGTTAGTCATTAAAAAAATAGACCCTAGAAAACCAAATGATAATAAGCCCGCTTGTTTATTTCCTAAAATATCTAATAAAACGGTGTCCACAGCATCAAAAGTTTTAGGAGGTAAAATTTCTGATATTAATGTCATTAATCCATCTTGAAAACCATCGATGTGGATGTAAGGAATTAATGTTAACACAAATAACATGAAAGGAAAAATTGCCATAAAAAAACTGTAGGCTATACCTCCTGCACGAGTAGTTAATGCTCCTTCAACGATACCTATAATATACATTTCTAAAACATCATAGAGCGACATACCCTCTAGACCCGGAATTTTTATTTTCTTCCCAAATCTAACCAATACATTAAGTACTGGAATTTTTACTAGTTTGTCTTCTATTTCTTTACTCATTTAATTTATTCTATAATTATTTAGTTAACAGCTTTTAAGCTTAAATCCATATTATAAACTGAATGAGTTAAAGCCCCAGATGAAATATAATCTACACCACATTCTGCATATTTTCTGATAGTATCTTCATTTATTCCACCAGAAGATTCTGTGAGACATTTTCCATTAATTAAGGCAACTGCTTTTCTGGTGTCTTCAAATGAAAAATTATCAATCAAGATACGAAAAACACCCTCATTTTGAAGTATCTTTTCAATCTCTTGAAGGTTCCTAGCCTCTACTATGATTTTTAAATCTAATTTTTTGTCGCTTAGATATTGTTTGGTTTTTGTAATAGCTTTTGACATTCCACCTGCAAAATCTATATGATTGTCTTTAATCATAATCATATCATACAATGCAAAACGATGGTTTACCCCTCCACCAATTTTGACTGCCCATTTCTCTAGTGCTCTGATCCCTGGAGTAGTTTTTCTAGTGTCTAGAATCTGGGTGTTTGTTCCTTTCAATAAACTTACAAAAAAATTTGTTTTTGTAGCAATCGCACTCATGCGTTGCATGGCATTTAATACAAAGCGTTCTGCTTTAAGGATAGATTGGGATTTGCCAGAAACTTGAAAAACTACATCTCCATGGGTAACATGAGATCCATCATCAATAAAGCTTTCTACGTAGAGATCTTCATCAAAATATTTAAATGCTTTTTTTGCAAAAGCCACACCAGCTATAATACCAGTATCTTTTACCAATAAATTAGCCTTTCCTTGAGCAGGTGAAGGAATGCAGGATAACGAGGTATGATCTCCATCTCCAACATCTTCTCTGTACCCATTTTTAATAATAAGGTCTAATTCTTTTTCAAATTGTTCAATAGAGATCATACTTTTATATTATACAAGCTAAAATACGATTAAATGAGAAAAATGATGACAATAATTGTAATTTTGAAAAATGAAAATAAAACTGCTTGTTATTGGTAAAACAGACGACAAAAATCTAGGGCAACTCGTTGAAAAATACCAAAAAAGGTTAAATCACTACATAAATTTTGATGTAGAAATAATACCTGACATCAAAAATATAAAGAGTTTAAGTAAACTTCAACAAAAAGAAAAAGAAGGTGAATTGATTCTTTCTAAACTTAAAAACACTGATCAATTGGTGTTGTTAGATGAAAAAGGAAAAGAATTTCGGTCTTTAGATTTTGCAAATTTTCTTCAAAAGAAAATGAATTCAGGCATTAAACAATTAGTTTTAGTAATTGGAGGTCCTTATGGATTTTCTGAATCTGTCTATGAGAAAACTAGAGAAAAGGTATCCTTATCTAAAATGACCTTCTCTCATCAAATGATTCGCCTTTTTATAGTTGAACAATTGTATAGGGGTTTTACTATTCTCAAAAATGAGCCTTATCATCATGAATAAATAATCTTATTGAAATATTTTAAATTCTAAATCTTAAATTAATTAGTTTAGTAAAATGAAACTAGTCTTTGCCACAAATAACCAGCATAAATTAAAAGAAGTACAAGAAATGCTCTCTAATTCTATAGAGGTATTGTCTTTAAAAGATATTGGTTGTTCTGAGGATGTAGAAGAAACTGAAATTACGCTGGAGGGAAATGCCAAATTAAAAGCTGATTACATTACTGAAAAGTATGGATTTGATTGTTTTGCTGATGATACTGGATTAGAAGTAGAAGCTTTAGATGGAAAGCCAGGGGTATATTCTGCTAGATATGCCGGAGAACATGGAAATGCAGAAAAAAATATAGAAAAGCTTCTTAATGAACTTCAAAATAAATCAAGTAGAAAAGCAAAATTCAGAACTATTATTGCTTTAAATCTTACAAATAAACAATATCTTTTCGAAGGAATTTGTGATGGTAAAATTTTAACTGAGAAAACAGGAGTAAAAGGTTTTGGTTATGATCCGATCTTTAAACCAAACAATGCTTCGTGCTCTTTTGCTGAGATGAACTCAGAGAAAAAAAATATAATTTCTCATAGAGGAATTGCCATTCAAGAATTAGTTCAATTTTTAAATTCATTATAATTGATTATTCAAAAATCATACACAAAACAATTTATTACACTTTCTTTTGTATTGGTTATGGTTCTATTGGTAAGTATTAGTTTAGGTTCTGTAACTATTCCTGTAGACGAAATCATATCTATTTTGTCAGGAAACAATAGTTCCAAATCTAGTTGGAGTACAATTATTCTTCATTTTAGACTTCCAAAAGCAATTACCGCTATACTAGTTGGTTCCGGTTTATCTATAGCAGGTTTGTTAATGCAAACTCTTTTTAAAAACCCTTTAGCTGGTCCATTTGTATTAGGCATCTCTTCTGGAGCTAGCTTGGGAGTGGCTCTCTTAATTTTGGGTTCTGGTATCTTTGGTGGGTTTTTAGCAACGATTGCTTTTTCTAGTTGGGGTTTAGCCATTGCCTCAAGTATAGGTGCAGCACTTGTATTGCTGGCTGTGTTAGTAACTGCTACGAAGGTGAGAAATACCATGAGTATTTTAATTATTGGTCTTATGTTTGGTACGGTTACTTCAGCTATTATAAGCGTATTAACTTTTTTTAGTGATGCCGAAAAAATTCAGCAATTTATATTCTGGGGTTTTGGAAATTTAGGAAATCTATCTTGGACCGAAATATTGGTTTTTTTTATCATATACCTCATAGCGGTGCTAAACTTACTGTTTATCATAAAACCATTGAATACTTTTCTATTAGGTGAAAACTACTCTAAAAGCTTGGGAATTAATATTAAAAGAAGTAGAAACATCATTTTATTGATTACCAGTTTATTAACGGGGGTAATTACAGCCTTTGCTGGGCCAATTGCTTTTATTGGTTTAGCGGTTCCTCACATTACTAAATTGGTTTTTAAAACATCTGATCATAAAATATTACTTCCTGCTGTGGCCGTTTTAGGAGGTATTACCTTGCTGTTTTGTGATGTTATTGCTCAATTACCAACTAGTGAATTTACACTGCCCATAAACGCTGTAACCTCATTATTTGGGGCTCCTGTAGTGATTTGGTTATTGGTAAGAAAAAAGAAAATATATTTATGAGTAATGCCACCAAAAATAGTATTGAAACTAAGAATTTACATGTTGGGTATCAACAAAAAAATTCTGTGAACCTTATTCAACAAAATATTTCTATTCAATTAGCCAAAGGAGAATTTGTAGGTATTTTAGGTAAAAATGGCATTGGTAAATCTACGCTATTAAGAACACTAGCAGGGGTACAAGATGCTATTTCAGGAAATGTATTCATTCAGGGAAAAAGTATCCAATCTTACAACCTCAAAGAACTGTCTGGCCTAATTAGCCTTGTGCTTACAGAACGTCTGCCCGAGAGCCAATTAACTGTTTATGAACTAGTTGCTTTAGGAAGACAACCTTATACAAATTGGATTGGAAGATTAGGGAAAAAAGATATTGACCAAATTAAATGGGCTTTAGAACAAACAGAAACGCTTTCCCTAGCCAACAGACATTTTAATGAATTAAGTGATGGGCAATTGCAACGTGTTTTAATAGCTAGAGCATTGGCTCAAGATACCCAAATTATCATGTTAGATGAACCTACAGCTCATCTAGACATGCATCATACTATCAAAATCTTCAAGCTACTAAAAAAACTTTCAAAAGAAACAAATAAAACGATTATCACAACTACTCACGAAGTAAATTTAGCGATCAATTCTGCTGATCAACTTATTTTATTGACTGATAAAGAAGTGGTAGCTGGGAATAAAAAAACACTTATTGAAAGAAATTCTTTTGATCATCTATTTTCATCTGAAATTATAAACTTTAATGAAAATTTAGAGCAGTTTATCATAACAAAAGAGTCATGATTTTCCAGGTCGATGATTTATCTACTAATGTAAAATTTTGAAAAGTAATTCTTTTAAAATATCTCTATGAGTTTGGCTAGCCCCTACTCCTTTGCTTTTTACATCAGCATCTCTTAACATTGAGATAACTTGAGCTACCTTACGCATAGGGTAATTCCGCGCAGCAGTTACATAATCTGTTACAAAAAAAGGTTTAATGCCTAAAGATTTAGCTACCTGATCTCTAGATTTATTTAGTAATCCATGATAAATTAAGAGTTGAGTAAAAAAACTATTTAATAAAGAAATAGTCATAACTAGTGGATTACTCTTTGGATTTTGTGCAAAATACTGTATGATCTGATTGGCTTTCAAAATATTTTTCTCTCCTACGGCTTTACGTAATTCAAAATTATTAAAATCTTTAGAAATTCCAATATTGTCTTCTATGTGTTCAGGAGTAATAATAGTATTTTGAGGAAAAATAGTAATAAGTTTTTCTAACTCATTATTAATCTTACTTAAATCTGTTCCTAAAAAATCTACCAACATTTGAGCTGCTTTTGGTTCTACTTGATAATTTTTACCTCCAAGCACTCTTCGTATCCAATCAGCAACTTGATTTTCATACAAGCGTTTACTTTCGAAAACCAACCCTATTTTATGAATAGCTTTATACAATGCTTTTCGTCTATCAAGTTTCTTATACTTATAATTAAGTACTAATACAGTAGAGAGTTGAGGGTTACTAGCATAGGAAACTAATTTTTCTATTGTTCTACTTAAATCTTGTGCTTCTTTGACAATAATAACTTGCTTTTCAGCCATCATCGGAAAACGCTTTGCAGCTCCTATAATATCTTCAACAGAAACATCCCTTCCATACATCACCGTTTGATTAAAACCCTTTTCCTCTTCCTCTAAAATAGTATTTTCTATAAAATTTGATATTTTGTCTATGTAATATGATTCCTCACCCATTAAAAAATAGATCGGCTTAGTTGCTCCATTTTTAATGTCTAAAACTATTTGATTTATTTCATTCATATGATACTTACTTATGCAATATACAAAACCATTAATCTAGTTTTTAGTACATTTAGCCCCATGCAAGAACTAAATTTCCCATCCTATGCATTTAAACTCAAATCTAGCGAAAATAAGACACTTATTTTTGATATCGTTAGAAAAAAATATGTGATTTTGACTCCTGAAGAATGGGTTAGACAACATGTAGTTCATTTCTTACTTAAAGAAAAGAACTACCCTATTTCTCTGATTGCTGTTGAAAAACAACTCAAAATAAATACAAGAGTAAAAAGAACTGATATTATAGTATATAATAAACTAGGTACTCCAGAATTATTAATTGAATGCAAAGCACCTAGTGTAAAAATAACACAAACTACTTTCGACCAAATTGCACGATATAACCTCACCGCCAACTCAAATTATTTAATGGTAACAAATGGATTGGCTCATTATTTCTGTCAAATAGATACTACTAAAGAAACTTATATTTTTTTAGAAGATATTCCAAGCTACTAATTTTAGCATCTATTTAGTAACAAGAACGATTTAGATGTACTAGATTTGTAAACTTGAAAACAGCCATAGTCATATTAAACTGGAACGGTAAAAAATTGTTAGAGCAGTTTTTACCATCTATCGTTAATTTTAGTTCAGAGTTAGCAGATATATATGTGGCTGACAATGCAAGTACAGACAATTCTATAGCTTTTATAAAAGAATTTTTTCCTGTAGTTCATATCGTAGAAAACACCACTAATGGTGGATATGCAAAAGGGTACAACGATGCTTTAAAAAGTATTGATGCTGATATCTATTGTTTGATAAACTCTGATATTGAAGTATCTCCAAATTGGATTCCTCCCATTACAGAAGTTTTTAAGAAAGAGAAAAATACCGCTATAATTCAACCAAAAATACTCGATTATAAACAGCAGGAAACTTTTGAGTATGCAGGTGCTGGAGGTGGCTTTATAGATTTATATGGTTATCCGTACTGTAGGGGTCGTGTATTTAATAATTTGGAAAAAGACACAAATCAATATAATGATACAATAGATATCTTTTGGGCTTCAGGTGCTTGTTTTTTTATAAGATCTGAAGTATATCAATTTTTAAATGGATTTGATGAAGACTATTTTGCTCATCAAGAAGAGGTAGATTTATGTTGGAGAGCTCAAAATGAAGGTTATGATGTTAAATACGTTGGAAACTCCACTGTATATCATGTTGGAGGGGCTACACTTCAAGAAACTGATCCTCAAAAAACATTCTTAAACTTTAGAAATAGTTTACTTAATGTGATAAAGAATGTACCTAAACAATGGTTTCTATTTGTTGTTTTTTCACGTTTAGTATTGGATGGTGTTGCAGGAGTCAAATTTTTAGTAGAACTCAGACCTGTTCATACTTGGGCTATTGTTAGAGCTCATTTAAGTGTGTATAAAAATTTTTATAAATTTTTACAGAAAAGAAAAAGGTTACAAAAAAAATATAACTACAATCTTCACACGAGTGTTGTTTGGCAATATTTTATATTGAGAAGAAAACAATTTAAAAATTTACGGTAAAATTATAGAATATCCGTAGTTCCTTTTCCTTCTCTAATTATTTTTGGTATAGCATCTGTAAGGTCTATAATCGTAGATGCTAAGTTGTCACCATAACCTCCATCTATAACACCATCTACTAAATGCTCCCATTTTTCAAAAATCAGTTCTGGATCGGTAGTATATTCAATAACATCATCTTCATCATGTATCGAGGTCGATATAATTGGATTACCTAAAGCCTCAACAATGGCTCTAACTATATTATTATTTGGAATACGAATTCCTACCGTTTTTTTCTTTTTAAATACTTTTGGTAATGATTTACTACCTGGAAGTATAAAAGTATAAGGGCCAGGTAATGCTCTTTTAAGAAGCTTATAGGTGGGTGTATCAATTTGCTTTACGTAATCAGAAAGATGGCTTAAATCATTACAAATGAATGAAAAATTAGATTTATCTACCTTAATTCCTTTAATTCTTGCAATTTTTTCTACAGCTTTTGCATTAGTGATGTCACAACCCAATCCATAGACAGTATCTGTTGGATATATAATGAGGCCTCCTTTTTTTAGAACTCCTACTATCTTATTGATTTCTGTAGCATTAGGGTTTTCATTATAAACTTTAACAAAAAATGCCATAAAAACAGACTATTAGATTAAATGTTTACAAATAATTAAGAAAATAGTTAGTTTTTATCTACTAATCTAAACCCTTCTCCATGAATATTTAAAATTTCTACAGTATCATCATTTTTTAAATATTTTCTAAGTTTTGCAATATATACATCCATGCTTCTAGATGTAAAGTAATTGTCATCTCTCCATATTTTTGTTAATGCAAGTTCTCTTGGCATTAAATCATTTTTATGTAATGCTAACATGCGCAAAAGCTTACTTTCTTTTGGTGATAATTTTTGTGGTTCTTCTTCACCTACTGATAAGTGACGTAACTTAGAATTGAAAAATAGTCCACCAATATTAAATTCAAATTGCTCGTTTTCAGCTGAAGTATCAGATTCTTTTCTTTGTAAAATCGCTTTAATTTTAAAAAGTAAAACCTCTGAGTCAAATGGTTTATTTAGATAATCATCAGCACCAACTTGATAGCCTTTTAAGACATCTTCCTTTAGTGTTTTTGCTGTTAAAAAAATGATTGGAATTTCTTTGTTTTTAGATCGAATATCTTGTGCAAGAGAAAAACCATCTTTACGAGGCATCATTACATCTAAAATACAAAGATCAAAATCATTGTTTTTAAACATAATTAAACCTTCAATACCATCTTTAGCATGTGTAACGTTGTAATCATTTAATGCTAAATAATCTCTTAATACTGTTCCAAAATTTGGATCATCTTCTACTAATAAAATCTTTTTACTTCCCATGTTTATTTTTAAATTAATGGTAATTTAATTGTGAATGTACTTCCTTTATCTTTTTCACTATCAACAAAAACCGTTCCATGATGGATGTCAATAATTTCTTTTACGTAGGCTAAACCTAATCCATGACCTTTAACATCATGAATATTTCCTTTTTGTTCTCTGTAGAATTTATCAAAAATATGTTTTTGAACATTTTTACTCATTCCTATTCCTTTATCTTCAATTTTAATCAATAAGTTTTTGTTTGTACTTTCTGTAAATACATCTATTTTTGGTTTGTCTTCAGAATATTTTAATGCATTTTCTAGTATGTTAACCAAAACATTTGTCATGTGAAACTGATTCGCTAAAATTTCTGATTGAAATGCTTCAAGGTGTGTCGTTATTGAACCTTTTTTATCCAATGTAAGAAGGCTTACGTGAGAAATAGCATCATCAATTACATCGTGTAAGTCTGCAGCTTCAGTACTAATTTCAATTTGGTTTTTCTCTAATCTAGAAATTCGTAAAACGTTTTCTACTTGACCATGCATTCTTTTATTCTCATCTCTAATCATTTTTAAATAACGAAGAATCTTATCTTGGTCGTTTATAATCTTAGGATTTTTAATAGAATCTAAAGCAAGATTTATAGTAGCAATAGGTGTCTTAAATTCATGAGTCATGTTATTGATAAAATCCGTTTTTATTTCCGATATTTTTTTCTGCTTTACTAATTGATATAGAGAACTAGAGAAAGCAATAACAATAATAAAAATGAAGAATAGAGACAAAAGTAAAATATATGAAATATCTGATAAAATATGCTTGTTTTTATCCGGAAAATCTATATATAAAGTATAATTACTAACCCCTTCATTATTTATGAATAGGGGATAACTTTGACTTTTTTCGGGATTAACTGTGTAGTAGCCAGACTTAAGCTTTGTAGCTAAATCATTATTATAAACTCCATATTTATATTTAATATTAATATTATTTTTCTTTAATTCTTCATTTAAAATAACATTTAGTTCTCTATTATTAATTCTTTCTTCTATAGGAAAAGTTTTTTTATAAAATTCCTTAAATACATCAGAAAGTAATTTCCTGTCTAAATTCTCACTATCGATAGATGATATTTTTTTTTCATTGAAAACGGTCTTAAACTCGTTATCACCAGAAATAAAAGTCCCTTTGAAAAAATCTCTTTTTTTGGTAAGTCTTTTGACTACAATTGAATCATTATCATAAAACCCATTTTTTTCTAAGATATCCAAAACTGGTATTTTAAAATCTTCTTCAATAATTGTTGTTCCAAAAGAAAAACGACTTTTACTGGTAGTATCTATCTGTTGAATTAAAAAGTTTTTAATCTGTGCCTTATTTAAAAACCTTTTTGTTTTAATGAAACTTTCTATTTTGTTGTAAAAAACAGCTTCCTCTTTAACCTCTAAACGCTCAGATGCTCTAGCTAAAGCTTTTTTCACATCACCTCTAAACTGAATATTTCTACTCTCAATAGTATTATTTATCCAATACAATTGAACAGCAACAATTCCGATTAGAGAAATGCTCATCAAAACAACTATTAAGACAAAGATTTTCTTTCCCATCACTCAAAAATAGGATTATAAAGCATGTTAATGTTTTTATTTAACGTAGATTAACAGAAGAACTTAAGTATTTAAGTAAATTTTAACACAAAATGGGAACTCTATTAAAAATAAAATTGATTTTGTGTTAAATTATTAAATATTTTTTTAATTTTTAACATTGTTTCTTCTTTATGAATATTTGTAATGTAATAATTTGATAATAAATTTCTTTTAGCGTCTGACCATTGATTTTTTATAATAGCTTTAACTTGTTTTTTCGCTACTTTGTCTCTAACCATGACTCTTTTTATTCTTAGTTCTTTTGGAGCATTCATTGAAATAATTATATCACACAGCATATCACTGTTTGTTTCAAATAAAATTGCATTTTCATATAAAATTAATACATTTTTTTTTTGATTTTTTATGAAATTATTAAAATGAATTTTAACTTCAGGGTGAATAAAATCATTTAACTTCCCTAATAATACAGAATCTTTAAAAACTAATTCAGCGATATATTTTCTATTTAATTTGTCATTACAGTAACTTTTTTCTCCAAATGTCTCAATAATTTTATTTTTAATTGTGATGGAGCTATTAATTAAGTGCTTTGCTTCTTCATCTGCATGGTAGTAAACCGTGTTCTCAAAAGAACATAGCTCTTTGGCTACTAAAGATTTACCACTGCCTATGCCCCCTGTTATACCAATTATCATATTATTTATTAATTATAAAATCAATTTTTAATGGGGCTATTCTAATATTTCTTACCAATGAAGGGCTTTCTACTAGTTTTGGAATTAAATAGGGTAGATTATTAACTTTTGTCATATTGTAATCACATTCAATTAAAAAAGCTGAACTCGAGACCTTATTAAAGTTAGAAAGCGCGACTTTGTATGTGATTTTAACAAGTTTAGGAAAAGTATTAATTGATTTATTATTTGGAGGATTTAATAAGGTTATGGGAACCTCAACTTCACCCTCGGTAAACTCCTCTACAATTGCAGAAATTTCAATTTTATCTTGCTGTATCCTAATGTTAGATTCTTGAGGGAATTTTTTAATATTAATAATTTCTTTGATAGAAGAATTGAGTTGTTTTTTTTGAAAAAGAGTTGTTGAAACAAAAGAGATGGTATCCAATATAGATTCTGGACCTTTTATAAGTATAGAATCAGGATTAATATTAATAGCTTCTTTCAATTCGTAACGGTCATCAAAAGTAATATCAGATACTAAATATACAGGGATTTTTTTTGCTCTCAATAAACCTAGATTAAATGCAATTGAATCTCTAATAAAATGATCTATTTCAACACCTGTCATCATCTGCTTTTGAATCGCTAATTTTTGTTGAGCAACTAATAAATAATAATCTGTCAAAGATTTATAATAAATGTTAGAAGCATCAATTTCAAGTTTGTTAGGTGAAATTTTGGTAGAAATTAATTTAAACCCAGAAGTCTTAACATATATTTCGATAAAATCTAAAGGATTTTCTTGAAGTAATTTATTGTCTGGTAGATTATTATAAGAGACAGGGAATTTGATGATTCCTTCGTATTCTTTAGATAATTTGGTCATAAACCAAAAAATTACTGAAAGTAGAAAAAACAAAAAAAATGAATAATACATTTTATTAATTCCTGTATTACTTTGATTCATTAGTTAATATATTTATTTGCAAGCTAATTAATATAAGCTCAAAGACAAAATTAAGCATAAAAAAAAGTGAACTATACATAGCTCACTTTTTAATTTATAAAATTTTAAATTTATTTTTTCGCTATAGCTGGAGCATATTTTTTACTCAACTCAACAGAAATTGCGGCCTGTTCGAATTTTATTTTTCCTGCACCAGTCTCAATAGTAACGGTTCCATCTTTTTCATTCATTTCAGTTAACTTGCCATGAATACCACTTGAAGTAACTACTTTGGCCCCCTTTTTTAATTCAGTAATAAATTTTTTCTCTTTTTTTCGTTTTCTGTTTTGAGGTAATATCATAAAGAGATAAAAAACAACTAAAAGTGCCAGCATAGGTAGCATCATTCCACCAAAACCATCTGAAGGAGAAACTTGAAATATTATATTTTGAAACATTATTGTTTTTTTGGAATTGAGGTCAACTTTGGTGTTACAGACCCTTTTAATTTAAGCACTTCTCTTCCTCTAGCAGTATTCGTAAATAAAGTTAGTGTTTTGGCTTGTCTATTTGGTTTACCAGCTGTATTAAAATTAGCTAAAACCTCTGCTGAATCTCCTGGCTTAATTGGATCCTTAGGCCATACAGGAACTGTACACCCACAAGATGCTTGGACATTCGATATTATTAAATCTGTTTTACCAGCATTAGTAACCATATATTTGGCTTCTACAATCTCCCCTTCGTTAACTGTACCAAAGTCATATTCTGTAATATCAAACTTGATTTCAGCAGTACCTTTACTGATTTGGACATCTCTCTTTTTAGCAGTTTCAAGGTTTTCTTTTTTTACTTTAACAGAAGCGCTTTCTTTATTACAAGAAGTAATAAAAACAACTGACAATAATAAAATAAACGGTAAGAATAATTTTTTCATGATAATATTTAATTTTTGTAAAAATAATAAATTATAGTAATCCTCGTCCAACTTTAATGAGTTTTTTATCTTTTTCAAACTCTCGAGATAACTTATCTAGTACTCCATTAACAAAATAACTACTTTTTTCAGAAGAATAATCTTTAGCAATTTCTATATATTCATTAATGGTAACCTTAATAGGTATCATAGGAAAGTTTAAAAATTCACATGCCCCCATTTTAATAAGTATCATATCTATATCAGCAATTCTATCAGACTCCCAATTGGGCGTGTGAATTTTGATGTCATTTTCAAAAGTATGATGATTTAAAATGACTTTTTTAAATAATTCTGACACAAAATCTGAATCATCTTTATTTTTGTAAAGATTCCCTAACGAAAAAGCACTAGTTTCTTTTTGTTTTTTGAGTGATCTGACAACCCAAGTGTTAACAAAAGGAATATCGTCAACCCATGTAATATTTTGATCCTCAAAATATTCCGCAAGTTTTGTGCTTGGAGCAATAATATCTGTAAAAAAATCAACTACGAAATTTTTATCAATAGTAAAGGAATCGTCCTCCAAATTAAGATAAGTGGTATATAAAGTACTATTTCGTAATTTATCCCATATAATCTTCACATATTCATCATCTGCAGACCAATTGTTTAGGTGTTGAGCTTCAATATGAAGAGATAAAGAATTGCTTTCGGCTATTTTTTTAATTAATTTATTTTCTACAAATTTCCTATTTGGAGATAAATCCTCATCAGTAACTAAATGCTTTTTCTTTGAAATTTCCTGTTTTTGTTCAGCTAGATTTTGAACCTCAACCAAGAGTTTAAAAAGTAAAACATACAAATCAAACATTTTTTTAATGCTAAATTTTAAGAATTTTTCTTCCTTTACAATATCATCATCATGAGATTTAATCATTGCGTAGACTGATTGCATTACCTTAACTCGAATATGTCTTCTATTGATCATTTAAAGAACTTATTTTTTAATAAAAAAAGCGAAAGATAGAAAATCAGTCGCGTTGCAAAAATATAATTATTTCTTTAGGTGGATTAAGAGTTTCTCTCTTTTTTATAATTATCTATTCTATTTTGTGCGATATTGAATGCTGCTCTGTGCGTGGTGATATTTTCTTTATCTGAATGTTTAAATATTTCAAGTGTTGTATTGTAAATATTTTCAGTTTTTTTGATACTTTCTTCTTTAGAATACCCTTTTAATTCTCCATAAACATTTATGATACCTCCTGCATTAATTAAAAAATCGGGAGCATAAGCAATTCCCTTTTCCTTAAGAATCCTTCCATGCTTAACCTCATCCGCTAACTGGTTATTAGCAGCACCTGCAATAACTTTTGTTTTTAATTTATGAATAGTTTCGTCATTAATTGTTGCACCTAGAGCACATGGAGCGTATACATCAAGATCTAAATTGTAAATATCATTACCTAAAACGACATTTGCATTATATTTTTTTGATAATTCCTCTAGACGAGATTCATTAATATCATTAATAATTACATGAGCACCCTCATCTGTAATAAATTTCACCAATGTTTCCCCAACATGGCCAACACCCTGAACTAGTATTTTTTTACCTTCTAAATTTTCTGATCCAAATTTATAGTTGACGGCCGCTTTCATACCCATATAAACCCCATGAGCAGTAACGGGTGATGGATTTCCTGAACCTCCATTATGCTCTGAAATTCCTGTAACAAAAGGGGTAACTTCCCTAATTACATCCATATCTCTGGTTTCCATACCAACATCCTCAGCCGTAATATATTTTCCACTTAAAGAATTTACAAACTCACCAAATCTTCTCATCAACTTATCATTCTTTTGAGTTTTAGCATCGCCAATAATAACCGCTTTCCCACCACCTAGATTTAAACCTGTGATTGCAGATTTATAAGTCATTCCTCTAGACAAACGCAATACATCATTTAAAGCATGCCATTCACTTTGATAAGACCACATTCTAGTTCCACCTAATGCAGGGCCTAAAACTGTATTATGTATACTAATAATTGCCCTTAAACCTGTATCTTTGTCATTACAAAATACAATTTGTTCATGGCTATCAAAAGATAGTTGTCCGAATACGGGATCATTCTTTAAAAAGTCAGTTTCAATAATTTTTGATGTCATATGTTGGATTTGGGTATGAAAAATAAAATATTGTATAATTCATAATATATAATGGTCAAAAATAAGATATCTTCAAATAACTACAAATTAATTGCCTCATTATTATATATTATTAAATTTTAACTTCCACAAAAATAATTAATGAAATCTTTAAGATATCTTGATAAGTATTTTATAAAGTACAAATGGAGACTTTTGTTAGGTGTTTTTATTACTATTTTATCCAAAATATTAGCGCTTCAAATTCCAAAAATTATTGGAAAATCCCTTAACTCTGTGGAGAGTTTCATGAAAGGGGATATTCTAGACAAATCAATTGTAAAAGAAGAATTGTTATGGAATATTTTATTCATTGTAGGCATATCTGTTTTTGCAGGCTTTCTAACTTTTGTTATGCGACAAATGATTATTGTAACCTCTAGATTAATTGAGTTTGATTTGAAAAACGAAATATATAAGCAATACCAAAGACTTTCGATAAATTTTTACAAAAAAAATAGAACTGGAGATTTAATGAATAGAATAAGTGAAGATGTCTCTAAAGTTAGAATGTACTTTGGACCAGCAATTATGTATTCTATGAATATGATTTTTTTGTTTATTGTTGGTTTTACACAAATGGTAAAGACAGACCCGGTTTTAACTATGTATACACTAATCCCTTTTCCTGTTCTATCGATTTCAATATTTTACATTAGTAAAATAATCAATAAAAGAAGTACCATCGTTCAAGAATATCTATCTAAATTAACAACCTACAATCAAGAGTTTTTTTCTGGTGTAAATGTTGTAAAATCATATGGAATAGAACCAATGGTTATTGCAGGTTTTGATAAACTAGCTGATAAGAGTAAAGAGAAAAATATAAGTTTATATAAAATTCAAGCTCTATTTTTCCCTTTAATGATTTTATTAATAGGGATAAGTAATTTAACGGTAATCTATATAGGTGGAAAACAATACATAAATGGTGAAATACCTATTGGTGTCATTGCAGAATTCATCTTATACGTGAATATGTTAACTTGGCCTGTTGCCGTTGTAGGCTGGGTAACCTCTATGGTTCAACAAGCAGAAGCTTCTCAAAAAAGAATTAACGAATTTCTTAAAGAAGTTCCTGAAATAAAAAGTAATAGTACAGAACCATTTGAATTAAATGGAAATATAGAATTCAGAAATGTATCTCTAACCTATGACGATACAAAAATAATGGCACTTAAAAATATTAATTTTTCAATAACAAAAGGTGAAACTATAGCTATTCTTGGTAAAACTGGATCAGGAAAATCTAGTATTGTAAATCTAGTTTCTAGACTTTATGATGTTTCCGATGGTACTATTAAAATTGATAACATTCCCATAAAAGATATAAATTTAAATGATTTGAGAAAAGGCATTGGTTTTGTTCCACAAGATCCATTTCTATTTTCAGATTCTATTTCAAATAATATCAAATTTGGATATGAGCAAGCAACAAAACAAGAAATTATTTCTGCAGCAACTAAAGCAGTTGTTCATCAGAATATTGAAGAATTCAAAGATAAATATGATACAATTTTAGGAGAAAGAGGTGTTACTTTATCTGGAGGACAAAAACAACGAGTTTCTATTGCAAGAGCTATTATAAAAAACCCAAAAATATTAGTTTTTGATGATTGTTTGTCTGCTGTTGACACAGAAACAGAAGAAAAAATATTAACAAATTTAGAAAGTATTTCTAAAGATAAAACAACTTTTATCATAAGCCATAGGGTCTCCTCGGCAAAAAATGCTGATAAAATCATCATACTAGATAACGGAGAAATTATTCAGCAAGGACCTCATAATCAACTTATAAATCAAAATGGTTATTACAAAGAGCTATACGAACAACAACTTTTAGAAAAAGAAAACCAGTAGTATATTTTGCCAAGTAAAATATTTTATTAGATTTGTTCTTGAAATTTTAAACAATAAACATATTTTAAGATTATGGGTGAAAGAGTTGAGCAAGAAGAAATATTTTCACAAGTATTAAGAGCAGGAAGAAGAACTTACTTTTTTGATGTTAGAGCTACAAAAGCAGAAGACTATTATTTAACAGTTACAGAAAGTAAAAAATTTACTCACGATGATGGTTCATTTCATTATCAAAAACACAAAATCTATTTGTACAAAGAAGATTTTAGTGATTTTAGAGAAATGCTCACAAAAGCTACAGACTACATTCTAAACGAAAAAGGATCTGAGGTAATTAGTGAACGTCATCAAAAAGACTATAAAAAAGAAGATGAAGTAACTCAAGAAGAAAAAACAACGGAAAGTTTTACAGATGTGAGCTTCGACGATATTTAATAACTTTTATTCAAATTCAATTTTTAAAAAGCTGTCAATTTAATGTTGATGGCTTTTTTTTATAATATACTCCTGATGGTTTTTGTTTTAAGGTGCGTTTCAAACCATTCCTTTTCAGGATCACTTTGTTCAGTTATACCTCCACCAACATAAATTTCTGCAAGATTTTTATCAATTTCAACGCAACGTAAATTCACAAAGAGTTCAGTTACAGAATTATCATTGATCTCACCTAAAAATCCAGTATAAAAAGTTCTATCATACTTTTCATTTTGTAAAATAAAAGATTTAGCAGCTTCTTTAGGCAAACCACATACCGCTGGTGTTGGATGTAAAGTATTTAATAAGTTTTTTAACTCAAAGTTTTCAATTTTCCCTTTTATATCTGCTTTTAGGTGAAGTAAGTTACCAGCCCTAATTGTATGAGTTTCTGAAACAGAAAAGTTTTTTACTGTAATTCCATTATTCTGATCCATTATCTGTGAGATAATATAATCCAATACATATTGGTGTTCTTTTTTTTCTTTTTCACCCCAAGATGGATTTAAATCTCCGTTATAATTTTGTGTACTCGCAAGGGCTGTGGTTTGAAACTCTTTATTTTTTATGGAGACAAGCCTTTCCGGAGTTGCCCCTAACCACAAACCAACTTTTGGATGAAACCATACATAAACAAATGCATTTTCATATTTTTGAAGTAATTTCTCAAAAACTTCTATTAAATCAAATGAAGTTAGCTTCACGTTTTCTTTTCTAGAAAGTACAACTTTTTTAAATGAGTTTTTTTTTATAGCATCAATACCTGCTAAAACTAACTCCAAATGATTTTTTTTGTCTTCTAAATGTACTTTAAACTTTTTTTCTGTAAATATTTCTGTATTCTTAAAAAAAGGTTCCTCAACAATTTGAAATAATTTTTTTAAAAAAACAATTGATTTTTTTTCGTTGTTAAAAGGAGCAAATAAGAATCCCTCATCTTTAAATGTTGTTGAATAATTCAGTACAGTATTTTCCCCAAAATAAGCTTTTAATTTTGATGCTTTGGGCTTTTTGAAACAAACAAAAGGAAGACTTTGATGATAAGAAGCTGTAATTTTTTCAAAAATTAGACTCAAAAGAAATAGTTTAGATTATAATTTATTTTTTATCAAGAATAATATTTGTCATTTTACAAACAGAAATTAATTGATCTTGTTCATCAACAATTTTCACCTCCCATAGATGTGTAGATCTTCCTTTGTGAATATTAGTTGCAGTAGCATAAACTATCCCTTCTCTTTTACTCTTTAAATGATTAATGGTAAGTTCGATTCCATTTACAATTTGTTTTTCTCCGTCAATGAAAAAATTTGAAGCTGCACTACCGACAGACTCAGCTAGGGCTGCGGTAGCACCACCATGCAATTGACCATAAGGCTGGTGAACTTTATAAGTTACTGGCATTTTTGCTGTTAAATAATCTTTACCAACATCTATATACTCAATATCAAGAGTTTCCATTAGGGTGTTTTTAGAAGTGTTATTAAAAACACTTAAAATTTTACTTTTATCCATGCTAATTTGTTTGCAACACAAAAATACATATAAAATATTGTAATTTTGCTTCAAGAAAACTGTAAAAAATATGTACAAAATAAGAATTGTTTTAGATTCTGAAGAAGATATTATTAGAACCATTTTGGTTAAAAATGATATAAATTTAGAAACCCTTCATCAAACAATAACCAAGTCTTTCAATTTTGAAGGCTTTGAAATGGCATCATTTTACAGAACTGATGATGAATGGAATGAAGGAGAAGAAATTCCTTTATTTGACATGTCTGAAGCTGGAGTTGGAAATTCAATGCAAAATTGTTTCATCAATGAAATTATTCCAAAAGCTGGAGATAAGTTAATATATGTTTATGATTTTTTAAAAATGTGGACATTTTATGTGGAAACTATAAATGTATCGACAACATCACAAGAGGACTTACCAAAAACAATTTTAACTGTAGGCGAAATACCTAAGGAAGCTCCTGAAAAAGAATTTATAGCTGAAAAATCTGACAATGCCTTTAATGACGAATATGATGATGAATTTAAAGATGAATTTGAAAGCCTTGATGATATAGATTTTGATCAGTACTAGAGAAAAGTAATCTTCAATAAAAGTCTTAATTTTATTATTTGAGAGCTCTAGTTACATTCTATGTAACAAAATAAAAATATACTCGTCTTATTAACTATAATTTAATAGATTACGATTTTGGAAACAATTTTAACTCTCAAAAATCTTGACAAAAAATTTGGTCGAGTACATGCAGTAAATAATTTATCTTTTGACATTAAAAAAGGAAACGTATATGGTATTTTAGGCCCTAATGGAAGTGGGAAATCTACCACATTGGGAATTATTTTGAATGTTGTTAATAAAACCTCAGGGAATTTTAGCTGGTTTGATGGAAATCTTTCAACACATCAAGCCCTAAAAAAAGTTGGCGCTATTATAGAGAGACCAAACTTCTATCCTTATATGACTGCCATTCAAAATCTATCATTGATTTGTAAAATAAAGGATACATCTACAGAGAATATAAATGAGAAACTAAAAATTGTTAATCTCTTCGAAAGAAGAAATAGTAAATTTAAAACTTATTCTTTAGGAATGAAGCAAAGATTAGCCATTGCTTCTGCACTTCTAAATAACCCTGAGATTTTAATATTAGATGAACCAACAAATGGTTTAGACCCTCAAGGTATTCACGAAATAAGAGAAATTATTCAGAAAATAGCAAAAAGCGGTACTACCATTTTACTTGCCTCTCATCTTTTAGATGAAGTTGAAAAAGTGTGTAGTCATGTAGTAGTCATTAGAGAAGGGGTAAAATTATATAGTGGTAGAGTTGACGAAATGAGCATCTCGTATGGTTTGTTTGAACTCAATACAAAGGAACCTAAAAATAAATTAATTTCCACTTTAAATAAAAACAGTAACATAGGGTCTATTAAAGAAGAGGGTGATCTCATTATTGCTTATTTAACACAAGAAATGGAGGCCTCTGAGATAAACACGTACTTATTTGATAATGGAATAACAGTTTCTCATTTGGTAAAAAGAAAACCAAGTTTAGAGCAACAGTTTCTTGATTTGACTAACAACAATTAAATACAAAACTTAAACATGTTACGATTACTTGCTATAGAATTTCATAAATTTAAATACAATAGTGCTAGTAAAATTTTAACCCTAATTTACTTTGCTCTACTAACTTCTATTGCTCTAGTTGCTGCAATAAAATTTGACATAGGTGTTATTAAATTTCATTTAGCGGATATGGGTATTTTTAATTTCCCATACATATGGCACTTTAACACCTATATGGCATCTCTTTTTAAGTTTTTTTTACTGTTAGTTATTGTTTCTATGATTTCAAATGAATATAGTTATAAGACACTTAAACAAAATTTAATAGACGGCTTAAGTAAAAAAGAATTTATTTTATCTAAATTTTACACCGTCATTGTTTTAGCTGGTATTTCAACACTTTTTGTTTTCATTGTTTCTTTAGTTCTTGGTTTCATATATTCAGATTATAATGAACTTACCATAATTACATCTGATCTCGAATACCTTGTAGGTTTTTTTATAAAATTGGTAGGTTTCTTTTCATTTGGGCTTTTCTTTGGTTTTTTAGTTAAAAGGTCAGCCTTTGCAGTTGGAGCAATGTTTGTATGGCTAATTTTAGAAAGTATTTTTAAGGGTTTCTTGTTTTATGTTTTTAGAGGTTCTGAATCTATTTCAGCTAGTGTTGATCATATAATGAGGTTTTTACCCTTTGAGGCGATGTCTAATTTAATTAAAGAACCCTTTACTAGATTAGGGGCAGTTAGGTCTGTAGCAACATCTGTTGGAGAACAAATAAATAAAAGTTATGATGTTGAATTTTTAGATATCATAATAGTAATAGCTTGGACTTATATTTTCATTTATGGATCTTATGCATTGCTAAAAAAGAGAGATTTATAATTAGCCCTAGTGTTAATATTCTGAAAATTTATTAATTTCATAGACCTTAAATTAATATTTATTATATATTGGTGAAAATTAAAATTCTATGATCTTATGATGAAAAAAATAGTCCTTTTTTTTATGTTATTTTTTCTGTTCACTCAATATAATTATGGTCAAGAAAATAAAATCAAAATATCACCCAGTAATCTTTTAGGAACATCATCAATATTATTAACTGTAGAGGACAGAGGTTCATATAGTCTAACCATAAAAAATAAAACTGGAGAAAAAATTTTTATTAAAAAATTTGAAATTTTTGAAAAAAAATTATATGCTTTTAAGCATGATTTTAAAAATTTTGATAAAGGAGATTATACTTTTGAGTTATCAAGCAAAAGAGAAATTATTGCCAACAAAAAAATTAGTAAAAATTGATGACCTTCAGAAGCCTTCTAGTTGTTTTATTAATATTTTTTAGCCCAATTGTTTTTTCACAAAATATAGCAGACTGTATTGATGCAGTTGCTGTTTGTGAGACAACTACTGTAAATTATGAAGTTATAGGAATTGGTGATGTAAACGATTTACCAATTAACGAATCAGGCTGTTTGGGAGATGGTGGAGCTGGTACAGGAATTGAATCAAACTCTATATGGTTTCGTTTTAAAGCAGCAAGAAATGGTCAATTAGGGTTTAATATCATCCCTGATAACCCGACCGATGACTGGGATTTTGCGGTTTACGGCCCTGATGTTAGTTGTAATGATCTAGGAAATCCTGTAGGTTGGTCAGGCCCAGGAAATTGTGGAATTTCAAATTATAATTCTGGAAATCCAAATGACGGTGGTCAAACTGGAGCTGGAGACCCTCCATCATTTCAAAGTGCTGCTTGGTATACTCCTTTCTTAGACCTTAGAGAAGGTGAAGAATATCTATTGTTAATCAATAGTTTTCAAGGAGGTAATGATTCGTTTACGCTAGAATGGACAGGTAGATTAATTGATGATGGTTTAGAAAATCCTTTAGATTGCTCTATTGTTGTTGGAGATCTAGGACCTGATCAAGAGGTATGTGAAGGAGAAGTTATTACTTTAGATGGAACATCTCCCTCAACAACAGCTATCGGATATCAATGGTTTTTAGATACTGCTGGAACTGGTTTTTCAGAGATCACAGGAGAAACTAACCCAATATATACAATTGATAATGATATATCAGGAATCTATAAAGTTGAAGTTACAGATGCAGACGGAAGTACTGACGATGATGAAGTTGAAATTAATTTTTATTCTCAGCCCACAATTATTCCACTTACAAATACCATCTATGAAGTATTTGACACAGATGGCACAGAGGATGGTTTTACATCTTTTGATTTAAGAGATTTATTTGATAATATTTTATTAGATGGACAGGATTCAGCTATTTATGGAGTACAATATTATCAAAGCCAAGCTGATGCTGATGCTAATGTAAACCCAATTCCTAATCCTGATAATTATACCAATATTCCTGATAATCCAGATTTAACAGACGATATTTATGCACGTGTTGTAACTATTGTTGCCCCAAACACATGTAATCCAGCCACTACTAGTTTTAAATTATTAGTAAATATTAATGAACCACCTGTACTTTCATCAAATTTCAGAGGAGCATACTGTCCTTTAAGTGAAATTATAATTGCAGAAAATTTTACAATTACAGATCCTGATGATACAAGATTAGATTTTTTTACTATTCAAATATCTTCTGGATATTCTAATCCTGAAGATCTTTTAATCTTAACGGGCACACATCCAAATATAACATCCACATGGAATGCAACTGAAGGGAAATTGACATTAGAGCCAACTGCTCCTGCAGCTCAGATTCTTTACTCAGATCTTCAATTGGCTGTTAGAGAAGTTGCTTTTACAAGTACCGATGTAAACATCAGTGGAGAGCGTTTTTTTTCTTTTACCATAGGAGATGCAAATTATCTACCTTCCACAGATCACTTTTATATTTTTAAAGAAAATAATTTAGTAACATGGTCAGATGCTAAAATTCTTGCAGAAGCTTCTACTTATTATGGTTTACAAGGCTACCTAGTTACAATTTTATCAGAAGAAGAAAGTATCATCTCTGCTGAACAGATTACAGGTACTGGTTGGATAGGTGCTAGCGATGAAGATAATGAAGGAGAATGGAAATGGATGACGGGTCCAGAAACTGGAACCATATTCTGGAATGGTACAGCTGGAGGTGCTGCTCCACCGGGAATGTATGAAAATTGGAATACAGGTGAGCCTAATGAATTTCAAGCAGGTGAAGATTATGCACATATTACAGCTGATGGTGTTGGTATAGATGGATCATGGAATGATTTACCAGATGATACATCAGGACAACCAGTTGATTTTCAAGCTAAAGGTTATATTGTAGAATATGGAGGAACTCCAGGCGATCCCATTTTAAATATTTCTACAAGCACCAGTATCTATATCCCTGTAATTACAGGGACCACCAATGACAGAACCTGTACCGGTG
>OJFL01000150.1_pt1 | contig 37377 bp, 25 predicted proteins | sample 1594131 | NCBI WGS metagenome assembly OJFL01 (sample SAMN05416782, study PRJEB24817) | seawater metagenome | isolation source: Sea water | place: Canada:Atlantic | collected 2013-07 | reverse complement strand
TACACACTGCATATCGTCGGCAGCGTCAGATGTGTATAAGAGACAGGTATGGTATTTACCCTTTTGAAAATAAAGACGAATTAGATGCCTACAGAATTGATTTTCAATATTTTATAGATTCATCCGTTATATCCGGCTTGGAATTTGGTTACCGCTATTCAGACAGAGAATATAACAACGATCGCTCTGTGTTTGAGTATGGAAACGACAGCGCCTTCTCAGTAAGCCAACCGCCGCTAAAACTAACCTCAGATATGGTGGAACAGGTAGACTGGAGCGGAGACTTTGGCTATTTCCCAAGTTATCTGTCGGTAGACTTGGATAGCGCACTTAACGCTTGGTTTCCAGATGGCAGACCTGTACCTGTTCAAACTTGGGGGCCAGGTGCTGCAGGGGTAATAAATGGCCCAGGCACAGGTCCTGCAACCGCATGGACGTTACAAGAGAGCGGTGATGTTTTTGAAACCGTGAATTCAGCCTACTTAATGGCGACTATAAATACGGAAATTGGGCGTCTTCCAGTAACCGGTAATGTGGGTGTGCGTTACGTAAAAAGTAAACAACGCTCAACCACGCTTCAGCGTGCCACTCAACTTATTACCGACTTAGAAACCGGTGCAACTGAAGAAGTTAGCGACCCAACTGCGGGCGCGCAAAACATTACTGATGATGTAGGTCTTATTAATAACTTTTACCGCCCTGCGCTATTGAGCCATGAATACAGTGATGTGTTGCCGTCAATCAACTTAAACTTTCAGCTTAACGACGATATGCAGTTACGTGTTGCTGCTGCAAAGGTAATGGGGAGGGCACCAATTAATCGTTTTGCCGCCAATGCCTCAACAAACGTAGAGGTAGTTACTGCGTTTCAAGACCGAGATTCTGGGGAAATAACCCTATCTACCCCGACAGCTCGGGTAAATGGCAACGCACGTAATAGTCCGTATTTAGAGCCATTTTATGCCACTCAATACGATGTGTCATGGGAGTACTATTTTAGCGAAACCGAAGGTGCATTAGTTATAGCTGGCTTCTACAAGGATATTGAATCGTTTGTCGAAGACATAGAAATAGACCCATACGACTTTGAAGCGAATGGCATTGTTACGCCAGACTCTGTACAAGTGCCGGTGTATTTAACGCCAGAGTTTACAGGCCAGGAATCAGAATTAGCAGTAGACGCTAATGGCGACCCTTTGTTTGTAACTGTGCCAACAGAAAACGGAAGCTACAGTACAGCAGTTAACAACGCTGAAGGTGGTTACATTAGAGGTATTGAAATTGCCTATACGCAAATTTACAGCATGTTACCTGGCTTTTGGTCTGGCCTAGGCATTAGCGCGAGCTATTCATATACAGAAAGCGAGATTCAGAGAACACTTGGCGATGGCATTTACGCAACGAGTTTGCCTGGTCTGTCTGAAAATGTGGCCACACTAACCGCATTTTGGGAATACGAGGGATTTGAAACCCGTCTTTCTACACGCTTTAGGGATTCGTTTGTTTCTCAACAAGTTGCGGTCAACGATCAGGTCGTAAACTTCGATTCTGAGCTCGTTGTTGATTATCAAGCATCTTACGAATTGAATGAGAATTGGAGCGTATTATTTCAGGTGAACAACCTTACCGATGAGCCCACTCGCAGCTACTTCTCGTCACAAGAGCAAACCGGCACTATCCAATTCTTTGGCACACAGTACTTCTTAGGGATGACATACCGATTATGATAGCTCTAGTCCTAAGCCGCGTTATCACTGTGATAAATGCCAAAAATATAAGAACAAATCAGGAGAACACTATGTTTACTAGCTTAAGAGTATGGCGGTTAGCTGTGCTGATAGTAGGCGCCCTTGTAATAGCAGGATGTGGGGGGGCAGATGTAGAGTCTGGCACCAACGAATTATTAACCTGTGAGGTGCCTAACGTACCCGATGAAACAGGAACTGAGTGCGTAGCGCCTCCACCTATCGCATGTGAAGCGCCAACCGTACCTAACGAAACCAATGACGCTTGTGTTGTAGGCGCTGATCCATCTCTGCCAATGCCAGTGTTTACCCCTGGTGATAACCAAGCTGTATTGTATTACAACCGTGCGGCGGTTGATGCCGATAACTCCAGCAGCGATCCAGCTTACGAAGGCTGGCGCTTGCATACATGGAATAATGATACCTGTGATGCGTATGCCGATGCAGATACAGACTGGGCTAATGGGCGTGTGCATAATGGAGTCGACCCTAATTACGGGGCCTATTGGATCTTAGATTTAAAAGACAACTATGGTGATTGTCATAACTTTATTATTCACAAAGGCACTGATGACGCAGGGAAAGAAATGGGCGGTGGTGATTTTCAAGCTTCACTTGTTCAAGACGATGAGACTTTCACGCGTATGAACTTTACCTTGTCTGGCGAGCCCACCCTTTTTGAATTCCCAATTATGTCGCTAGGACCCCAGCCAGTCGATATCGAAGGTTTTGGTGCTCACTGGCTCGATAGTAATACTATTTTATGGGATGTGCCTGAAGCGGTAGCCACTGTTAAGTTACATTATTCCGACACGGCTAGTTTAGAAAGCACTTTGGAAAATGGCATTAACGGCACAGCGGTAGAACTAATGGCTACGTCGTTAACTGAAGAACAAGTAGCGCAGGCTCCTCACCTTGGCGATATGACTGCGTGGGAAGGTACTTGGACCCTCGATGATGCAAAGACTGTATTAACAACGCAAACCGCGCTGGGTGGGTACGATGTCGATGGTAACTTAGTGGCAGCAACGGGAATTCAACTCGCAAACGCCATCGATGCTATTTACACTCGCGGTGAAAACGACGCTGATGAGGCCGAACTGGGCGGTATCTATCAAGAAAATGGTATTACCGCCGCTGTCTGGGCACCCACAGCATCCAACGTTGATCTGTTAATTTATAACGACAATAAAAGTTTGTCTGAACGTCTAGAGATGAGCCTAGATCCAACCTCTGGAGTTTGGCGCTACAATGGCGATATGTCTTTAGACAGACGATTATATCGTTATGAAATTACCGTGTTTCATCCGGTCACAGGTAATATTGAAACGCTTTTAGTAACAGACCCATACTCTGTTTCACTCACTACTAATGGCCGATTTTCCCGCTTTGTAAATCTATCCGACGAAGACCTTAAACCAGAAGGGTGGGATTCACACAACATTCCAACTATTGAGAATGTGGAAGATGCTGTGATTTACCAAGGTCATATACGTGATTTTAGTGTGTTAGATATGTCTACTTCTGAGGAAAATCGCGGTAAATACCTTGCCTTTACTGAAGAGGGAACAGCGCCAGTAGCGCATCTTCAAAAACTGGTTGATGCAGGGCTAAACTACTTTCATATTTTACCTGCCAACGACATTGCAACTATCGATGAAGATCCGACAAATACGATAGATTTATATGACACCGTAGGTGAACTATGTCGCTTAAACGATGATGCTGCAGTTTGCGATGAAGAAAGTGAAAATACGCTACTCATCGATGTTTATAACAGTTACGACCCACTTGCTGAAGCTGCAAAAGCGCAGCAGCTTACTAATGATCTTCGCGGTGTAGATACATTCAACTGGGGATATGATCCGCATCACTTTAACGCGCCAGAAGGAAGCTATGCATCGAGTGCAGAAGGGGTAGAACGCATTGTTGAAATGCGGGCAATGGTTCAGGCACTTCATGAAATGGGGCTGCGCGTGGCGCTAGATGTTGTTTACAATCATACTAATGCATCGGGTGTATTTTCAAAGTCTGTGTTGGATAAGACTGTTCCTGGTTATTACCACCGTTATGAAGTGGATACGGGCGCTATCGTTCGTGAGACTTGTTGTGATGATACTGAGCCACGCAACGTAATGATGGAAAAGTTCATGGAAGATTCTTTACTTATTTGGACTGAGCATTACAAATACGATGCTTTCCGTTTTGACATTATGAGTCAGGCAACGAAGGACACCATGGTGCGCTTACGCGAGGCTGTGCAAGCAATCGATGACGATAATTATTTTTACGGTGAAGGTTGGACAAAAATAGACCGCGGTTATGAGCAAGCCAATCAGTTAAATATGGCGGGTACTGAAATTGGTACTTATAACGACCGTATACGCGAAGCAATTCGACAAGGTAACATCTTTTCACCACAGTCAGACTCTCTGCTAAGCGATCAAGACCGCGTGAAGATGAGTATGGCGGGCACGCTTAAAGATTACATACTCGAAACCTCTGCAGGTAGCGCAGGGACCACCAGTAACTTAGGCGGCTATGCTGATGATCCGGCTGATATTATTAACTATGTATCAAAACACGATAATGAAACGCTTTGGGATCAGCTTAATTACACGCTTCCGCAAGACATTAGTTTACAAGAGCGAGTAAGAGCGCAAAATGTGGCTATGGGTATTACACTGGTTTCTCAAGGTATTCCATTTTTACAAATGGGCGGGGATATGCTGCGCTCTAAATCAATGGATAGAAACACTTACGACTCGGGTGATTGGTTTAATTATGTAGACTTTACCTATTCAACTAACAATTGGAATGTAGGCCTTCCGCTTGCACAAGACAATGAAGCGCGATGGGAAGAAATGGGCGAATTTATCTACGACCCTGAGCGCGCAGCCTCAAGTGCTGACATTATGTTCGCTTCCGACGTGTTTGCTGAGTTATTGTCAATTCGAATGTCTAGCCCTCTCTTTAGGTTAACGACTGCTGAAGACATAATAGATCGCGTGGGTTTTCACAATATTGGAAGCCGCCAGCAAAAGGGTCTCATCGCCATGAGTATAGATGACGGCGTGCCGCAAGACCCCGAGCAAAACCGCAATGATATCGACATGCTTAACGATGCCATTATGGTGCTTGTTAACACTGGCTATGAAGAAAAAGCGATAACGGTAAACACAGCCACAGGTTTTGTTCTTCATGCCACTCACGCGAACTCTGTTGATAGTCAGGTGCGAGCCGCCACTTTTGCAGAGAGCGAAGACGGAAATGGTACGTTCACCGTTCCTGCGCTCACAATCGCTGTTTTCGTGAAACCACAGTCGGGGTCACAAGGATATGGGTTATCAGCATTTGCAACATCAGGTGCCCCAGACGTTGTACCTTATGGTGACACGGTCGCCTATTTACGCGGTGATATGAATGGATGGTCATTAGACAATGCATTTACTTACCAAGGAGACGGCGTATACACAGTTGCGGTACCGCTTGAGGGCGGAACAACTTACGGGTTCAAGTTTGCTTCCGAAGATTGGGCTACCGTTAACTTTGGTGCGCTTGACGGTGATGACAGCAATGTTGTTGAAAACGAGGAAAAGGTTTTAGGACGAACAAACACCAACCTCATGTTTACGCCATCAATTGACGCAACTTATTTATTTATTATCGATGCGTCTGATAGCGAAGCACCAGCAATGTTAATTGAAAACGAAGAGCCCTATGTTGGCACATCAGTGTACCTGCGTGGTGCAATGAACGACTGGGGCACAGAAGAAGAGTTTAACTACCAAGGTGGGAGGCTTTACACATTTGCGCGCAATATGGAACCTGGAACCTACGAATTTAAAGTGGCTTCTGAAGATTGGAGTACAGTTAATTTAGGTGCACTTAGCAGCGCTGATAGTGACAGAAATCTGTTTGTTGGAGGGGCTCTAGCGCTGGCACCAACTAATGACAATCTCATACTTACTATTGATAACCCAGATCGCTATGTATTCGTGTTTGATGTATCTGATAAAGACGCTCCTACTATTGGCGTGTATAAAGAGGCGTTTTGGGGTGAAACTAACGTTTATGTCAGAGGCGGTATGAATGGTTGGGGGGCTGAAGATGTATTTTCTTATCTCGGAAACGGTGAATACGTGGCCGATGTAGAATTAAGTGCTGGCTCGGTTGAATTTAAAGTTGCATCAGAGGATTGGTCAACAGTGAACTTGGGTAACCCGAATGAATCAGCTACTAATGTGGTGGATATCGATAGGCCAAAAGTTCTTGGTAGTAGTAACAACAATCTAATGATGGATGTTCCTCAGTCAGGTCTATACCAATTTAGAGTGTCCGGGCCAAATGGCGCAGCGCCAACGTTAACGGTCACCTTAAAGTAATATCAAAGAAAAACATCGCAAACAATAAAACCGCAATTTTTATATTGCGGTTTTTTTTTGCAAAAAGCGGTTTGGAGATATCGTGCATATCTAGCTTTTTACTGGGCCTGTAAGAATATTGTGAGCAAATGGCGCAATACTTGTATCTCTCTAGAAGTAATAGCCATTACAAAAGGTTTTGGGTTGAGAGGGAGTTAACCATGCAACAAAAGTCGTTGAAAAAAGCACTAGTGGTAGAAGGTGGCGCTATGCGCGGCGTATTCGCTGCGGGCGTGTTAGACAAGTTTATGGAAAAGGGCTATTTCGACTTTGACTTTGCTATTGGTGTCTCAGCTGGAGCTACCAACCTCTCTACTTATGTCACCAATATGCAAGGGTTAAGTAAGCAGATCATTTTGAATTACGCGACTAAGCGAGAATTTTTTAGCCCCTTGCGGTTTGTAAAAGGTGGGCACATGACCGATGTCCATTGGCTGTGGCATCATTCCAAACAATCCCTTGGTATACCTTCACCAGAGGCGGGAAATTACATGCCTCTTTATGTAGGCGTGACGAACGTAGACTCTGGAGAATGTGAATACTTCAAGGCAACCAAAACCAATGTTGATGATTTAATGGTTGCCTCATGTGCATTGCCAACAGCATTCAGGGAACAACCTCGCATCGGCAATCATCGCTACGTCGACGGCGGTGTTGCAGACGCCATTCCGGTAAAACAAGCCTATGACATGGGGGCACGTGAGATAACCGTTATCCTTTCTCAACCACCAGGCTTCACTAAACCTGCAGTAAAGTCGGCATGGTTACTCGAAAAAGTGTATCGTGATCAACCTGAATTGCTTAAAAGCTTACTCAACCGACCTAAAATTTATAATGATACACTGCAATTTATCACTAATCCGCCTAAAGACTGTGTGGTGCATGTAATAGCGCCAGATGTTGGCTTTTGTGTAAAACGCCTCACCATGGACAAGAAAAAGCTTCTACGCGGTTACGCACAGGGTAGGCGCATGGGGCGGCGGTTTGTGCAGACCATTACTCAGCGTTTAGCGGGTTAATTACTTTGCTATAACTCACCTGTGAAACCTCATTTTTATCTTGCATGCCAATCCGTATCTGATTTGATACAGCAGCGCGTTTCTTGCTCTATTCCAACCCTCATTCCACTGCATACTTAATTAAAGTAAGAGTAAACAGTGCATTGCGCTGTATCTTTTCGCAGACATGCCAACCTACAAAGGTCTATCGTATCCTTACTTTCTATCTATCGAGCTAATCGAACTGTAATCAAAAGCATCTTCGCCATCTTGGACTTTTCACTTAACGTGTTGATTAATATTGCTATAGTGTATTCGTGTAAGTTTTACATAATAAGCCGTGCATATTTTTCACACGTGGTTCAGTTCTTGCTGAATGAGAAAGATACGCGCATTTTTGAAAAAAATTTTGTTAGTGGTAATCGATGTCAGCTCTAACTCAAACGTGTAAAAAAAGCTGATACAAAAAGAATAAAAATTTATACCTTAGGCTAAATCTTAACGCCGTCATCTGGCAGGGCATCTTAAACCGTGGCAGTATCAGCGCTCACTAAAAAGTGTAAATAAAAATTAACGTATGCAACTAAAAAAACAAAAAACGTCACTTGGTCTAATTAACCCGAAAAATCCAGTGAATGTCGCGTCTATCTTAAGAGCGGCGGGATGCTACGGCGTTGCCTCGGTTTTTTATACCGGACAAAGATATAGGTTAGCCAAAGAGTTCAATGCAGACACTAAAGCATTTCACAAAATAATACCCACAATTGGCGTTGAGAGTCTTAAAGACGCAGTGCCAAAAGGTGCAGAAGTCGTTTGTGTGGAGTTAGTAGAAGGCGCGGTTCCTTTACCGCATTTCGAACACCCTGAAAATGCGTTTTATATTCTTGGTCCAGAAGATGGCAGTGTGCCGCAGGATGTGTTGGCGTGGTGTGACCATGTTGTCTATATACCAACTTTTTCCTGCATGAATTTGGCCGCAACAGCAAATGTACTTTTATATGACAGGTTATCAAAATCAGACTTTATTAGCGGGGATGCGCTAATTCGCAGCAGCAGAGATACGAACAATACAACAAAAATCTAACTGTTTAGAAAGGCCGGGAAGCTAACTGAATACAAAAAGTGTGGGAGAGTTTTGCGTTGAAGATTAAAACAAAAAAAGCAATGCGAGCACTAAAAAGCTCAGTAACGGAAAAAATGAAAAGAATTCCTTCGTTTTTACCTCGCGTATTGTTAAAAGAAACTTCTCTTGATGAGGAGATAGTGCGGTTCTTCTTCAGCCGTTATCAACTTGTTGTGGCTAATGATGATGACGAAAAAGAGGTTTCTTTTAAAACTCGCCATAAAGTTTATTGTGAAGAAATGAAGTTTGAGCAAACCACAGCTTCTTCACTAGAAATAGACCAGTATGATGACAGAGCGATTAACTGTTACATCAAGCACCTTCCCACAGGAGAATGTGCTGGCACTATCAGGCTTGTTTTGCCAAAGGAAGAAGACGGTTCGCTACCATTAGAAGAAAAGTTCTCTGATGCATTTAGCAGCTCCTCATTGTTGCCATCAAGTTTAACTAGCGAAGGAGTATGTGAAATCTCACGTCTAGCGGTACCACGAGAGTTTCGCGTGCGACAGTTCAAATCCAAAGTCTTCCCAAGAAAAAAACTTAATAAAATAAAGCAATCCAAAAACTTGGACTTTAACTTAGAACACTTTCCCTATTTGTCCATTGCGCTTTATCTGATGGCCACAAGTGTTTGTCTTCATTTAAATATGTCTCATGCCTACGTACTCATGGAGCCAAAACTGGCGAGGCGAATGAAAGCATTTGGCATTCATTTTAATGAAGTTGGTGAAGCAATAAGTTTTAAAGGTAAGCGAGTGCCTTATCGTTTATCGTCAACAGATTTTCAAAAAGATCTATCCAAGACGTTACAGCGATTTAAGCGCGAAGTGCATGATACTATGCAGCCGAGTCTGCAAAAGATGTCATTGGGTATGAGCATGCTAGATAATAAAGTGGATTATGCAAACATTGACTACAATTCCGCAGTGTTTCAACGTGTTGGCGATAGTAAGGTATCGAGAGCGGCTTAAAAAAACCTACTCTTCGGATTTTTACGCTTTGAATACGTATGCATGTTTTTTAACAATACGTTAACGCGTATCCTATCGGCATTCACTGACAACTAAAGATGCACGAATGCCGACTATCACACCTTCATCTACTAAATCTTTCGCAATTGCTGTTATGCTAACGAGTATTTTCGCGTGTTCAGATGCGAATGTTATTAGCAACAACAATATTAGCAATAAAATTAGCAACAAAAATGCCAATAAACAGGGCGATAATCAAATCTCAATCCACACTAATGAACATGAAACGAGTGACTCATTAAACCAAGGCAAGCCGGTGGTTTATCAGCTTTTTACTCGCCTATACGGTAACAAGATTACCGCGAATGTGCCTTGGGGGACCATTGATGAAAATGGTGTTGGAAAGTTCAATGATATAACAGATACGGCCCTTGCCAGTATAAAATCGCTGGGTACAAGTCATGTGTGGTATACCGGCGTTCCTCATCATGCAGTGATTAACGACTATACCGAGTTTGGGATTTCCAATGATGATCCAGATGTTGTAAAAGGCCGTGCAGGTTCACCTTACGCTGTTAAAGATTATTACAACGTTAATCCCGACCTTGCCGAAGATCCAAACCAGCGTTTAGAGGAATTCGAAGCCCTTATTTCCCGAACGCATGAAGCGGGAATGAAAGTTATTATTGATATCGTTCCTAACCATGTGGCTAGGCGCTATGAGTCATTGTCGATGCCAGAAGGCCATAGTAACTTTGGAGAGAACGACGATACAACAGTCACTTATGCACGTGATAATAATTTTTATTATGTTGTAGATGAACCGTTTCAAGTCCCAACTTCATCAGATTATAAACCGCTAGGCGGAGAGCAACACGCTCTATTAGACGGGAAGTTCGAGGAATTTCCTGCTAAATGGACCGGTAATGGAGCGCGGGCACCTAAGCCTGATATAAACGATTGGTATGAAACGGTTAAAATTAACTATGGTGTAAAACCCGACGGTAGCTACGACTTTCCAACACTTCCAGCTGAATATGCAAATTTGTCATACCAACAGCACGTCGCGTTTTGGGCAGATAAATCGCTTCCTAATTCTTGGTATAAATTTCGAGACATTGCGCACTATTGGTTAGATAAAGGTGTTGACGGATTTCGTTATGATATGGCCGAAATGGTTCCCGTAGAATTTTGGTCGTTTTTAAATAGTAGTATAAAGCAGAAGCGACCAGACGCATTTTTATTGGCAGAGGTATATCAGCCCAGCAAATATCGCGACTATTTACATTCAGGAAAGATGGACTATCTATACGATAAGGTAGGTTTTTACGATACGTTAAAAGCCATCATGCAGGGAAGGGGAAAGGTGAGCGATCTCGTTTCTGTCCATGACAATGTTGCTGATATTGCATCGCATATGCTGCATTTTTTAGAAAACCACGATGAACAGCGCATAGCAAGCCCAGACTTTGCGGGAGACGCTGAAAAAGGAAAACCTGCACTAGCCGTAAGTGCACTAATTAGTAGTGCTCCAACCTTACTTTATTTTGGGCAAGATGTTGGCGAAGACGGCAGCGAAGAGACCGGTTTTGGTGATCCAACGCGCACAACAATTTTTGACTATGCTGGTGTACCAGCACATCAGCGTTTTATGAATAACGGCAAATTTGATGCGGGGCAATCAACAGAAGAAGAAAAAGCGCTGCACAGCTTTTACAAAGATGTCATGAACATTGCCGCAACACACAGTGCTATCAATGGTCGTTATAAAAGTCTACATGCCCTGAACCTGAGCGAAAAAGACTCTGCCTACTCTGAACAGCAGTTTGCATTCGTGCGAGAGGAGAACGATCAGGGGTTCATTGTGATTGCTAACTTTAGCGATAACGCTACAGGCCCTATTTCACTTATAGTGCCTGCCTCGGCAATAAAAGCGTCAAGCAACAACCTTGCGCTTAAACCTTTACTTTCCCACAAGGGGATAACCCTTGAGCAGGAAGGTGCTAACTACCGTGCCATTATAACCTTAGATGCCCTTGAAACTAAGGTGTTTGCTTTTTAAGCAGCACCTTTCTTTGCACCGGTCCACTTCAGGCATTTGCCGTTGAAGGCTATGACTGTCGTACCTATTTTTTCACTTATCCTACTTGTTGCGTGTATCACTTGTTTTGCCACTTATTTTATCTAGCCCTTCGTGAATACGTATGCAGAGCGTTGGTATGAATAAGTGTACAAGGTAGTATCTCGATATGATTCTGTACTTAACGTATTATTAACATTGGTGTTCATGTGTTTAATTTTAACAGCGTAAGCCATGCTTTCCTTCTAAATCGCTATCGCGCATTGCCGTTGCTTCTCACTTCGGTTGTATCATTGGTGGCAGCGCCGGTTAACGCATTACAACAAAGTGAACTTGAAGTGTATCCCCCTAACTGGTGGGCGGGCATGCAACATCCTGAAGTGGAGTTGATGATTTACGGTGAAGGTGTAGCTGATGACACTGTTTCTATTGATAAAGGTAAAGCAACAATTAGTCGAGTTAACGCATTAGATAGTGAAAACTATCTTTTTGTAACGCTCGATATTTCGGCGGCTCGAGCGCAAGATCTTACGCTTACGTTGACCGACAATGATGGGAGCTATCGAAGGCTTCATTACTCGCTTGATAAACGCAAAGAAGGCTCTGCGTCGAGAAAAGGCTTTGGGCCAAAAGACGCTATCTACCTGATTGCACCTGACCGCTTTGCAAATGGCAATACCGCAAATGATAACGTTGACGGTTATCAAGATAAAGTAGACCGCCAATTAAAAGGTGGCCGTCATGGCGGCGATATCCAAGGTATTGTGGACAACCTCGATTACATTAAAAGCATGGGCTTCACGCAGATTTGGACAATGCCTTTGCTTGAAAATGCGATGGATAAGTACAGCTACCACGGCTATTCAACCACAGATTACTACAACATTGACCCGCGCTTTGGCTCTAATGACGCCTTTATAGAGTTCAGTGAGCAAGCAAAATCCGAAGGGGTTGGCGTTATCATGGATATGGTGCTTAATCACATCGGTAGTAATCATAAGTGGATGGAAGATACGCCATCAAAAGATTGGATCAATAATGAAGGAAAATTCGTCGCCACCACCCACAAACGAGAGTCTTTGCACGACCCTCATGCCATAGAAAGCGATATCAAAAGGTTTAGCGATGGGTGGTTTGTGCCTACCATGCCAGATTTAAATCAACGTAATCCACACTTGGCCAATTATTTAGTTCAAAATGCTATTTGGTGGGTAGAGACTGCAGGTTTAAGCGGTATTCGTGTAGATACATACTCTTATCCAGATAAAGTATTTCTAAGTGAATGGACAAATCGCTTAATGGACGAATACCCTAACTTTAATATCGTGGGTGAAGAATGGTCTGTAAACCCTGCAATCACGGCCTACTGGCAAGCGGGTAGTCAGCGCCACGATGACTATGATAGCGCCCTTCCATCAGTGATGGATTTTCCATTGCAGGCTGCCGTTGTTAAAGCATTAAACGGCGATGAAAGTTGGAACTCTGGTTTTATTACGGTTTATGAAACCCTGGCTACCGACTTTTTATATGGCGACCCGAACAATTTGGTTATTTTTCCCGATAACCACGATATGAGCAGAATCTATACGCAACTTGGACACGATAAAGCCAAGTGGAATATGGCGATGACTTTATTGCTTACAACCCGAGGGATCCCACAGGTATTTTACGGAACGGAAATTCTAATGGGTAACGAAGGCAGTAATGACCACGGTATTATACGCTCTGACTTCCCAGGCGGGTGGCCTTCAGATAGTGATAAAAACGCCTTTACGGGTAAAGGGCTCAATAGCGATGAACGTTGGGCTCAGCAGCGCATTAAAGCCTTATTAAAGCTGCGTCAAACATACCCGCAACTATTTCAAGGCAAGTTAAAACACTATGCGCCCGTTGACGGTGTTTACACCTATTTCCGCACCGCTGATAGCACGGATAAGAATTCTGAAAAAATCATGGTGGCTCTCAGTAAAGAATCTGTAGACTTATCTTCAACATCTTACACAGAGATGCTGAAAGAAGGACAAACCTTAACTCGAGTGAGTGACGGTAAGACATTTGAAGCAACAGACACGATTAGCTTACCGGCTATGTCTGCAAGCGTATTCATTGTGAAATGATCGTATTCAATTAATTTAAAAACAATAAATAGAGCAAAGTATGCAAGTAACTCAACCTCGCCTTTCTTTTTGGCAAATTTGGAATGTCAGCTTCGGCTTCCTTGGTGTTCAATTTGGTTTTGCCCTGCAAAACGCAAATGTTAGTAGAATCCTTTCAGACCTAGGCGCCGATCTCCACTCCCTTTCTCTGTTCTGGCTAGTGGCGCCTATTATGGGCCTTATAGTGCAACCTATTGTTGGTTCTGCATCAGATAGAACGTGGAATCGTCTAGGGAGACGCCGCCCATTTATTCTTGCTGGTGCTATTGCAGCAGTATTGGGGATGATTTTGTTACCTAACGCCCCGTTATTCGTGGCGTTTCTCGCACCCATGTTGATGGGGGCGTTGATGGTGGCACTCATGGATGCGTCGTTTAATGTATGCTTTCAGCCGTTTAGATCGCTAGTCTCCGACATGGTACCGCCCTCGCAACGCAACGTAGGGTATTCTATTCAGTCTTTGCTAATTAATATTGGTGCAGTAATTGGGTCTATTCTTCCTTTTGTTCTCACCAACGTGGTTGGGCTAGAAAATACAGCGCAAATGGGGCAGGTTGCTCCCTCAGTAATGTGGGCGTTCTACATTGGTGCGACTGTATTATTAGGCACGGTAATTTGGACGGTAATAAGAACCAAAGAATACTCGCCAGAGCAATATAATCAGTATAAAGGCTTAGCGGTAGAACAAACTCCTATTCAAGAGAAAAAAGCGCCTTTAAGCCAGCGCCTGGCGGAATTCTTCAAGCTAGTGGCCACTATGCCTAAAACTATGAAACAACTTGCAGTGGTGCAATTCTTTTCATGGTTTGCTTTATTTATTATGTGGGTATACACCACACCAGCTATTACTCAACATATCTGGAATGTAGACAAACAGTGGTTTGACCCAGCATATATTGCGGCCGCACCTATGGTGCCCGAAGCTATCGTAATGGCCAAAGGTGCCGCAGGCGATTGGGTGGGTATTTTATTTGCTGCCTACTCTGTATTTGCCGCTATTTTTTCAATTTTCCTTGCCAAACTTGCTGATAAATTCGGACGTAAAACCATCTATGCAGGCGCTCTTGCATTAGGTGGATTAAGTTACATCAGCTTTTTATTTTTCCAAGACTTAACCATGGTAAACGTAAACTTATTGATCACAGAAGTTACCGTGCCTCTCGGTGCAGTTAAGCTATTGATTCCTATGGTAGGTGTCGGTATTGCCTGGGCGGCTATTCTTGCCATGCCATATGCCATGTTAGCAGGTGCGTTACCTGCAGATAAAACAGGGGTTTATATGGGCATTTTCAACTTTACCGTAGCGGCTCCTCAAATTGTTTCAGGGTTAACAGCAGGTTGGATACTAAGTAGCGTATTCGACAACGATGCCAAATATATTATCGTGGTAGCAGGTATTTCAATGATGATAGGGGCGTTATCGGTATTTTTTGTCAAAGAAGCTGATACCAGTGATATTGCGCAAGAAGAGGGAGTTATTACCGATGGCGTTTAAACCAAATATTTTTGCTCTTACATTAACTGCACTATTTGTTACTGGGTGTTCTAACAATAGCATGGTGAACAGTGATGTTGTTACGACTCATGCCGGTGCGCATTCAAAGAGCATTAACACTTCAAGCAGCGACGAAAGCTCTTTCATTGCGGGCACAACAACACCATTTGCTAGCGAGGCCGTATATTTCGTTGTTACTGATCGTTTTGTCGATGGTGACAAAACAAATAATTATGAAAATCAGGGCGGTGAGCACCCCACGTGGCAACTTCCCCTCGAAGGCCCTGATGGTAAAAACGCCTATGTTGGTTATATGGGCGGCGATTTAAAGGGCATAGTCAAAAACGCGGAGTATATTGCCAATATGGGCTTCACCGCGGTTTGGATGACACCTGTTCACGATAATCCAGATTATGCATTTAACGGTGATGAGCAAATAACTTACGACGGTGCGTTTAAAGACGGAGGAAAAACCGGTTATCACGGTTATTGGGCGTCCAACTTCTATAAACCAGACGAACACTTGGTAAGCGATGACCTGAGCGTAAAAGAGTATACATCTCAAATGCGTAAGCTGGGTTTGAAGTCAGTGTTCGATATCGTTGCAAATCATGGCTCGCCAAGTTTTACCATGGACGAGGATTTGCCGGGTTATGGTGAACTTTATGACAAAGACGGAAGGCTTGTGGCCGATCATCAAAACCTTAATCCAGAGCAGCTTGACCCAGAAAACAACCCTTTGCACAGTTTTTTCCATGACTACCCAGACTTGGTTAAATTATCTAATTTAGATGATGAAAACCCAGCGGTAAGAGACTATTTAATAAATAGTTACCTTTACTGGATTTCCCAAGGCGCAGATGCTTTTCGCATAGATACAATAAGACACGTACCGCATGCATTTTGGCGTGAAGCATCAGATAGGATCCGCAGCGAGCGCCCAGACTTTTTTATGTTTGGGGAGAGTTTTGATTACTCCGCGAATAATATTGCCCAGCATACTCTGGACAAAAATGGTGCTATCAGCGTTCTCGATTTCCCGATGCAAAAAGCCATGCTATCGGTGTTTGAAAACCCACTCGACAGTGATTTTTCAGAAATGGAAGAGGTATTACATCTCACCCATGGCCCTTACAAAAATGTTTATGACTTAACTACGTTTTATGATAATCACGATATGGCTCGTATGAATGCCACTGATGAAGGGTTCATCAATGCCCACAATTGGCTATTTACCGTGCGAGGTATTCCTGTGGTTTACATGGGATCTGAGATAGGGTTTATGAGAGGCACTGCAGAACATGCCGGTAATCGAAACTATTTCGGCCAGAAGCGAATAGAAGCAGCAAAGGCGCACCCAATCAAACAAGCATTAACCACTATTGCTAATGTGCGTAAGCAAACCCCTGCATTGCAGCGAGGTTTGCAAGTGAACGTTTCGCTTTCTGGTCACCAAGCATCATTCTATCGAGTTCTTAACACCGATGAGGTTCAACAAACTGCACTCGTTTTGCTTAACAAAGGCAATAGACCCAGCGTGTTCAATGTTAAAAAGTTTATACAAAAAGGCGATTGGCATGAGCAAATAAGCGGTGAGCGTAAACGCGTAGAAAAAGGTGAGTCTTTATCGACAACTGTTGAGCCTAATGGCGTTCAAGTATGGGTGTTAGACGAGATGATTACGCAGCCTGAACTGTTAAAAGCAGCCTCATTCCAAATGTCTAGGCAGTAAGTTTTACTCTCAGTAATCTTGTCTTTAAGAATTTATAAACAAAATAAAATGGCGCTTGATTAAGCGCCATTTTCGTTTCCACACGATTGTCGAATTATCACTTCTGCAGGCATCAGGTAATCTTCAACCCGCTCGTTGTTAATGGCTTTTAACAACGTATCGACAAGTAATTCGCCTGCTAACTTTGTATTTTGTTGCACGGTTGAGAGTGCGGGGGTGGTGTATGCAGAAACGGCAATATTGTCATAGCCCACTACGGCAACATCATTAGGCACAGAGATGTTAGCTCGCCGCAGCGCTCGAAGAGCCCCCATGGCAATTAAGTCTGAGGCACACACAATTGCTTCGGGAAGTTCATCGCACTCAATAAGCGATTTAACTGCATCTGAACCGTCGTCTTCGGTAGAAATCGCATTTCTTTGAACGCTACACTCATTTAAATTATGTTGTTTTAGCGCGTCTTCATAACCTTTATAACGAGCCATAAATTCAGGTGCGTGCTCGCCATTGTCGCCAATAAACGCGAAGGTTTTTTTACCCAACGATATGAGGTGCTCGGTAATGCTGTGACCGCCTTGGTAATTGTCGCAGCCAATACTCACGCCAGGGTGGGCCTTGTCGGGAGCGCCCCAACGAACAAAATGGGTGCCTTGTGACTCTAGTTGTGCCACCTTTGTCTGATAATCGGTGTAATTGCCGTAGCCCAGCAAAATAATGCCGTCGGCCTTGTTGGAATCTTCGTATTCTGCGTGCCAATCGTCTTCTAAGTTTTGGAATGACACTAAAAGATCGTAATTAGCTTTAGCGCAGGCACGTGTAATGCTTCCTAGCATCGAAAGAAAAAAGGGATTGATCATTGAATCATCTGACGTTGGATCTTCAAACAATAACAATGCAATAGTACTGCTCTTTTGTTTTCTTAAATTGCTCGCATTTTTGTCAACTTTATAGTTGAGCTCTTGTGCTATCCGCTGCACGCGCTCCCGTGTCTCTAGGTTCACAAGAGGGCTGTTATTGAGCGCTCTTGATACCGTCGATTGTGACACGCCTGCTAGGTGAGCAATATCAAAAGAGGTGGCTTTTTCTTTCATAAACATCTTTTCTCGCTGGAACGACATTGTTGTCGCTAATTTCAGACTACCACACTTTTTCGGATTGTTTGGTTTCTGAATTTTTTTTTGTACGTTTTGTAATGTTGAAAGAGTGAGATTGCAAGCGTTTATACGTCTTTTAACTATTAACTAAACATCAAAGACTTAATGAAAATAAGTGGTCACAATAAAAAGTACACTCATTTTGTGAAAGTGGCGGGGGTGAAAGAATTTGTTGTCAGAGTATTTGCACAGACAAAGTTTCGGTGCATATTCGACCAGTTGTCAGTGTTAATTCAATAAAACGTGGTTGAAGCAATTGTGTCAGTGGTATACTCACGTCATTATTACAATTACTTGTGCATAAGGGGAACATGCGAATGGCCGAGACTGAGCATCGTCCGACCAATTTTATCCGACAAATCATTGATAAAGATCTTGCCAGTGGTTTGCATGACTCAATAAAAACGCGGTTTCCGCCAGAGCCTAATGGCTTTCTTCATATTGGTCATGCGAAATCCATTTGCTTGAACTTCGGAATTGCGAAGGATTACACGGGTACCTGTAATCTCCGTTTTGACGACACGAACCCAGCAAAAGAAGATATTTCGTTTGTTAATTCTATAAAAGAAGACGTTAAGTGGCTTGGTTTTACATGGAGCGGTGAGGAGCGTTATTCCTCCAACTACTTCGACCAACTACACGGCTTTGCAAACGAATTGATCGACAAAGGTTTAGCCTACGTCGATTTTTCTAGTCAAGACATTATGCGAGAAATGCGCGGTACATTGAAAGAGCCGGGCAAAAATAGCGAATATCGCGATACGGATGTTGAGACTAATAAACGTGAATTCGCAAAAATGACAGCCGGCGAATATGCCGAAGGCGAGTGCAGCCTGCGCGCAAAGATTGATATGACGTCACCGTTCATGTGCATGCGCGACCCTGTTATCTACAGAGTAAAGCACGCCCACCATCATCAAACTGGTGATAAGTGGTGTGTGTACCCAATGTACGACTTTACTCACTGTATATCAGATGCTATCGAGGGCATTACGCATTCGTTGTGTACACTGGAATTTCAAGATAACCGCCGTTTATACGACTGGGTAATTGAAAATATCTCTATCGATTGCAGTCCTAAGCAGTATGAGTTCTCTCGTCTTAACTTGGAATACACGGTACTAAGTAAACGCCGCCTTATTCAATTGGTTGATGAGAAGCACGTTCATGGGTGGGACGACCCACGCATGCCAACCATAGCTGGCTTGCGACGCCGGGGCTATACGCCTGGCTCAATTGTCGAATTTTGTAAGCGCATTGGCGTAACAAAAATGGACAACATGGTAGAAATGTCCATGTTAGAAGCCTGTATCCGCGATGACTTAAATGTGAATGCCCCTCGTGCTATGGCCGTTCTCGATCCCATTAAGGTCGTTATTGAAAATTACGAAGAGGGGGCGACAGAGACTCTGGCGGCTCCTAATCATCCTAACGATGAATCAATGGATACGCGTAACATCACGTTTAGCCGTGAAGTGTGGATTGAAGCTGAAGATTTCCGTGAATCGGCGAACAAGAAATTTAAACGACTCGTTCTCGATAAAGAAGTTCGACTTCGTAATGCCTATGTGATTAAAGCTAATCGTATAGAAAAAGACGAAAACGATAACGTAACCACAGTGTACTGTACTTACGACCCGGATACGCTTGGCAAAGACCCTGCTGATGGCCGTAAAGTAAAAGGTGTCATTCACTGGGTTGACGCTGCAACCGCAAAGGCCGCTGAATTTAGGCTCTATGACCGTTTATTCAATGTACCTAACCCGGCTGCAGAAGAAGATTTTACCGACGCGATTAACCCAGAATCATTGGAGATAAAACGTGGTTGGGCTGAAGCTGGTCTGAGTGAGAATGTGCCTGCAGTGGGTGCGTGGCAGTTTGAACGCACAGGATATTTTTGTTTAGACAGCGACAGCACACCAGAGAAACCGGTATTCAACCGCACTGTTGGATTGCGAGATACCTGGGCAAAAATAGAAGGTTAGCCCTTCTAAGGAAAATTGGCGCTAAATTCGCGCTCATTGGTACTCGGGCCAACTGAAAAATGACTGCCCTAAAAAACTAAGCCGCGTTAATACGCGGCTTATTTGTGTGTGGCGCTTTAGGCGCCTATTTCGGCTGACAGTCTAGCGATTCGCCATTAACCTCTGCACTTTCATCGCCCATGAGATATAGATAAGTGGGCATTATATCTTCAGGTGTTTTCAGTGCATTTGGATCTTCTGCTGGAAACGCCTGTGCGCGCATGTTTGTCCTGGTTCCACCTGGATTTATGCAATTAAAGCGTACGTTCTTGGTCTTGTACTCGTCAGCTAGCGTTTGCATTACGCCCTCAGTGGCAAATTTTGATACGGCATAAGTACCCCAAAAAGCACGCCCTTTACGGCCCACACTTGACGTTGTGAAAACCACAGAAGCGTTTTCGGCTTTGAGTAACGCCGGAATAAGTGCCTGGGTCATGAATACCATGCCGTTGAGGTTTATTTGCATCACATCTTGCCATTCCTGAGGGTCAATATCCTTAAAGGCGCTTAAATGACCGAGAATAGATGCATTGTGCAGCAGGCCGTCCAAGCGACCGAACTGATCAATAATAGTTTGCGCCATTTGCTGATAGTGATTAGGAGTAGCACCTTTGATATCCAGCGGAACTATGGCGGGTTCGGCATGCCCAGCGTTCACAATGTCATCGTATACTGCTTCGAGTTTCGAGACTGTTCTACCAAGCAATATACACGTTGCACCGTGTGCAGCGTAAGTCTTAGCCGCTTGCGCACCTATACCGTCTCCGGCACCGGTAATAAGTATTACTTTATTCTCAAGTAGATTACGAGGGGCGTGATAGTCGTTCATTAAATTCCTTAAGTGCACCGAATCTTGTCGGCATAATAATATGTCGCGGTAAGGTGCTTGATCATACTGATACTGACGAACAAGTAAAGAAGGCGATATGCATGCATAGTGATAAAAAAGTGCGTAAATATATATAAAAAAACCGATATCAAATGCTGATATCGGTTTTTAATTCTTTATATGAATAACCAATGAAGTTGGTCACTCACTATGACATTAGTTGTTATTAGTTGGCCACTACTGACTCGTCAAAAATAACTACAGTTTCGCCACCAGTAGAGATAAACGCTGCCGCGCCGCGCTGCATCTCTGTTGTCGCACCCGCACTCGGGCTAGGGTTTAACAATGAAGAGTGTGAACCTTCAATAAAGCGTACTAAACTATTTCCCTGCGTCGTTGTTGATACTCCCGCAACACCTGCAAACTTAGCCAGCGGCTCTGTACCTGCAAACGTTGGTGCATTCACTGTAGAGTTAGGAATAACCTGATCAGGCAATGCCGTGCTGCCGTCATCATTTGTACCACCGCCGATAACTTCGTGTATCACGAAGTCTGAGTTTTCAGCAAGCAAACCAGCAAAGTTATTTGGATCAGACGAGTCGGTAATCGTTTGAGCGGCAAAAGCAAATTGTGCAAATGTAGCATCGACACTGGCTTTGGTTGTAGCATCCAGACTTGCGTAGAACTCCACGAAAGCAGGGACCAGTGCTTGTTCAGCGGTAAGTTCATTTGCTTGGGCATACTGACCGACAAAGGCTACGAAGTCCTCAGAAGACGAAGCGAGTAGGTTTGCCTTGATTAAGTTACCAAATGCAACTGATTCTAGTAAGAATGCCGCAGTGCCGCCACCCGGCACACTGAATACCGCACTATTAAATGCAAACATATTATCGAAGTTTGCAAGCGGGTTACCCTCACCAAATGATTCATTTGACATTGCAACGCTGCTTATTCCAGTAATTGACCCTAAGCTTTGACCTACAAACGATACGTCGTTAGCGTTAAGTTTTACCGAACCACCCGTTGTATCAACAACAGCGTTCAAACCAAGACGAAGCCCCATTACATCGACAATACTCTGACGATTGTTATCACGTGTGGTCAGCAATGACGCTAAGTTAAGGTAATCCGTAGGATCGCCATTAACCGCCGCTGATGCATTGACCATTTCGCCGTCGATCATGAAGCCACGACTACCGTGAAGTGGGTGATCGATAGCAACCGTTGCGTATCCTGCTAGTGATAATGCCCCTGTAATCGCTAAGAAGTCTTCTTTGCGCGAGGTGATACCATGTTGCAAGATAACAACTGGCCAGCCGGCCTCAGGAACAGCTGCGATAGGGCTAACACCTGATGCTGGGTTTGCAGCAACAATATTGATAATGTTGATATCAGGCACGGTAATTTGAACATCAAGTGTTTCAGTACCGTCAGGGTTACTGCCTTTACGTGCAGGGATTGGGCTGTAGCGCGTTACGTGACGCAAATCGTTAATACCTAGGTTTGTAAGGTCTAAGTCCAATAACGTCCCACCACTTGCTTGTTGGCATAATTCATTATTTGGACCTGTTGTAATTGTACCGTCAGCAAGCAGTGCACCAATGTTTTCTGCACCAATGGTTTGCAGTGCTAAACCGTTAGTACATGCTGCAGACCAACGACCATTAAGTGGATCTTCTGCATCAAGGTAATAGGGTAAGTCGATGCTACCTTGTTTCATTGAGGCGGCACAAAATGGCGCTACCTGAGAGAAAACCTCAGTTGCCGTAGGGTTTAACGGTGACGCAGGATTCAATACTGCAGATACAAGGCCTGAACACGTATTTAGGCCAACTGCTTGGAGTTGTGCCAACGTCGCACTACCTAATAGCGTTGGTGCCAATACGTCAAACGCAGTGTCGACTGCCGCTTCACCAATTGGAAGTACCGGCAATGTGCCTGCTGCAACAGCTTGTGCTGGCGTTGCACCTTGTGAAAGCGCAGTCGCAAATGGCGCGATCGCGAGTGATTTAACAGTCTCAATAATCTCAGTAGTCGATTGCGTTGTGAACGTGTAACTGAATACAAGCGAATCGCTACTTACACCAGCTTGTGAGGTAAGCACACCTTCATAGGAATTAATAAGGCCTTGCAAGCTAAGTTGTGACTCAGTTGAAAGAGGGAAGTTATTAATGTCCTGGCGTAAGCTCTCGTAAGCCGTGGAAGGCTTAATTGATTGGCCATCACTTGCTTTGAGTCCATCGGTAACCGCCACGTAGTAAGTGGTTGACCCTTTAAGTGGCTTAAGCGGAATTACCGCAACATCGTTGCCGCTAGCCTGAGTAATGAAATCTACGCCGAATGTTAGTTCTTCATATATTTTACAGCCCGAGATTGGCGGTGCAGTTGTACAGTCAGAGTCATTCAAATCGCCGCCAATAGCCCCTTCAAATAGACGTACCGAACCAGGCGCTGCCGCTGAGGCTTCGTCTAGTGTGATACCGGCAGGGTGGGAGGTAGAGAAAGTAAATGGATGCTGTGTAGACCAACCATCAAGCGCGCCTAAAGCTGCTGAGGGGTTGCTAAAGTCAGGTATTCCATTTGCTGCTTGACCTGCTACCTCATCAGGCATTTCTAATGTTCCATCATCTGTCTGCTCTACCAGAGCAAAAAACAAATCGCTTGGTACATTAAGTACGCTACCGGCAGGGTCAAACAAAATTCGTGAGGCAGGACGCTCTATAGCGGTTTCCGCTTGAATTGTTTCTAAGTCATCTCCGCCACCGCAACCAGCGAGCACAAATGCTGCAGAGATACTTGTGCTGATTAACAGTTTTTTCATTCTTTCTCCCAAGATACTAAGGTGAGTTGTCAACTCGATTGTTTCTTCGCACAATAATTGGTGGACAATCACTGTTCGAACAGACTATTAACAAGTATGACCAGTTATTATTCGTCTTATAGTATTGACTTTGTTATCTATTTGCAAAGGTTTGTTAAGTATTTGTTAGGGATATCTATCAATACTTTGAAAAATCATATTACAGTGAAAAGCAGAAGAGTACTTATTGGCTCTTAGCAAAGTAAATGTAGAGCGCATCACTTCAACAATATAGACCGATTTAATTACAATATACTTTAAACAATAGTACAAAGTTAGATGAAGATATGAATGCTTAAATGTATGATACGCATAAATGTAAGTCTTGTGTTTTATCAACGTGTTGATAATTCAACGCTTGTTGGCTTTGAGAAGATATTATCTAGGAGTAAGGTTTGGAGTTTTTGTACGAATATGGCTTATTTGTGGCCAAAGCGATAACGCTGGTCGTTGCGGTTGTCGTTGTTGTTGCAACAATTGTTGGTGTGGCAAACAAACAGAAGCACGGTAAAGGTCAGTTAGAGATCACATCAATCTCAGACCAACTCAAAGACATTACTAACTATGCAAAGCAAGTACTGCTAGACAAGAACTCTGCGAAAAAGCTAGCGAAACAGCAAAAGAAAGAAGAAAAAGCAAAGTGTAAACAAAAAGACGACGAAGAAAAGTCTCCAAGGTTATATGTTATTGACTTTAAGGGCTCTATGGATGCTGGAGAAGTCGATAATTTGAGAGAAGAGATTACGGCAATCTTGTGTGTAGCGGATAAAGACGATGAAGTATTAGTTCGCTTAGAAAGCGGCGGCGGTGTTGTTCATGGTTACGGTCTTGCAGCATCTCAGCTTCAGCGCATAAAGCAAAAAGGGCTTAAGCTAACAGTAGCGGTAGATAAGGTTGCTGCCAGTGGCGGCTATATGATGGCCTGTGTCGCAGACACGCTATTGGCGTCACAATTCGCTTACATTGGTAGCATTGGCGTGCTAGCACAGCTGCCAAACTTTCATAAGCTGTTAAAGAAAAACGATATCGAATTTGAACAACACACAGCGGGCGAATTCAAACGAACCTTAACGATCTTTGGCGAGAACAATGATGAGGGGCGAGCAAAATTTAAAGAAGAAATAGAAGAAATCCACGTTTTATTTAAAGACTTCGTTCATAGCCAACGCCCAGAAATGAATATTGATAAAGTCGCTACTGGTGAGTACTGGCCTGGAATAAAGGCAAAAGAACTTGGGCTTATCGACGATATAACGACGTCCGATGACTACATTCTTTCTCACTACCCAAAAAGAGAGATCTTTAGCGTAAAATATTCGGTTAAAAAGAATGTTGCCGAAAAGCTTGGAATGTCTGCTGCATCTGTGGCTGAGCGTGTTCTGATGAAATCGTGGAGCAAAGCCAGACACTGGTTTTAAATTGCTCGTTTAAGTGAGAGGCCAACAAGGCCTCTATTGCTCTGCGCAAAGATAATAAAAATGGCAAAAAACACTAAAAATGACATTTTAGATACAGCGGAATACTTGTTTTCTCAACAGGGTTTTACTCAAACCTCTATGAGAGAAATTACTGCACGGGCAGGGGTTAATTTAGCGTCTGTAAATTATCATTTCGGCAGTAAGAAGAACCTGATCCAAGCAGTATTTAAACGATATTTTGATCATCTCATGCCTCACATCGATACATGCCTGAAGGACCTCGAACCTAAAAAAGGCGCAGCAGGTGTTGAGCATTTGCTGTATACATTAACTCCTCCTATGCTGGAATTAAATGTAGTTAGCGAACAGGGCACTGCCACTTTTGTGAAGTTGCTAGGGAGAGGCTACAACGAGACGCAAGGTCATCTTCGGCGTTTCATCATGAGTCATTATGGAACCACCATTAGATCACTGGTTAACGCAATTCAACTTTGCCTTCCACACGTACCCGAAGAGGAATTGTTTTGGAGGCTGCATTTTGCGATTGGTAGTTTTGTTTTCTCTATGGCGTCAAGCCAAGCGTTAACAGAAATTGTTGAGTCTGACTTTCAAAAACATGTTGATATTGCAGAAGTTATCTCTCATCTTATCCCGTTTGTGGCGCAGGGAGTAGCAGGTAACTAAATCTGTTACAATGCGCAAAAAGTAAAGCGTACATGAATTACTGCTCAAAGTTACAAGCCTGTATACGGCTTAATGTCACTCTATCGAAAAGAACTGCAACAAGGTGATAAAGCTAAATGGTTTTGTCGCTCAATCCTACCTTTCAAAGGAGTTTATGTGTCTGTAAATAATCAAGACTTAAAGGTTTATTTAGACGGCCTGCTGCGCGTTAATGAAATTAGCGATTATTGTCCCAATGGAATGCAAGTTGAGGGCGTAAAAGACATCGCCAATATTGTCACTGGTGTCACGGCGAGCCAGGCACTTATCGACGAAGCCATTCTGCGCAAAGCGGATGCAATTGTGGTTCACCATGGTTACTTTTGGAAGGGCGAGTCTCAGTGTATTACCGGTATGAAAAGGCAGCGTTTAAAGTCGTTAATTGAGAATGACATAAACATGTATGCTTATCACCTTCCACTCGATGTTCATCCTGAATTAGGAAACAATCGCCAATTAGCAGATTTACTTGATATCGAAAATGTTGCTGCACTATCTTCGGTAAAGCCCATTGGCGTTGTTATGCAGGGCGAATTCCCCGTTGCAATTACCGCCGCTGAATTAAAAGATCGGCTTAAAGCGGTTCTAGGTCGCTCTATTTTGCTTGAGGGTGCTGAAGAGCGTGAAATTAAAACCCTGGCCTGGTGCACTGGTGGTGGCCAAGGTTTCATAGAGCAAGCGGCCGATTTAGGAGCAGATGCATTTATTACCGGCGAGGTGTCTGAGCAAACTATTCATATAGCCAGAGAGCAAAATATTGCTTTTTATGCCGCTGGGCACCACGCGACAGAGCGGTATGGCGCAAAAGCATTAGGTGAGCACATTGCTTCTCAGTTTGATGTTACTGTTGATTTTGTCGACATCAACAATCCGGCTTAACTCATAATAAGTGTTTAAAAATTAATGAGAGACGATCATGTATTTGACGGCATCGCGGATAAGTTTGCCAAGAATATCTATGGAACGACAAAAGGTAAGTTAAGGCATACCTTATTGTGTGACGTGCTTACCCCTCACTTACCTAACCACGCTCACGTTCTTGAAATAGGTGGCGGAACGGGTGTTATGACAGCGTACTTGGCGTCCATGGGTCACAAAATTGTGCTCACAGACGCATCAAAAGATGTATTGGTTCAAGCAGAAGAACTGTTTTCCCAAAGTGCCAATGCGAGTTTTCGCGATAATATAGAAATTCGTCAGCAGTTTTTGCAGGACATCAACGATTTTACACCATTCAACGTTGTAGTGTGCCATGCGGTGCTTGAATGGCTTGATGAACCCTACGAGGCCTTGTCGATGCTTTATGATCGCATGGCGGCAGGCACTACATTAAGCCTAAGCTTTTTCAATTACGATGCGAATTTGTTTGCGAATGCTATTTATGGCAACTTTGACTATATTGCCAAGGGGATGAGGGCGAAAAAGCAGGTTCGTTTAAACCCTAAAAAGCCGCTTTCGGCTTTAAAAGTACTGGAATACTGCGAATCACTTGGTTTTTCAATCGTCGAAAAAGCAGGGGTGCGTTGCTTCCATGATTATATGCGTGATATATCGCATCAGGCATCAAAATATGATGAATTGCTAGCGCTTGAGAGGCAGTACCATAAGCAGGCTCCCTACATGTGGTTAGGTAAATACTTTCACATTATTGTTAAAAAGTAGCTGTATAAACGTCGCATTGGATTAAAGCTGTTAATCGAGTACAACAGTATTGTTCTCGTTAATGATATTATCTAACGTTACATGGGCAATTTCGTTCAACGCTTCTGCAGTGAAAAAGCCCTGATGGCCCGTTACCAAAACATTGGGAAAAGTGATAAGGCGCTGAAAATTATCATCCTGTATAATTTCATGAGAGCGGTCGGTAAAGAACAACTCAGACTCTCTCTCGTATACGTCTAAGCCGAGATGGCCGATTTTTCGGCGCTTGAGTCCATTAATGAGAGCGGTGTCATCCACCAATCCGCCTCGCGACGTATTAATTAACATCACTCCGTCTTGCATTTTTTGAAGTGACGCTTCGTTAATCATATGGTTGCTGTCCTCAGTGAGAGGGCAATGAAGCGAAATAATTGTACTTTCAGAAAATAGCGTTTCTATATCGACATAAGACGCGCCTAGGTCTTTTACCGTTTCGTCTTCGAAGGGGTCACAGCAAAGTACTTTGCAGCCAAATCCGCGCAGAATTCGAATAACCGCTTTACCAATTTTTCCTGTACCTACAATACCTACCGTTTTATTGTGAAGCGTGAATCCCATTAAACCGTTTAACTGAAAGTTACCTTCTCGCACTCTGTTATACGCTTTATGCGTTTTACGATTAAGAGTCAGAATTAGTGCGATAGTATGTTCAGCAACGGTTTCAGGGCTATAAGCTGGAACTCGGCTAACCCGAATATTGGCTGCCTCGGCAGCGCTGATGTCCACGTTGTTGAATCCAGCACACCGTAAAGCAATGTGTTTTACTTTGCAGCTGGCAAGTATTTCAATGGTTTTAGCGTTTAAGTCATCATTAACAAACGCAACAACAACGTCGAAGCCTTGGCATAAAGGCGCGGTAGAAGCGCATAGCGTATGCTCAAAATAAGTGATGTCCATGTCTTTCTTTTGGTTTGAGACGCTGCTCTTTAACGCTGCATCAAAAACATGGCGGTCATAGTCTTGGGTACTGAAAAACGCTATTTTCTTTTTCATAATCATCCTTTATTGAGGTGTGTTAACCGTTATTGTTGAGAAAGCAGAGACTCAATATCTTTTGCTATATCGCCTGGCTTCATTGTTGGCGCATAACGCTTTACTACATCGCCTTGGCGGTTTACCAAAAACTTTGTGAAATTCCACTTAATGCGTTTGGTTCCTAGTAATCCAGGCGCTTTCTCTTTTAGTTGTTCGAACACGGCGCTCGCGTTCGGTCCATTAACCTCAACTTTTTTGAAAAGGGGGAAAGAAACACCGAAATTCACTTCACAAAATTCGGCAATATCTTCATCTGACCCAGGCTCTTGGTGACCAAATTGGTCGCATGGAAAACCTAGAACCTCAAATCCACGCTCTTTATATTTATTGTAAAGTGTTTCTAGCCCTTTGTACTGGGGCGTAAATCCACATTTGCTGGCGGTATTAACAATAAGCAATACCTTTCCTTTATATTGCTCAAGGTGAATGTTGTTACCGCTATTTGTTATTACCGTATGCTGATAAATAGTCAATTTGCATCCTTTATGTTTTTGTTGTTGTGAATTCTGATATTCTCATCATATTCGCGGCTGAACAGTATCTATATTCGAGTAAGTGTTTTTGTTTTTCTAAGATAGCTTAATTCTACTTAACTATTAAGCCAGTCTTTGTTGATAACGCATACTGTGTATTTGATATGTCCTCGGTCAGCGCTTCATTTATCGCAAATAACAAGAGAGTACTTTGCATGTCAGATTTAAAGGTAAGCTTTTTAGGACTCGGTGTCATGGGTTTTCCTATGGCAGGGCACCTTGCAAAGGCTGGGTATAAAGTCACCGTTTATAATCGAACCAAAGAAAAAGCAGAGAACTGGTTGAAAAAGTACGCCGGTGCTTTGGCCACATCTCCCGAGCAAGCTGCGGAAGAGGCAGACATTGTTTTTATGTGCGTGGGAAACGATAATGATGTAATGGAGATTGGCACCCGTGCGCTTAGCGCAATGAAACCTAACTCCGTGCTAGTCGATCACACAACAGCCTCTGCCGATGCAGCAAGAGAATTGAATAAACATTGTGCCGACAAAGGTGTGCACTTTTTAGATGCGCCGGTGTCAGGTGGGCAGGCAGGTGCAGAAAATGGGCAACTTACCATTATGGTAGGCGGTGAAGATCAGGTTTTCTCACGCGTCCAACCTGTTATTGATGTTTATGCACGCCATAGTCAATTACTGGGACAGTGCGGTAGTGGCCAATTGGCCAAAATGATGAATCAAATTTGCATTGCCGGCATCGTACAAGGTTTATCAGAGGCACTGCACTTTGGTCAAAAAGCGGGCTTAGACTGCAATGCAGTGGTCGATGTAATAAGCAAAGGTGCTGCACAATCGTGGCAAATGGAAAATCGCGCAAGTACTATGCTTACCAACACTTACGATTTTGGTTTTGCGGTAGATTGGATGCGTAAAGATTTAGGCATTGCCCTTGATGAAGCTAAACGCAATGGTTCCACGCTAGCATTGACCGCCTTGGTCGACCAGTATTATGCCGATGTGCAAAAGTTTGGTGGCGGGCGATGGGATACATCGAGTTTATTAACGCGCTTAAAGTAACGAAATAACTTTTAACTATTTTCTTGCACTAAAAGCGTAAGCTGCTCTAGGCGCCCTCGATTTGTTTCACTTAGTGGCAGTTCAGATAGGGTGTCGAGTAGCATGTGAATGCCATAACGCCGATAGACAGCGGTGTCTGCTTCAATCATGCATTGAAGTAAATTAAGCCCAAAGGCAGCGGTTTCTGGTGATAGCTGAAATGCGTCATAGAAGTGTTTCATGGCCTGGCTAAACAGACCTTCAATAAACAGCTGTGTACCCGTATCATTTATGGCTATCGCCTGTTCATGATTGAGCCCTAAACGTTCACCACCTGAGAAGATGGACTCGTCGTTCATCACTTGCTCAGAAATACCTTGAACGTCGCCGTTTTTTTGCTTTGCCATAAGCAATAATTCACCCGCTTTGCGCTCATCGCCAAGGCTGTGGTGTACTTTTGCCGCTATAACAAGGGTTGCGGGCTCAGTCCTTAGATGGTTTTCCATATAGTCAGCATCTAAAAAGTGTGCTGCTTTTTCCAAATCATCATCGAGAACTGAAGAAAAGGCGAGTAGGTAATCTCTTTTTTGTAAAACTTGGCTATCAGATTGATTACGGCCTGCTATGCCCACTAACTTTCGTGCCTGAGACAGACTTTCTTCTCGGTTACTTTGTGGTGAGTCTTCTGCGAGCAATAGGTAAAACTCTGCTAATTCAAATGTAAAATCATTGAACCTGTCTTTTGCTGAACGATGGAGAGCACGTTTCTTTTGTAGCAGATCGATAGCTTCTACTACCTTATCTTGCTTTTGAAACGCTAGGCTTTTAAGTTTTGCAGCGGGCAGGCTAAGTTCACTAAATTTTATTTGCTCCAAATATTTTTCAACGTCTTCATAAGAATGCTGTTCAAAGGATAAGGAGGCCAACCATTCAAAGGCTTCGTCTCTAGCAAGGCTTGAGTTAACCATTGAGCTTAACTGCTCTTTACATTCAGGCCACTGCCCAGCTGAATACTGACACTTTATTTTACCCCACTGCGCCCATAATACTTTATCCGAGCGACTAAGAATGTCGTCATAAATACTGAGTGCTCGCTGTATTTCACCGTTTTCATACAATAAGCGAGCGTATAATTTGCGAATATCTGATACCAATCGAGGGGGGATGCCTTCCTTTATTTTGCTTCTTATTACCCCTATCGCACGCTCTAATTGTTTATTATCTAATGCCTGCAATACATTTTTTACAAAGTCACGGTAATGTAAATAATGCTTTATTTGGCGGGAAAGGGAGGCAATGGTGTAGGGTTTGATAAGCAAGATATCGGGCTGTAAATCCATGATACGACCAATAACTTGACCGCTTCTATCAGAAGTTAGAAATATTACGCCAGTGCTAGGTTTTATATAGCCTGCTTCTTTTAAGCTTTGGAGCCATTCAACGCCGGTTTTCCCCTCACCAAGGTGATAATCCATTATGATGAGTTCGAAATTTTGTTTTCGCAGCGCAGCCTTTAACTCAACACCTGATGTGTAGCTACTTACTGATAAATTGGCAATCGACATAACGTGGCCGCGCAGCGCAGTGCGTGCAGTCGCGTTGTCTTCAATAATAGCGGCTCGTAATTCCACAGAAACCAAGGTTGTACTTAACTCTGTTAATAGCTTACCAGTGAACCTGTAAAACTGCACGTAACATTCATTCACAGAAAAGTTCAACACGCCCAAGATGACAAAACTAAAGAGATTGGGTTGTATACTCAGATACCTCCTCTGTCGTCACAAATTATTTACGTGCCTGTAATTATAATTTAATTAATGTTTTACCTTTACGTTTACGTAAGGGGTAACTTTTAGTTATTGTGTTAATACAGTGTAAAGTCGCAATGATAAAAGGCAAATAACATGAACTTTGAATTGAATGATGACCAACTGGCGTTTGAAGATACGGCGCGTCAGTTTGCACAACAAGAACTCGCACCTCATGCTGCGATGTGGGACAAAGAGCATCACTTTCCAGTTGAGGCCATAAAGAAAGCTGGCGAGCTTGGCTTTTGTGGTTTGTATACGCCAGAAGAAGCCGGCGGGCTAGGGCTTTCAAGATTAGACTCATCTATTATTTTTGAACAACTATCGATGGGGTGTACTACAACCACTGCCATGTTGACTATTCATAACATGGCCACATGGATGATTGCATTATGGGGTAGCGAAGAGGTAAAAGCCCAGTGGTGTGAAGACCTAGTCAGTGGTAACAAGTTAGCGTCTTACTGTCTTACCGAGCCAGGTGCCGGTTCAGATGCAGCATCGTTAAAAACAAAAGCAACGAAAACAGACGATGGGTATGTACTTAACGGCGCTAAGGTATTTATTTCTGGAGCAGGCAGCACCGACGTACTTGTGGTTATGGCGAGAACTGGCGGTGACGGACCTAAAGGCGTGTCTGCTTTTGCAGTACCGGCCGATAGCGACGGCATTATTTATGGTAAAGCAGAAGAAAAAATGGGGTGGAATGCTCAGCCCACTCGAATGATTACCTTTGACAATGTAAAGTTGAACGATGCTTGGCGTCTTGGTGAAGAAGGCGAAGGCTTCAAGATGGCGATGCAGGGTCTAGACGGTGGTCGCATAAACATTGCTACTTGCTCCGTCGGGACAGCGCAACAAGCGCTAAATGTAGCCCGAGACTACATGAACGAACGTGAGCAATTCGGTAAACCCATTGCCGGATTTCAAGCGCTTCAGTTTAAGTTGGCAGACATGGCTACAGAGTTAGTCGCTGCTCGTCAAATGGTGCGTATGGCGGCGTGTAAACTCGATAATAACGATGCCGACAAAACCACTTATTGTGCAATGGCCAAACGCTTTGCAACAGATGTCGGGTTTAATGTGTGTAATGACGCGCTACAGTTACACGGCGGGTATGGTTATATTAAGGAATATCCTCTTGAGCGGCATTTCCGTGATGTGCGAGTGCATCAGATTCTTGAAGGGACAAACGAAATAATGCGTGTAATTATAGGCAGGCGCTTGTTGTCAGATGAACGCAGTATTCTTTAACTTTTTTAGGGAGCCGCAAAATGGATGAAGTTGTTATTGTTGAGGAGCTTTCAACAAAAAGCTCCGGTCATGTAATTGGCCGTTTAACATTAAATAAACCAAAGGCACTGAATGCGCTAGATTTAGACATGGCCACAATTATGTTGGACGCGCTATTGGCTTGGCAAAGCCGAAGCGATGTGGTTTCGGTCATAATAGACTCCGCGGGTGACAAAGCGTTTTGCGCCGGAGGCGATATTGTATCTATGTATCGTTCAATGGTAGAAGCTGAAGGCGGTGTCCCCGATTTCCTGGAAACGTTTTTTAAAACGGAGTACACCCTCGACTACACCATTCACAACTACGCAAAACCTATTGTTGTTTGGGGAGCGGGTATTGTAATGGGTGGCGGCATGGGGCTTCTATGTGGAGCCAGCCACCGAGTGGTTACTGAAACGTCTCGACTTGCTATGCCGGAAATTAGTATTGGTTTGTACCCAGATGTTGGCGGAAGCTATTTCTTACCGCGGCTTCCTGGAAAGACAGGCTTGTTTTTAGGTCTAACCGGCGGTCAGATGAATGGAGCAGACGCCTGCTTTGTTGGCTTGGGCGATAACCTTGTTGCCGCATCTGAAAAAGAAGCATTGATAGAGCGCTTTATGCAACATCAGTGGGAACAGGAAGATCTCGCTAACCAAGCCACGTATTTATTGAGCAGTTTGAAGCAGCCTGACGAAATCCCACATAGTAATATTGAGCAACACCTAGACCTAATAAATTCGCTATGTGAGGGTAACAGTGCTAAAGAGGTTGTGACGTCGATATTGCAAGCTGATGTTAAAGGCGACAAATGGTTAAGTCGAGCGCAGGGCACACTGCAAAAAGGGTCGCCCATTACCATGCACTTAGTATATCAACAGTGTCAACGAGGCGCTAAAATGACATTGGCAGAGTGCTTTCAGATGGAAGTGAATATGTCTTGTCGTTGCGGGGAAAGCGGCGAATTCCAAGAAGGCGTTCGCGCATTGTTGATTGACAAAGATATGTCTCCGAAATGGAAATACGCGACAGTAGATGATGTTCCCGCTGACATAGTTGAACATTTCTTTTCTTCTCCCTGGGAAGATAGCCAACATCCATTAGCCTCATTAGCGCAAGGAAGCTCTTTAACTTAAACTAATCACGGGCAGCAATAGGCAAACATGAGATTGCTGTCTGTGTACTCGATTTGTTACACTCAATAGCCTATTCATTCATAGAAAGATTCTTTTTATGTGGCTATGCCCACTTTGTAAATCTCCAATTTCCTTAAGCGACATACCAGTACGCTGTGAAAATAACCACTCATTTGATAAAGCTAAATCAGGTTATGTAAATCTGCTACCGGTGCAGTTTAAAAAATCAAAGATGCCCGGTGATGACAAAGCAATGGTAAAAGCAAGAAGAGCCTTTCATCAGCAAAATGCTTACAAACCGCTTAAAGACCGTTTGGTCGAACTGATTAGTGAATATTTTCAAGCGAATGCAGCAGGGTCAAGCGCAGGCATGTCAAGCCCAGTAACAGCAAGCCCAGTAAGATCAAGCACACATTCACACTCCTCAACATTACGCATATACGATGCCGGTTGCGGTGAGGGAAGCTATCTAAATGCGGTGGTAAATGGTCTTAATAGCTTAGGTGTGTTTAGTGTTGGCGCCGGAAGCGATATTTCTAAAATCGCGGTTGAACTAGCGGCCAAAGCGTTTAAAGAACAAGAATTCGTGGTTGCAAGTAGTTTCGATTTACCCATAGCATCTGCAACTCAGAATGCGGTGATTCAGGTATTTGCACCGGGTAGCAACGAAGAATATCACCGTGTGCTTGTGTCAGAAGGTAGTTTGCTTGTTACTGTAGACCCAGCCGAGGATCACCTCTTTGAAATAAAGGAGCAAGTGTATAGTGAACCTCAAAAGCACCAGACAGATAACACTGAACGCGAGGGATTTTCGCGAGTGAAAAACGAAAAGCTAGGCTTTTCTATTCAACTGGCTGATAAAGAGCAAGCCTTGTCGCTTATTAAAATGACGCCGTTCTATTGGAAGTTACCTCCTGATAGCATTGAGAAGGTTGTCAATTCAATATCTAAAGTGACAGCCCATTTTCATATTCAACTGTGGGTTAAACAATAATGAAAAATGTCGCTGACCCTACAATTAGTCGCGAGGCACAGTCCAAAAGCCTAAAAACACAAAGCTCAAAAACAGAAAGCAAAGCGCTTTTCTTAGACAGAGACGGGGTGATTAATGTCGACCATGGGTATGTAGGACATTATAAAGATTTTGAATACCTTGATGGAATTTTCGAGCTAGTAAAATCATACTCAGATTACGGCTATAAGATAGTAATCGTAACCAATCAAAGTGGTATAGCTAGGGGGCTTTATACAGAGCAAGACTTTAGTGTTTTGATGAACGCGGTAAAAGCAGACTTTGCACAGCGCGGGGTAGGCGAAATAGCTATTTACTATTGCCCACATCATGTTGACGGTGCGATAGCGCAGTATGCCGTACCCTGTAATTGTAGAAAGCCCAAGCCAGGAATGCTGTTACAAGCAGCCGATGACTTAGTGATTAACTTAAGCGCCAGTATACTTATTGGAGACAGTTGGAGAGATATTGAAGCCGCTCATGCAGCGGGTATTTCAAAGAGTTACTATTTGTCTGAACAAGCCATGCCTAAATCTAGTGAAATTACTTCGGTAATACAGGTTACCCAACTAAATCAGGTGCCGCATCCACACAGTTCAACACCATAAAAGTTGTGAAAGAGATAGCACAAGAGAGTGTGATAATTTCATCTGTTGATGCAAAAAAGCATCGAAAGCACAGCCTAGGCGCCTAAGCGTTGACACGCTCAAACGCCAATAAAGGCTTCTTTTGCAATCAATTTTGGGTAGAAAACCGCGACAAGTGCTTAATTGCTTGGCTTAGTAAGTCAACGTTTAAAGTATCATTACTTCGTTTGCCAGTGCTAATTTCTGTAATTTCATAGCTACCGTTACTCAGTACGTCTGTACGCTTATTGTCGTGAATAACGACAATTCGCTCTCCTGAAGTACTCACCAACCAAGGGCGAGCAGGTGACAGTAAATTTTGACCAGTAGAATAAAAGGTAATAGGAGCATTACAACCTAGTGCATTGAGGATCGTTGGCGCCAGATCTTCAGTACTTGCAATGTCAGCATCTAGCGAAAAGTTGCTAAATAGGGTGCCTTTACCCGTCGCGCTTCCATAGCCTGTTGCAACAATAACCTTATGCTCGCGCTCAAGGGCTCTTGCGGTGTACTGCGCTATGTCTTCACCTTTTATAAAGGCAATATTCAGCCCGTCACTTTCACCAGCGTCTTTCTTTACATAACCAGACAGTTGAGACATAGGTAATGGCACATCACTGTGAACCGACACAGGCATACCAGAGCCTAAAGGCAGCGCTAACAAAACAGGCCGCTTTTCAGACAGTGCATCCTGATATATTTCAGGAACGCCGAACAACGCTGTCGTCATTAACCCTTTAAGGTTACTGGCCGTAGAGTAATAGTTATCAAATCGATTGAGGTCTAGTTTGGTGTTCAAATTGTCAATTTCGGCGTCATCAGTTTGCACGATAACAGTTAAGTTTTCACTCGTATCTACCGAACAGTAAACTGGCTGCGCAGGATAAGTCGTGCTATGAAATTCAGGGTTGAACTGAAGTTGTTTGCGTTCTTCGTATGCCGCAAGATCTAGTAAGCCATACCGCGACATAGTGGTTTTAGCAGTGGCAGGATAGGAGAGCGGGAACATATTGTCCTGCTTAATAATGGGTTGATAGAGTTTTGCATCTGCCCATACATGAACAGCGTGACTGGTCACAAAGCATGCTACAAAAAATGTAGTTACCGGCACACCAATCTTATAGCGCGTAAAGCGCTCCACCCGTTTGTAGATAGCATTGGCTAACACCAGTTGGAAACCAAGCCAAACAACGAAAAGCAGAAATAAGAATCCCCACTGTTGCCAATTTTCTATGGTAATTTGAGATTGCGCTTCGCTTCGTAACAGGTCTGCAGCGTGAAAACTAATATGGAAACCAGTACGGTTGAATAGTAGCGCGTCGAAAGCCAGTAGGGCCAAGCCCACAGCTGCAATAACAGATGCACTAGCCTTTATTATTCTTGAATTTGAAACCAGGTAGCAGAGCGGAAGTATAAATATGACAAATCCGAAGAACGTCATAAATCCGATGTGACCAAACCAATTTGCCAGCAAATAAATTGTACCTGTCTCTTATACACATCTCCGAGCCCACGAGACAGGCAGAAATC
>OJFL01000146.1_pt1 | contig 37872 bp, 32 predicted proteins | sample 1594131 | NCBI WGS metagenome assembly OJFL01 (sample SAMN05416782, study PRJEB24817) | seawater metagenome | isolation source: Sea water | place: Canada:Atlantic | collected 2013-07 | reverse complement strand
CAGCGTCAGATGTGTATAAGAGACAGAAGCTAATCACACCGACTACATTCCTCCTATATCCTTTATTCACCACTGGCGCGATGCAAATAGCGAAGCAGAATTTATTGCCGTTCTCTCCTGCAATGAGTGCTTCGATATACTGAAAAAGAAAAACAACGGCACGTTGCAAACCCGTTTCGATGTTTTAAAAGCGCTGCTTGCAGAGAAATACAAAAAGGCTATAACGGTATATAACATGTGGAGCCCAGAAGAGCTGGAGGAAATGGACAAAGCGTTTCAAATTAGCTTAAGCGCGGGCATAAATTTAGGCAAAGAAACTGTGTCGCGACTTAAATTCAACGGTTTCGACCACGAAATTGGCGGCAGCATTACCCGAGTGGGCAAAGCTCTAGACAAGTCTTATCAAGTATTTGACCAAACATTTGAAAACTTCAAATTAGCACTAGAGTACGCCAGCAGTACCTATCAAATTAAAAAGGGCCGTTTAAGCGAGCTGTACTTTGAAAACGGTGAGAGCTTCGATAAAGCGATAGAGGCGTTTCATCGCTCGGTGGAAGCGCGCAGGTTATTAGACGCAATCGAGAAGCCCTGCGAAGCCTTTGCAAAGCAATACAATCAGAACAGAAATCTAGTTATTCGCGAGGTAAAAAAATATTTGCTAGCCGATGAAAACCTAACGGTACAAGAGGCGTTAGATAAATTTTATGTCTTAAGGGTGAAAGAGTAGCGCAGAGATTAAAGAGGTCTATTGTTGCAGTCGGCTTTCGGTGAGATTGCCAGAGAAAATATTGCCTCAAGCGGAGATAAATCTAAATTTACGCCTGCAATATTTGCATCTATCCTGAGATACCGCGTACTTACCTTGCATACTTCCGTTTTAAATCGTTGATGGTCTTCCGTTCACTAACTTTTTTCAGCGAAAGACCTTCGTAGCTCAGGCTTACTTCAAAATTTGCCATATTTGGTATAAATCGACTTTTTTGATTAGCATTCTTTGAAACCGCGCTTTTCATATAGCCCTCCTTTTAACTGGCTATTTTATATTATGATGCAAAAAATAGCCATTTCAACTTACTCGCTACTACTCCTATCAAAAGGTGTTTCAAAAACGCCTTTGTTTTTTGCGTAGCTGAGAGCTTTGCTGAATGATTCTGTTAAATCCGAATGTACAGAGTGCTTCGACAGTGCAAGGTACACCTTTCTGTCTTCGGTTATGTGAAAGGTTTGCTGCGAAATTTTGTTAGATAAGCCTTGTTCTTGCAGCAGGTAATTAAACCTTTGTTCAGAGCCAACGAAGGCGTCTATGCGTTTATTGAGCAATAAATCGATAAGCTGCAAGTGTGTGTTGGCTTCTACTTTCGCAAAATTTGTGGCCTTATCAAATTCAGGGAAGTATAGGCTATGACGTAAAAGGCCGACAATTAACCCGTCAAGATCGGCAAACTCATTAATGGAGATGGATGAACCCGCTCTCGCGTAAAAGGTTTGCACACTGCCTGGTGCAACAGGAGGTTCGATAAAGTGCAAAAATTCTTCTCTTTCGGCGCTGTGCGTTACCCCAACAAAAACATCTACCAGACCCTTTTCAAGTAACACAATACAGCGCGCAAAAGGACATTCCATAAACTTCAAACGCATGTTCAGCTGCTCGGCAACTATTTTCATAGCTTCAACATTTATTCCAGCTGGGGGCTTGCCCTCTGACAATATGGAGTAGGGAGGGAAATGATTTATTGCAAAGCGCAAAACGGGTTGAGTATCGGGCCATTTTACTTTATTTGCATCAGTTTGATGCGCAGGCTCAGCATTAATGTGTGTTTCACTAGCAAGCCCGAAACTCACAATCGCTAAAAAGAAAAAAATTGTTGCCTTAAATACCATACACGCTCCACCGAAGCTCTCACGAATTAACTGCATTCGAATAATTTTACTTCGTACTTACGAGTATATCAGACTATACAAATCCTATGTGCCGGCAACCTATAATTTAATTCAGTCAACAATAACCACAACGGCAGAGTGATACGTAATACTTAACGGGCCGCTGGTCACAAAGCGCTTAAACTCTGGGTTGTCTGTTCTGTACAGCGTAACTTTGGTTGAAGCCATAAAGCCAAGGGGTAACGGCAATGGATGGGTATCAAAAGAGAAGTTGTACATTACATATGCGCGAGCATCCTCAAAGCGCAGTTCGTAGGCAAAAAGCTGGTTAGCTACATCTACCTCATAAATGCGCATATCGGCGCGAGCAAGTGGGCCATACTGTTCAATAAAAGAGGTAAGCGTTAATACGTCAGCACTCATTGTGTTTGATGGCGGGCTAGGTAATACCGTTACCGCCTGTAGCATTTCGAGCAAGCGAGTTTCCCGGCCCGATAGGCTAGAAGATAAATTAGACGGTAGGCCAGCGGGTAAGTTAGCAGATGAACTAGTAACTGCAGAGCAAGCTTGCTCTGTAATATTTGTGGGTTCAGCGGTGCTTTCTTTAGCAGCAGTCTCTTTCGCAGCAGTCTCTTTAGCAACAATCTCTTTAGCAACAGCCTCTTCATCAAAAACAGGCTCTTTGTCACCCAGAGCGTTAGTTAATGCTTCATGCAGTAGTGCCACATCTCGCTTATCGCTATTTACCGTAAAAAAGCTGCACAAGGCGTTGTTCCAAACGCTACTGCGCCATGGCTCGATATAGCCTGGCTTAGTGTTACTATGCTGGGTTTGAAAAAACCAAATAGCGCCAGCGAGTACGAGCGTGGTCAGTAGTAAGAAAAATGTAAGACCTTTTTTGATAACAGCCTCGTTTGTTTGAGTGTGCAAAATTTGTGGGTTATGAAATTATGGGTGTTAAGCTTTAGGTAATAGTTTACAAGTTGTTACGAACTTGGGGGAGAAAAGGGGTATTTCCGATAAACATGCCAACAGCGTTATTTCTGCAGGGTATAGCATTCCACTATCCGAATGGCTTGTTGAGCCTAGACTGCCCATTGCATATTGCTAGTTTTTAATTACACGCAAGCAGCGAAAATGCGTACTATCAAGCATTAATCGGATACACAGAAAAGCAGGATAATTGGAGAGCTAACGTGGTTTACCGAGCGATTATTAACGCCTTTATCGACAATATTTCCCATCCACGGTTTTATCGGTCTATCGAAGATATCGCTATACGGCTCAATGCGGTAGACCCTGCGGTGCTTTTTATGATGGCATGCAGCGAAAATAATGTGGCTCAAAAATCAACAGGCAATGAAAACAATATAAATAGCATTGCCTCAGCGGCAAAGCAGATTCTGGGTTATGCGCTTACCTCTGCTGGTTACACTGAAGCCATGATTGCTGAAGACTTTGAAATAATGAAAAGCAGGCGAAGTAATGGATTGTCTCCAAGTGAGCAAATATTACTGGAACAGCTCACTTTGCTTAATTCCCTTATAAACAACGATATCGATTTTAACTTCTTGGCAGTTTGCCTGTTTTTGTATAAAGAGCAGCCCGATGCGTATAGTAAACAAAGCGTAAGCCTAGATGTAAAAAGTAATACGGCCACGAAAAGGTTGATGTGTTATATAAAGCAACGGCAGGCGTGAGAGAGCACTGAAAAGTTCTTGTGTGCTTTCTCGGAGCGAAGTGAAAAAAGTATTCTGCCCTAGTTCAGTTGTATAAAGCTCAGCCCTCCGGAGGTAACGGACATCCGGGAGTCGAAAAAAATGGGCAACGGACATTGTGCGAAGAACACGACATAACGTCGTGTACCATAAAAATTGAAGTAAAAAGTTAAACCGCCCGTAGCTCAGCTGGATAGAGCGCACCCCTCCGGAGGCAAAGGTCATTGGTTCGAATCTTCTGCACGCAAGATAAGCGAGCCATTAACTAGATGTCGTCAAACATTTCTTCTCTGAACGCGCCAGCCTCAATATGCTTATCGAAGTAACTTTTCCCATCTTCAATCATCTGCTCTCTAGTCAACTCAAAATCGCCGCTTTCAAGCTTTTCCCATAGAACAGCGTCAAATGCTAGTTTGTCTAAATCTTTGGCGTGGTACATAAAGCTTTTGCGCTCAAATTTCTCGAATGGATTTTGTAAAATACTTTTCGTTAGCTGCTTTTTGTCATTTAAAAATTCTGGGTTGTTGAGTGGGCTATTACTCTTTTCTGCTTTTCCATATTTCGCTAATAAGTTCTTATAAAACTCCTGATAGTCATCTCTAAGCATTGGAAGAGAGACTTCTCCAGTCTTGTCTGCGTGCTTTAGCATTAGCAGCAAAAATATAATTTTGAATGAGAACGTGTAATCACGCTGCTCCAAGAATTCAAAAAAATCATCTCTTCTTGTCGATTCACTGCGTAATTTTAGGTTTTTCTCATTGCGTATTTCATCAACTCTGTCTTGTTTGTAGTAGTTGAGTGTTTTATTGCCAAACGGTAATTGCTTGTCTGGTAATACACTTTGGTTTTTCACCCAATTTTTTACTGTGCCAGTAGAAACGAAAAGCTCGCGGGCGAGTTGCTCGTCGTTAATATAGTCACCAAATTCTTCTTCAAAATTAAATAGTTTAATAGGCCGAAGGTTACGTTCGTGTTCGTATAAGTGGTCTAATATTATTTCTTCGCCTACAGGGGCTTCGTCTGGATTGAAGGCATCAGCAAAAGGTCTGTAATCACTCAAATTAAATATGCTGTGTAGGCTCCATGGCTGAAGTGCTGCCGAGCCATAGCTATCAACAACGTCAATAGCGTATAGCGCCTCTTTGCCTGGATGATTTCGTGTTCCTCTGCCCAACTGTTGCATATACAATACTTTAGACATAGTTGGTCTTGCCATTACAACAATTGAAGTATTCGGTGCATCCCACCCTTCATTTAACAAGTCGCAAGCACACAAAAACCTGACCTTTCCTTCTTTGTATTTTTTAAGACCCTCTCTACTCGTCGCAGAAACTGCCTCTGCGCTAATCATGTGCTCATTTAGGAGTACAGCAAGTCTTTTGGCGTGTTTCACATCTACGCAGAATATTACGCCTTGTAGTGCAGATAGAGACTGGCCGGTATTGGAATCTACCTGGTCAAAATACTTAGAAATAACATCAACGATAAGTTGGTCGCGGGAGGGCAGTATTACGCTTCTGTTAAGATCGCTTTTAACAAATTCTTTTCCGTTAAATCGTACTTGTGAAAAATCAATATTACTCTCTAGTCGAAAAGCGCGTATAGGCGGCAATAGCTTTTGTTTAATAGCCTCTTCCAACGTCATGTTTAACTGATATCGACCAAATATTTCAGCTAAATCTTTCTGGTCTAATCGCTTATCGGTTGCGGTACAGCCAAGCAGTGTTTTCGGATTGAAATGCTCTAGTACCCTTTTAAGGCCTTGAGCTGGCGCATGATGTGCTTCGTCCACCACAATATAATCAAAATGATCCGGTGAGAGAGAAGAGAAATGGCGCTGTATTGCTTGTGTCGTCTGTACGATAACATCTGCTTTCAAATCGGATATATCAGAGGAAGTGATCAGGGAATGGTCGCGTTCTAGAAATCGTTCTTTTGTTTGCTCCCGCAAGTCTTTAAATGGAACAATTACTAATGCGCGTTTGGCATTTCCCAAACGGCGCTGCTCACTATAGTCCGCGATAAATACTTCTGTTTTTCCTGTGCCTGTTGGAAGTACCAATAGGAAGGTGCTCTTTCCCTTTGCTCGTCCATTTTGAATATCTTCAAGTGCGGCTTGTTGATGCTTAAAAAGCGAAAAGCTTATGTCTCTAAATTGATTTGCGGATGGTTTTTCACAAAGCGTTTCTTTCTGACCAAAGTAGAGGCGCATTTGATCTGCAAATTTTTTTTCGTCCGACATTCCAGCATTCGACCAACGATATACTTTGATGCCGTCTTTCATTAAAGAATTTTGTTTAAGGAGTTGGGACTGATACTTTTTTCTGGATATAACTAATGGATGATGGAATGCTTCGCCATTAAGCTCGATGGCTATTTTGGCGTTAGTGGTTTTCAGCAAGTAGTCTACATAACGACTTTTCCCAACTAAGTCTACGTACTGATGCTCTCGTTCTAGAGCATGTAGATATTGTGAGCCATAAACCTGTTCAAAGAGACTTTCAAAGTTGTATTCGGGCCTTGTTGGATCTATCTCGTTTATCTGTCTATCGGTTCCAAATTGTCTAAAATCATATTCGTCGTCAATCTCATCTAAAATTTGGGCAACGTGCCTTCTATTTTCAGGATCTTCATCATCAATAAACCTATATAGTCTGGCAAATTTGTGCATAAGCATATTTTGCCACCCAGTGTATTCGTGGTAGGGATAGCTAGGTTTATTCTCACCGTACAAATGTGTATCTAAAATTATGCCGGTTTCTTGTTCTGCATCGGTGTATAAGAGTGAAGTATATTGCGAGTTAATGAGTTTAAAGCCTTTACTCTCCAGTAATTTTGACAAGCTCATTAACTTCTTCCTGTTATTAAATAATTATTAGCTGTCATTTCTTCCCTGTTCTAATCAACTCAACCGTCACCCACTCAACATCACTACGCTGTAACCCATCTTTACTCGGCACTGGGTTTAAATTACGCGCTGTTAAACCATTTTCTGCTGCCAATGCTTGCAGCTCTTCATAGCTAATCGGGTACATAGGCCGCTCTGGGACGTTTGGGCCAAAGCGCAGGCTTATGTACATTCGCCCATTTGCAGAAAGTAATTCGGCAAGGCGCTTTATAGCCGTTGGCCTGTCATCTATTGGCAGGTGCATCCACACGGCAGAAAGCAAAATAAGGTCGAAGTGTTGGTGTGGGGTAGGTAAATTTGCCAGCGCGGGTAGGGAAGCGTCACACCAAGTCACTCTTTCGTTGGAATGTTGCTTGGCTAATTTCAGTAATGCTTCGGCAGGCTCTGTTGCAGTTACTTGCCAACCTTTTGCGGCCAGCCAGTTTGCATCTCTTCCGCTACCTGCGCCAATATCTAATGCGGTGGTGGGTGTTATGTTTGCCAGCGCTTGTTCCAAGTAGCCATGCACACTGCTTGCGCTTATCGACTGATAAAGCGAGTAGTAGTGTTCTGCGTTAGCACTGTAATGGTTAATGGTTGTTTTCAATACTAAAAATCCCTCTTTGTATGCTGTGCAGGTGTTTTTGCGCGCCGTATGCATTTACTAATTCGGCCGCTACCTAACTAAAAACCAGCATACCATTAATACCCTTTAAGGTAAGTGATAAGTGGGAATCCAGAAAAGGTAAATTACCAGTCTGCCCGCATTATAGTTTATTCATACTTTTTCTTCTTATCATGTCGATAGACACTATATACCTGCTGCTTAGCCATAGTGTCACTTACATGCTTTTCTATCGACTCCTTTAATCCTTCCATAAGAGAAACCTCATTCATTGATGCAAGGCATTCGAGAATACCCTGGGCTATGTTATCAACCTTATCTGCAGCAAAAGAGCGAGATACCCCTGCATTAAAGGCAAACTCGATTAAATCCCGCCTCGTAGGGAAAGCTTTGCTCTTGCGCATTTTCAGTGCCATTGCGTTATCAATGGTTGGATATATGAGCGTATGAGTAACGTCATACACTGGGCTGAGTTTTACATTTGACTGGTTTATGTCGTATTGCAGTGAGAAATTTTTAAGGTGCGCGTCTCCGTTTCCAATCAAGCAATTAAAGGCTATTAGCGCGAACATCTTGTCCGCCTCTTCAGGAGAGTGCGTATTGCGCAGTGTGGCCCTCATTATATTCTCATAGCTGCCCAAGTACTTTTGGTCGCCCGTGCGCCCCATGAGCGTGGCGTAGTCCTCGATACCCATTTTATTTCCGTCATTATCGACGTCGAAACGTTCTACCACGTAGTGCTGTAAATCATCGGATAGCCATACTTTAGGAGTTTCAAGGCCACAATATTCAGCGCATTTCATGCACACGAACTCGTTCACTGTCAGCAGCGGGAATTCATCATCATAGGTTTTAACAATAAGGTCTTTTTGTAAGAGAGTTGAGCGGGATACCACCACCTTAGGCTGAACGCCGGACGCCATACCATTTAGGTAGTAACGATCTAACAGTTGTGGAAATAAACTTCCCTTGCCAGACCAGTGCAGTATGTCGTTAATGGCGATGGGCTCAGGCTCTGACAACGCAATCCCCGCATTATAGGATAAGTGGCCTATGCCTTTGTCGCCCATGAGCGCCAACAAATACATATCATCAACATTAGCGTAGCGGATAAGCTTTTCAGAAATATACCGGCGCAAGTAACCCTCAGGCAGATTCTGCGTGAATATTGGATGCAGTGCACCCCGCGTATACGGCTCAACTTGATATGGCATCGTTAGGGATACCGGAAAATTCTCATTGGTATACGTATAGTTAAACTGAGCTGTCCGATTTAAAGTACCAGAAGTTTGCCCGGCTACATGAACCTTCATCTGTCGAACCCTTTCAGGCAGGCTTGCGAGAATTGAATCAGTCGTCATCGTAAATAGACTCCAGTTCATCTAATGTCGGCCGACGCTTAATAGGGGTGGCTGTTAACTCTAACCCCATCAGAGTTAAGTAACGCTCAAGCAATTGTAATGACCCTTGATAACGGCCATTCTCAATTTGCGAAATCCGGGGGCGTGCTGTTTTGAGTTTGTTGGCAACGTCGTCTTGGCTCATCCGGTGACGTTTTCGTTCTGCCTTTAACTGATTACCGATAGATTCTCTGCTCATTATCTGCACCATAAATGTATCTATATATGAACAAATAGCACTTTTACACAATTATGTACATATATAGATACATAAAATTGATTGGGAAGGAGATTTATTTCTGCGCTAATCATTTACTAACCTCGCTCGCCTAATCTTAAAAGCTATGCAAATGATAACTATTGCTATTTACATTACTGTGGCGATGTGTAAAATCTTGCGACCATAAATAACCGAACAACAAAAAGTGTGTACTTATGAAATGGTCAATCCTTACCTTGGCAATTGCTACTGCAATGAGTTATTCCGCAACCGCAAATACAAGTGCTGAAGCAGACAGCTCTGAAGTGAGCGGCTCTGATATCGACAGCTCTGAAATAGAAAATATTGAAGTAAGAGGCTCTTACATTGAAGGGTATGGCGCGCACAAGGCCAGCGGTGCGTCGCGTATTAACTTGCCCATTAAAGACATTCCTCAGTCGGTATCGGTTATTACCAGTGCGCAGTTCGACGACTATCAGCTAAATGGCATTAACGATGTGCTCGATACCGCCACCGGCGTTAACGTGCAACGAGTAGAGACTAGCCGTACCTATTACAGTGCACGTGGTTTCGACATTAACAATTTCCAAATCGATGGTATTGGTCTGCCGCTTATTCGAGGCAATAACCACGGCGATGAAGACTCGGCCATTTACGATCGCATTGAAATTATTCGCGGTGCAAACGGGCTAATGACCGGCGTGGGCAACCCCTCTGCTACGGTTAACTTTATTCGTAAGCGCCCAGGCATGCAAAATGGCCTAACCGTACAAGGCTTAGTGGGCAGCTGGGACAACCGCCGTATCGAAGTAGACGGCACGTATCGCGTAAATGAAGATTTTGGTATTCGCGGCGTGGCGGTATCTCAGTCGCAAGAGTCTTATCTCGACCGTTACGAGCAAGAGCGCCAAGTGGCTTATTTGTTCGCAGAGTACAATATTTCAGATAGCACCACGTTCTCGGTAAGTCACTCGTATCACACCAACAACGCCGACGGTAATAACTGGGGCGCTAACCCGCTGTTTTATTCCGACGGTACAGCCACAAATTTTGATGTGTCTACCAGCACGTCTGCTGATTGGTCGTATTGGGATGTTGAAAAGCACAATACCTTGGTAGAGCTAGACCATGTGTTTGCCAACAACTGGTATATGCGTGCTACTTACTCTCGTAAAGTGACCGATGAAGACTCTGAACTATTTTATGTATTTGGCACGCCAAATCGCGAAACAGGTCTTGGCCTCACCGGTTATGCCAGCGAATATGATCACGATGAAGAAACCGATTTAATTGACGTATATCTAACCGGTGATTTCAATCTTTTTGGGCGCTCGCACGAGTTTGTAGTAGGGGTAAACCATGCCTCTATGACTTTTGAAGATATGTCGTTATACGATTTCACAACGGGCAATGGCTTCCCTCCTATGCCGCCGCTTGAAACGTGGGATGGCAATGCACCCATTCCTAGCCTTGTAGATGGGCTAACGGGAGCCGATGTTGATACCGAGCAGTCGGCAGTGTATTTCACTACGCGCTTTAGCTTAACCGATGATTTGCACGTTACCGCGGGCGGCCGCCAGAATAGATGGGATACCAGCGGCATGTCTTACGATGTTGCACAAGACGCTGAGGACAGCGAATTTATCCCTTATGTTGGCGTGGTGTATGCGCTAAACGATTCCATTTCAGCCTATGCCAGCTACACTGAAACCTTCTTGTCTCAAACCGAGCTAGACATAAACAACAATACCCTGGCACCTATTGTGGGCGAGAGTAAAGAAGTGGGTTTTAAAAGCGAGTTTTTTGAAGACCGCCTTATTGCCACAGTAGCTTACTTCGACATTGTGCAAGAGAACTTAGCTATACCCGACCCAGCAACAGCCGACCTACCGCCAGGCGAACAGCGTTTTATTGGCGCTACCGGTATAGAGTCTAGCGGTTATGAATTTGAAGTGGCCGGTGAGCTACTACCAGGCCTACAAACCAGCATTGGTTATACCGATTTCACCATTGATGGTAACGAGCTGGTGGCCGACTACACGCCAGAGCGACTGCTTAAGTTTGCTGCAACCTACACGCCTGCAAGTTTCGACAAACTGTCTGTAGGTGTGAATGCGCGCTGGCAAGACGACACGTCGCGAGTACAGGGCGTTGTGGGTGAAGGGTTCGCAAACGCAGGCGACACCATTGTTACGCGCCAAGATGCCTATGCCATTATCGATTTAATGGCCAGATATCGTGTGTCTGATAACTTTTCTGTTGCCTTAAACGCCAACAACGTAACTGATGAAAAATACATTAATAGCTTGTACTGGGCCCAAGGTTTTTACGGTGCGCCAGCAAGTTATATGTTAAGCGCAACCTGGTCGCTGTAACGGCATAACGGTTTACCGTGTGCCTCGTTTGGGGCACATGGGCTAAAGATGGAAGGTAAACATGCGCAAAACTCTGTTTAAGTGGCACTCTATAACGGCACTCATTGCAATGGTGCCGCTTTTTGTTATTTCGATTACCGGTAGCATATTGGTATTTAAACCTGAAATTGATACGTGGTTAATGCCCTCGCACATGAGCGTGCAGGCAGCAGAAGGCCAGCCTCGTGAAAACTTAAATCAGTTAATTAGCAAAGTAGAAGCCACCCATCCCGACTTTGTATTAGGAAGTTGGGAGCTATTTGATAACAAGCAGCGCAGCGATGCGGCGTACCTTATTAGCAAGTCTGAGGGCGAATGGTATAAGCTGTATGTCGACCAGTATTCGGCCACGCTGTTATCTACGCCTGTGCCTGTTACTCATGATATTACCGACTGGTTACTGTCGCTGCATTACACCTTTTTGCTGGGGGTGATTGGCACATCCTTCGGGTTTGTGTTTTCTCTTATGCTACTAGTGCTTAGCGTGACAGGCATAATATTGCATCGCAAGTTTTGGACTAAGCTATTCACTCTGCGCTTGCATGCGGCTAGGCGCATCTTTTTTAGCGATGTGCATAAGCTAATAGGCATATTATCTTCACCGGTGCTGCTTATTTTGGCGTTTACCGGGGGCTATTGGAATGCCTCTGAAGTGATACACGAAACCTTAGAGCATGGCGACGAACACGCCTATGTTACCGAGGCCATTTACAGCCCAAATCTCGATTTTCAGCAGCTGGTTTATGGGTCGTCTAAGGCTATTGAAGGTCACCGACCCACTTATCTTACATTTCCCTACGAGCCTGAAGCACACATTAATGTGTTTGGAGAAGTGCCTAACAAGCCGTACCTTTCAAGCGAATATTCCTCGGTAGTTACCTATAGCCGCGATTCAGGTGAGGTATTGGCCACATTTGATGTAAGAGAAGAGTCGGGCTGGGCGGTATTTGTTGATATGTTTAGAAAACTGCACTTTGGGTACTTTGCAGGGTTACCTAGCAAAATACTGTGGTGTGTGTTGGGTTTAAGCCCAGTTTTGCTTGCGCTGACAGGACTGTATTTTTACCTGTTCAGAAAATCGCCTAAAAAGCCTCGGCGTAGGGTTGTAGAATGTAATGAGAAAGCTACAGCCTTATAAAGACTCATAATTATGTTGTCGATGGCTGCGCTGTAAAAATATACCATGTGAAACAAGCAATAGTTGCAAATAATATAGTTTAAAACTATATTTCCAATATGAAGATTTCTAATACAGCCCAAAAGCAGCTAAGGAAGATGCAAAAGCAAGATGCTTTACGTCTCCTTAATGCTCTCAAAGAATATGAAAATTCTGGAAAAGGAGATGTCAAAAACCTCCAAGGACGAAATGGATATCGACTTCGAGTTGGCAACATGCGAGCAATTTTTGAGGTAGTGGACGGGATGATTGTGTTGCAGGCTGGTTATAGAGGTAGCATCTATTAAAGGTGGTGGAATATGAATATTGAACACGAAAAATTAAGCGACGGCAGAATTGCGATATCGCCCAGTGACTTTGAAGATATACTTGATGTTCTTGCATATGACGAGGCCAAGTCAGCTAATGAAGAAAATTTTCCTGTCGAGCTAGTTGAGCGCTTGATCGAAGGCGAAAGCCCTTTACGTGTATATCGCGAATTTAGAGGTTTTACTCAAGTGCAAGTTGCGCAGAAAGTTGGGCTAACTCAAGCAACCATTGCAGAGCTTGAAAAAGGTAAACAGAAAGGTTCTATTGATACGTGGAAGGCCTTAGCGTCTGCTTTGAATGTTGATATTGACGATTTAGTGTAAAGACATCCGTCACTCAAATATTATTTCAATGATTCGCTGTTACCTGATGATTGATTTTAAATTTACTTGAGTACATCGACTCGCTGAGTAAGCACCTGCCTAATGCAGTGGTAAATACAGCCACAAAAGAACGGTAAAAATTACTAAAAGTATAAATTGTACCAATCAAACTCACGATTTTTATCGCTTCATATATGGTTTTTAGCGGCTGCTTTACGTTTCCCCACGCTGCTAAATACCACTATCTTCTTGCATAAAATACCTTGTCTTATATTTTCGCTTGAGTTTGCTTCGAATCCTTTGCAGTGCTTGTTCTGTACTGCCGTGACAGGCGGCTTATCGCTATGCCGCCTATTAACCCTGGCAAAACCCAGAACGCATACTGCCATGCGCCAATATCGCTAAATAAGGTACGCCCACCAAATGCTGCAAATGCAGTGTAAGCGGCGATGCCAGAGCCGATATAGCCGCCAAGATGCTCTACCAACCAAGCTTTGGGCGCTACTTGCTTGGCAAAAATAAAGCGAAGCTGACCAATACTAATAGAAAGCCCCAGCGGCGCAAAAATGAGCATGAGAATATGCTGATTCATAATGCCGATAACACCGATATATAGGCTTGTAGCGGTTAGTAGTAGCGCTGGTGCAGTACGGCTAAAACAGCGAAGCGAACGGCGGCTTTGTTTAGCATCAAGCGCCCACTGTCCCATCATTACAGACGCGTACATTTGCACCGCTAAATGCAGTAAAAAGATGGCAAAGCGCTGCAATTCTGCGGCAGCAGCAGGATTCCTAGCTATGTCAGGGTAAAGCACAGTGGGTGCAAATAGCCAAACGCTAGCTAATATTGCGCCAGTGGCGATAGCGCACTGCATAGCGTGGCGATAATGAGCGCCAAACTTTTTATGGTTAAGCGCGCCTTTACGAGCGGTAACCGGTACCCAAAACAGCACCAGTGCAATAGCGCCGGCTAGTATGTGGCTATATAAAATAGCTTGGTATGAATAGCTCATCTAAATTCTCCAATTGTTCTGGTAAAAATCACAACCTGTATAAGTGCCTGTCTTGATAACGCCGTGATAACGCCTTAGTAAAATTCGCCGTTTACAAGTGACTGTCTCAATAAGTGACTGTCTTAATAAGTGCTCGTTTAAAAGTGACTGTCTCAATAAGCGAGGGCGGTGTATTGAGAAGTGTATCTAGAAGGAAACGGGATCATCAGTGGCGAAAGTCACGATGTGAAAAATGACTTTTGGCCTATTCCAAAAAACGCGTAATTAACCAATACTGAGCCTTATGAAACTATCTCAATTACGTATTGCTCCCGAACAAAGTGGAGCGCTCATAACTATCTTGGTTGTTGCAGCAACCAATGCTTGGTTACTTATTGGTTCCGAAAGGATTAACACAACAAACATCGTTGCGATTATGTTGTGCTTTGTTCTGTTCAGCTTTGGCTTTTTACTGGTTACTCAAGACAATCCTGTTGGGAAAAGTGAAGTAATTCGCAGCGTATTAGTGGGCATTGAATACGCGCTTGTGTTAGTACTTTTTGCTTTAAGCCCAATGACCTTCAACGCTATTTTGCTGGTAATTTGGTCTGCGCTACTACCTTATTTTATGCCGTTTAAACGGGCACTTTTGCTGTCGCCAATTTGGTCAGCTGTACCGTGGCTGGTGTATAGCTGGGTATGGCAGGCTAATAGCAGTTTGTGGATAAACGCACTGCTTTTTTGGACATTCAATTTGTTTGCCTTGGTTATGATGGAAAGCCGAAAAAACGCGGAACGACAAACCGAACGAGCGGAAGAGGCGAATAGAGAGCTACGGGCGTTACAAGATTTGATGCAGCAAGCTAGCCGAAAAGACGAGCGCACCCGCATTGCTCGCGATATTCACGATTTAGTGGGTCATCATTTAACAGGGCTGTCGCTGCATTTGCAGGTGGCATCTCGCACGGCGTCTCCCGATCAGCGCCCAACTATCGACCAGTGCTTAAGCATTGCCAAGCTGCTGCTTGCAGACGTTCGCGAGGCGGTATCAGACATGCGTGAATTTGGGCAGCTTAATTTACTGCAAGCCCTTGATGCGCTTACCGAGCCTTTAAAAAATAAGATTCGGGTAGAGGTTGATTGCCAAACTGATATCAGCAATTTAACGCTGCTTCAGGCCACTAATTTGCTGCGCTGTATTCAAGAAAGTCTTACTAACACTATGCGCCACAGTAAAGCCGACGAGCTGGTGATTAGCATTTATAAAAAAGCCGCCCAATTATGCATAGATATTAAGGACAATGGCGCTAGCGCTAATACTAATAATGTTATTCAGGGAAATGGTCTCAAAGGTATTCAAGAACGCATTAGTGAGTTAAATGGCAGTGCAACGTTTATCAACAGCGATGGAGGTTTTCATACCTTGCTAATACTGCCGGAGGCGCAATGATTATAAGCTGCCGGAGGCGAAATGATTAAGGTATTAGTGGTAGACGACCAACAATTGTTACGACAGGGATTGTGTAGCTTGCTTAGTCTTTCTGACAAAGTAGAAGTGGTGGGCCAAGCTAACGACGGGCTCGAGGCCATGAAGTGGTTACAAAACAACCCCGGCTGCGCTGATGTTATGCTGTTGGATATTCGCATGCCGCGCATGACAGGCATAGAGTTACTTAATGCGCTTAAACAAGCCAATGCGCTTATTCCAACCATTATGCTTACCACCTTTGACGATCATGAAAACCTAATGGGCGCCTTGCGCGCTGGCGCAAAAGGGTATTTGCTAAAAGACGTATCGCTAGAAACTCTTGTAGAAGGGATAGAGGCCGTGAATGCCGGCGAGTCGCTTATTCAGCCTGCCATTACCACTACGCTGATTAATAGCCTGCAAGGGCTAAACACTGAAACGGAAGAGCCCGAACAGGTAGAGCCTCTTTCCAGCAAAGAGAAAGAAATTCTGCGCTTAATGGCCTCTGGCTGCAGCAATCGAGAAATAGCGGCAGCGCTTTATAAATCGGAAGGCACAGTAAAAAACCAGGTGTCGACTATTTTAGCAAAGTTAGGTGCGCGCGATCGTACCCGCGCCGTACTTCGCGCGGTAGAGCTGGGTATTATTGGTTAGTGCTAATTGCGCTATCGCGTATTTTAGCTAAAATAGCTAAAATAATTAAGGGCAATGAGTGGTTTTCGTATGAAGTCAGTTTCGGCGACAGAAGCAAAGAATAATTTTGGTGAGCTACTACTTGGAGCTCAGGCTAGTCCCATCTCTATAACGCGAAATGGAAAAGAGCAGGGCGTTTTATTGTCAGCAAACGATTATGCTTTACTCAAGAAAAAGGCGATGCAAGCTGCTGTAAATGAGGGGATTAGCAGTGGTTCGGCTGGAGAGCTGGATATTGAATATATTAAGCAAAGTGGCAGAGAGCTATTAGGTAAGTAGCTTGAAAATAATACAAACTAATGCAGCAAGGACAGATTTGATTGAAATCTGACTTTATGGCGCAGAAAATTGGGGAATAGAGTGTGCAGACGAATACTTGGATGAACTAGGTAGTTTCATAAAAAGCTTGTGTAATTTTCCCGATAAATATCGCCTACAAAAAAATTATGTACCGCCAGTGAGAATTGGCTTGTATAGGAGTCACTTGGTCATCTATACCAATGAGATTGATACAATCTCGATAATTCGTGTCCTTCACAAGACTATGGATGTTCCAGGTCAATTAGATTAAAAACAGGTCTGTCGATACGTTGACTTACTCTCAAGGTGAGTTACTTTTCCGGCATAAGGTGAGGGGCAAGCGGCGGACGTCGCGCTGATTCTTTAGGGCCGTACCACTTCGCTAAGTAATCTAAAATAACCGGCTCTGCGTCACCTAATGGCCACAATTTTTGTGTGTCTTGCATCCACCTGATAGTTTCTAACCAACGCTTTTTACTCATGGCGTTTTGCGTAATAAGCGAGGTTGAATGGCATGCGCTACAGTGAGCTAAAACTAGGTTCGAGCCTTCAGCTATTACTAAACCCGACTGAGGATCTGTTGCAGGTTCGGCTACCGCTGATCTACTTGCAAAAATGACGGTAAGCCCGGTTACGCAAAGCGCAATACAAATTGTACGTAACGCTAAAGACATAGCAGAGCTCCTATGATTGGTAGATTTGTATCTTCTACATCATTCATCTTTACGCTACCACTTTTACAGCAATGCGATGGCATGCATTGTTCAAATAACCTTTTGGATTCCAACCAGGTAGCACCATGGGTTGGGCTTTACCTGTTTCATCTACCGCTTTTGCCCATATTTCATAGTAGCCTTTTTGAGGGAATGAAATATTAGAGGTGAAATGTTGCCAAGCATGTCTGTTTACTGGACGAGATAGCTCGGCTCGTTGCCAAGTTTGGCCAAAGTCGATAGAGGTAAACATCTCTTTTACGTTTGTTGAACCGCACCACGCGTGCCCCCTTACCGTCAAAGGTTTTGAGAGCTTTTGTTCTACGCCCGACTTAGGGTAGGTGATAAGCGACTTTACAGGCATAGCTTCAATAATACACATTTCGTCGTCGGGAACGCTGACTCCTGGTGCCACAGGCTCGCACGGAACACGGTAGGCTTTACCTAGCATTTTTGCGCCATCGTGTACTTGGTTTCGAATAACAATTTTGCTTAGCCACTTGCCGCTTGTGGAAGCAGGCCAGCCACCAAACACCAAGCGTAACGGAAAACCATTCATAACGGGTAACGGCTCTCCGTTCATTTCCCACGCAATAAGCGACTCATCTTCCATGGCTTTACTAATAGGAACGCCTCGCGAAATTGCGGCTTTGCCGGGCGTTCTGCTTAAATGCTGATCGTTGCCATAGTAACCAATATATACGGCGTCATCTTTTACGCCCACGGCTTGCAGTACGTCTTTTAGCCGAACGCCCGTCCATTTTGGGCAGCCTACTGCGCCGGTGGTCCACTGATTCCCCGTGGCAGCTGGAGAAAACTCAGCCCTGCCGTTACCGCCGCACTCTAACGTGAGTTGGTAGGTGTAACGTTTAAAGCGTTGTTTTAACTCGTCGAGGGTGAATGTTATTGATTGTTTAGCGGATTCACCTTCTATGGTGAGTGTCCAGGTATCTGGGTTTGGCCCGGTTGGTACAATACCGTTGTTACGCACGAAAAGACGGTTTGCCGGTGTAACCTTGTCATCAAGCAGATGCGCGGGCGTTTCCGCATTTACTGGACGGTCGTTTAGAACCACTAGCCCGTCTTTACCTTCTATTTCAAAAGGGGTGTCCGATTGTGCGAAAGCAGCGGGAATAAGCCCTGCCGGCATGAACTGACCGTAAACCACTTCGGCGCCAAGCAGTACCGACAGGGTTTTTAACCCAGATAAAAAGCCTCGACGGCTCAGTGGGTTACTGGTTCTGCCAAATACGGTGTGGTCTGCTTTTTCAGCATTGATGGCGTAAAGTTCATGAAGGCCGCGTTTTTTCACTGCTTTTACCTTTTAAAATTACAGACGTTTTGTTTGGTTTGTATCGCTGCGCTACTGCCTATCTAAACAGGCGAATTATAGAAAGTACAAGTAGCCCAAAATGAGTAACGCTATCCAAATGGTTTCGGCTAATATCATCATTATGGGTAAAGCGCCTACTTCGGCAAGCTTACCCAAGTTAGACTTCATACCAATAGCGGTGATCGACACAACTAAAAAGAAACGCGATACTTGGGACCCTGTTTCAACAATGTAGTCTGGTAACGTAACAAAGCTATTGAGTAGCATCATGGTAATAAAGCCCACTAAAAACAGCGGGACTTTAGGCACGTCGCCTTCGTCTAACTGCTGATTTGCTGTGTAAAAACGTTTTATAATCAGCATCATAATAAGCACCACGGGCATGAGCATGGCCACGCGCACAAGTTTGGTTAATGTGGCCATATCTCCAGCTTCTTCCGAAACTGAATACCCTGCGCCCACCACCTGTGCTACATCGTGAATGGTTCCACCTAAAAATATTCCTGCTTCTACATTGTTCATGTTTACTTGTGCAGCAATGATGGGATATACAATCATCGCGATAGTCGACATGGCAGTAACGCCAATAACAGTTAGCAGGGTGTCTCGTTCGTGGTTCTCCCCTTTGGGCAGAATTGTTGAAATAGCCAGTGCGGCCGATGCCCCGCAAATGGCTACCGAACCACCAGTAAGTGCGCCAAAGCGCTTTTGCAAACCAAAGGCTTTAGCAAGAAAAACGCCCAGCACTATGGTGGTAAATATAGCGCCAGTCAGCATGAATGCTGTTTGCCAACCCAGCACTACTAAATCGCCAAGTGCAACCCGTAGGCCTAGAAGGACCACTCCCGCTCGCAGTAATGTGCTTGCGGTAAAATCGATACCGCAAGCACAGGGAGCGTCTTCCTGATACAAAAATGACACCGCCATACCAAGCAGTAGAGCAAATAACATAGCAGGTGCGTTGTAATGTTCACTGAGAAAAAGCGCTGCCATTCCGGTAATGGTAGCAATGCCTAAGCCCGGCCAAATATTTTTACACTTAACTGCTATGTCATTCATGTTAATTACCGATCAGAAGCCACGAGTGCTACTAGCACTACACGCTTTCTGTCGCCCCCGTAAGGACGGCGGCCGTGCATTGTTCGGTAATTATCGACAATAGCCACATCACCATCTTGCCACTCAAGGTCGAAGGTAAAGGTTTCCGCTAGCTCTGAGATACGCTCTAAACCCTCTTTAGGTATAGGTGTACCATCACCAAAGGTAATAGCTGAAGATGGGTTTTCTTTTACGCCCTTCCAGCCTTTATAAGCAGCGATAAGCTGGTTATAGAAAACTTCCGCGCCGTCGCCAAGCTCAACAACAGCTGGTAAAACAGGCGTTATAGCCTTTAAACTACCATCGTCGAGCCACTCCCATGAATAACCCAATTCACTCAGCTTGGTCTCTGCCTCTTCCACTGTTTCAACACTTAGTGTGCTTTTCCAGCTTCTGCCTTGGCCTGAATTGGCATCGTCTGCGGCCGGCATTGCAGTGGTATATTTCAGACCTTTCTCTTTAAAGTCGTTAGCAAGACTTGGGTCTTCGGCTTTCAATGCTTCAAACAACTTATCAGAGCGGCATAGCGGAGTCGCTCCACCTTCGTCAGCAGCAGACTGACAAAAGAAGAATACCTTACTAGGTGAAATTGGTGTTTGCGCCATTTCATGGTGTAGAAATATTTCTATGTCTTTAGGCGCCTCGTTGGCGGTGAAAACCCGTTCGGTAAAGTTAATTCTTACTGCGTTAGATAACGATTCTTGATAAGTAAAATTAGGATAGCCAAAGCCGGCCGAAAAAACGTCGAAGGCCTCTGCCGAATCGAGTGGAAAGCCGCGAAACAATAGGGAACCAGTATCGGCCAACTTAGCCTCTAGTTCAGCCTGATTAGCCCTTACAAACTCTACGGTATCTGCAACTGTTTTGCATCCAGTGCTATTTACAACAATAGCCGGAAATTCTTCACCGTTGTATGTGTGCTGGGTTGCTATGTTGGCATACTCAACACTGGAGGTCTCATTAACGCTTTTCATTTTTAGCTCCTAGTCGTAAATAGGGTGGAAACGGTTAAAGGCTGCTTCGCAGAAGTGTCCAGGATCATTAAAGCGTCGGTTCATATTTAGCGCAGATATAGCCTGCATTTCTTCATCGGTTAGGTTGAAGTCGAAAAGAGCAATATTCTCTTTCATACGCTCAACTTTTGACGTTTTAGGGATAATGGCGTTACCGCGTTGAATACCCCAACGCAGCACTATTTGAGCGGGGGTTTTATTATGGGCCTGTGCAGCTGCTATCACTACGCTTTGCTCTAGCACAGACTCTGTCTTATCTGCCATTTCTAGTTCTAGGTAAGAGAGGGCACCAAGAGGAGAGAAGGCTGTGACCGCTAGCCCATAATCTTTTGCCAGTCTTATTAACCTTTCTTGTGTAAGGTAGGGGTGAGATTCTATTTGCAGCATGGAAGGTTTCACGCGTGCGTAGCTCATTAGGTCGTGAATGAGGCCGGTGTTGTAATTACACACACCAATCTGTTTTACTTTGCCTTCATCAACCAACTCTTCCATTGCAGCCCAAGTTTTGTATAGCGGGATAGGCGCTAATTCCATTTTTGGTTCTGAGGCTTCTGGGTCGTAAAACCACTCTGGAGGATAGCGAGTTTCAATGGGAACAAACTTCTGAGCTATCGGGAAATGGATAAGATATAAATCTAGATAGTCGAGCTGTAAATCACTCAGTGTTTTATCTAGCGCAAGTGATACGTGTTCTGGCGCATGAAAGGTGTTCCACAGTTTCGACGTGATCCACAACTCTTCCCGTTTACAGATACCTTCAGAAATGGCGCGCGCTATTCCCTCACCAACTTCTTTCTCATTGCCGTAATCTGTAGCGCAATCTAAGTGACGATATCCTGCTTTGATAGCCTCGTAGGTAGTGTCTGCACATATGGCAGTGTCTACTTTCCAAAAGCCAAACCCTACCTCTGGTATTTTATCCATCGCGTTATTCACCCTTCATTATTAAATAATGTCGCTAGTATGCTTAATTCAAACATTGGTCTTGTATAAGACATAAGTTATTATACAGGTAGGGTTAAGTCAACAATCTGTTAACAAAGTTAATGGGGTAAGGTAGGTTTTAGGGCTGGTAAGAGGAGCTTTATAAATTGGAAAGTCAATTTTGGTAGAGAAAGTGGATACTAAATCATTCTAAGGCTAATCTAGTTCCACCTGATAATGATAATGGTCGGTACGACATTTACTCTCGCGGTATTCTATTAATTTACCTTCTATCGACTCTGTTATTCGCGTGACAAGCAAAAGCGGTGTGCCCTCCTCTACGTGTAAGCACTCAGCATCTTCTTTAGACGCTAAAATAGCCTTTATGCTGTCGCGGGTTTTAAACACCGTTAAGTTATAGTCGGTTTGATAAAAGTGATACAGCGTGTGCGGAATGTCTTCGCGGTTGTTTATGCCGGTAAACATCTTGGCTGGTAAATAGATGGTTTCCAGCATACAGAATTCGTTATCGAGTATACGTCTGCGCTTTAATTTAATTACCTTGTCTTTAGCAGTAATAGAAAGGGCCTGCTGAACGGCATTGGTAGGTGAAATACGTTCTTTACTTAACAGTTCTGCCTTTGGAAGGTCGGCTCCTTTGCCATCAGCTTGAAGAGGAAAAAAGCGAAATAGAGCGTCTTGCGCTGTGTGTTCCGAAACAAACGTACCTACGCCTTGTCGCCTTGTGACTATTTTGGTGTCTGTGAGTAGTGTGAGCGCTTTTCGCACCGTTCCCTGGCTTACATTAAATTCGTCGGCCAGTTTAAATTCACTAGGAAGCATTTCGCCAGGCTGCCATCTGCGTTCAACAATGAGCTGCTTAATATATTCGCCAACTTGCTGATAAAGAGGCTGAAAGGCAAGGCTAGGCCCGCCGAGCTTATGGTCAAATTGAGAGGAAGACATAAATCCGAAACCTAATGACTATTTTTCTTTTGTTATATCACACACAAGATGTATAGCGTACTTTTATTGAGAAGATTGCTTGCTCGGCATCAGTTCAATTGATTTCCCTTTGAGGGTTTTGCCTGTTAGTTTACGTTTCGTTATAAAGAGAAAATGCTGATTGACACCATAGTTACATTTCATTAACTTATGTCTTATACAAGACATGTAGAGTAGTGATGAAATGAGTAACGCTTTTAGTGTAATTGAGCCAGATTGGAACGCCATTGACCCGGCAGAAATTGTCCAACCACCACACCTTGAGAGTGACGAAATTCTCATTGTACCTACTCAGCTAGGCGAACTTAGAATGTCCATAAGTAATTATGGGTTAAGAATTCAAAGTGCTGATGATAATCAAGCGGCCTACGGCATGCTCACTGCCACACCAAAAAATGAATCACTGACACTCTCTGGTGATAATGATAAATACTGTGTGACTGGTGGCCAGTATCGCTTGGAGTTATGCGCTTCACCTCTGCATTTCAAGCTTTATAAGGGCGAAACCTTGGTGCAGCAAAGTGCAACAGATGGACACTTTGTTCGCCAGCATCGCTTACCGCCTTTTGCAAAAACAGATGCTGGCTGGTTGATTAGCTTAGAACTCGGATATGATGAGGCCGTATATGGGCTGGGCGAAAAGTGGGCGAAGCTAGATAAGCGAGGTCAATTAATTCGGTCATACAATCACGATGCGTTGGGTGTTAATGCGGAAAAATCTTACAAGAATACGCCTTATGCGTGGAGTCCCGATGGCTGGAACTTATTTGTACATACTACATCGCCTGTCACTCACGGAGTAGGTTATGCGCTTTGGTCTCAGCGCGCTTATGTATGTTTAGTCGAAGACTCGCTGCTAGATATGTTTCTCTATCATGAAGATACTCCAGCAAACAGCATTCACACCTACAGTCAGCTTACCGGCTTCGCACCAACACCACCAACTTGGAGCTTGGGCGTCATTCTTTCAAAGGCGTATTACAAAGACGCAGAAGAGCTTTTAGCGGTAGCGCGAGAGGTTCGTGAAAAGGAAATGCCCTGCGACGTGATTACTCTCGACGGCAGAGCGTGGCAAGACACAGATACGCGCTTTGCATTTGAGTGGGACCCGTCACGCTATGCCGATCCGAAACCCGTTATTGATGAGTTAAAGGCGTTAGGGTTTAAAATTTGTGTATGGGAATACCCCATGATTTCAGTGAAGAACCCTTTGTTTAAAAAGGCCGCTGAAAAAGGTTGGTTAATTAAAGACAAGCGCACAGGCAAAGCCTATCGCTACGAATGGGACCTAAGCCCGTTTGGTGAAGTGCTCACCCCACTGCCAGATTCGGGTATTCTCGATTTTACCCACCCAGAAGCCTACGAATTTTGGAGGGAGTCGCATAAGCCTCTCTTCGATTTAGGCATAGATATGATAAAAGCCGACTTTGGTGAGCAGTTAGAAGATGACAATATGCTCTCGTACAGCGGTGACTCCGGAAATCGCCTGCACAATGTTTATAGCATGCTCTATAACCGCTGTGTATATGAGGCAGCCGAAAAATACTGCAAAACAGGCCCATTTTTATTTAGCCGTTCTGCGTGGACAGGCAGTCAGCGTTATCCGTCACAGTGGGGAGGAGACCCGCAGGCCGATTGGCAAGGTTTAGCGGCCAGTATCCGTGGTAGTTTGTCTTGGGGACTGTCTGGTGGTCCTTTCTTTGCAACCGATATTGGCGGCTTTTATAAAGATACACGAGATGCAGAGCTGTATGTGCGTTGGACCCAAGCGTCTGTATTCAGCGCTCATATGCGGCTTCACGGTATAGGCCCTCGCGAACCGTGGTCTTATGGCGAGGCAGCCTCAGCTGCCGTATTCGAGGCAATAAAGCTAAGGTATCAACTTATCCCTTATCTACAAAAAGTGGCGAAACAGGCAACAGAAACAGGGCTACCGCTGCAACGTGCCATGGTACTCGCGTTTCCAGATGAACCGCTATCTCACAGTTTCGAACAGCAATTTATGTGTGGTGATGACTTGCTCGTTGTCCCATGCGTGGTGCCGGGTGGGAAGTTGAAATATTACCTGCCGAAAGGAGAATGGGTGCGTTTCGCAAGCGAAGAAGTGGTAAGCGGCGGCGTCTATAGAGAAGAAACACTGGCGTTGAACGACATTGCAGTATTTGCGAAAAAAGGCAGTCGCATTGAATTAGGGCCTGATGTTCAGCATACCGACATGGATATGTCGAATGTAACCTTATGGCCTGCACAATAGCTGGCGAGGAGTAATAATGGATATCACCCTTACATTGTTGTCATGTATGGCGTTTATGCTTTTAGTGGCCGTCATTTCTTATATGAAAACAAAAGGCGAGGTGAATACTCAAGATGGTTACTTCCTCGCTGGTCGAGGACTAACCGGAACCTTTATTGCCGGCTCTATGATTTTAACCAATTTGTCTGCTGAACAGCTGATTGGGCTAAACGGTTCTGCTTTTGGCTATAACTTAAGCGCTATGGCGTGGGAAGTTACCGCGGGTGTTTCAACTATTATTATGGCCCTGGTATTTTTACCCCGCTACTTAGTAGGAGCATTTTCCACTTTACCAGAGTTTTTAAGAGATCGATTTGACGACAGTGTACGCCGAATGACTGTGGTGCTATTCATGGTGGGATACTCCTTGGTCACAATTCCTTCGGTACTTTATTCCGGCTCTATTGCTGTATTGCGGTTGTTCGATGTTCCGGGCCTGTTAAATTTGAGCTACGAAGCAAGTCTCGTATTAACGATTGTCGTTGTAGGTACTGTAGGTGCGCTTTACGCAATTTTTGGTGGTTTAAAAGCGGTGGCGGTGTCAGACACGATTAATGGTGTTGGCCTACTTATCGTTGGGTTACTGGTGCCAATACTTGGGCTTATAGCTTTAGGAGATGGCAGCTTTAGCGCCGGTTTAACTACTATTGCTACTACGGAAACTGAAAAGCTGAATGCAATAGGTGGGCCCGACGATCCCGTACCCTTCGGCACCATTTTTACCGGAATGATATTAGCTAACCTCTTCTATTGGGGCACCAACCAGTATGTTATCCAGCGTACGCTTGGGGCTAAAAATTTAGTAGAAGGTCAAAAAGGCGTGCTTTTTTCAGGATATTTCAAAGTACTAGTGCCCTTTATGATGATGCTTCCGGGTGTAATTGCATATCACCTATATCAAGATGAAAGCCTGCAAACTATCGATCTCGCCTATCCGCATTTAGTGAAAGATGTTCTACCACAATATCTGTCTGGCTTCTTTTTAGCCGTGCTTCTTGGTGCCGTGTTTAGTTCTTTTAATTCACTGCTTAACAGCGCAGCTACATTGTTTTGTTTAGACGTGTATAAGCCCTTTAAGAAAGACAATGTGAGCGATGAAAAGATAATTCGCGTTGCGAAAATTACCAGCTTGGTTATTGCGTTGCTGTCTTTTATTACCGCGCCGTTACTTATGCTAGCCCCTGACGGGTTGTGGCAAATAATTCGTATATTTACCGGCTTTTATAATATACCGGTTATCACAATTGTATTAGTGGGGCTATTTACAAGGCATGTCCCTGCATTAGCAGCAAAGGTGGCTATTATTTTCCATGTTATTGCATACGGGTTGCTAAAATTTGTGTGGGAGGTAGATATTAACTTCATTCATATTTACGCCATTTTATTTGTGATTGAACTGGCAATTATGCTGACCATTGGGCACATGTATCCAAGAAGCACCCCATGGCAGTTTACATTAAAAGCAGAAGTGAATATGACGCCATGGCGCTACGCTATTCCATGCGCCATTGTGCTCTTAAGCCTTATAGCAACGCTATATTTAATGTTCTCACCAATAGGCTTTGTGGGCGGTTTAAGTCAATCGTTTATCCCTATTTTAATTTCACTATGGGCAACATGCTTTATTGCCATTGGAATTAGTTTGAAATGGTGGCGAGCAAAGTATGTGCAAAGTCTTAAGCGCTTGGCAGTGGGCACGTAATTAATACGCAGAGACACATATATTGTCTCTGCTTATCCTCGCCATACTCAAAAACACATCAAAAAAATTAACATACCGTTTGCAAATGCATTTACAATTGTTTAACTTTATATCTCTTATATAAGACATCAGACATAAGATTTCTTCTATAAGACAATAATTAAAATGAAATGGCAATGTAGCCAATTATTAAAAAATAAAACACATGCTTCGGCCCTGCAGTTAACACGCCTTTCAATGTTTCGAAGTTGGATAAGTTCAACGTAAATAGTGAATGGCGAGAAGCATAAAAGGCGAATTCCTTGGAGAACAACATGAAAACAAGAAGGTCGATTGTTAGTCGAGCGGTAACGCTTGCAATGACATCAGGATTACTCTTCAGTGCACACGGCTATGCGCAAGACAATGAACAGGTTGAAGACGCTGTTGACGAAAAGTCACTCGAAAAAATTGTAGTAACGTCACAAAAGCGTGTGGAGAGTATTAGCGATATTCCTGTTGCCGTTTCAGTATTGCGCGAAGACCAAATTAATGCGGCCTTCGCTAATAATATTGAGGGCCTTCAGGCATTAGTGCCTTCTGTAAGCTTTCGAAAAGGAAATACAACGCGTAACTCGGCAATCACCGTTCGTGGTGTTGGTACTATATCTTTTAGTGTTGCTGCAGAACCAAGTGTATCAACCGTGGTAGATGGTGTTGTTCTTGGTCGTTCTGGTCAGGCATTTATGGATCTTTACGACCTTGAAAGAATTGAGGTTTTGCGTGGCCCTCAAGGTACCCTGTTCGGTAAAAATGCATCGGCCGGTGTAGTTAACATTACAACCAAACGTCCACGGGATGAGTTTGGTGGAATGCTAGAAGCTACGTTATTCCAAGGTAATGAATATCGTTTACGAGGCAGTATGCATGGTGCCTTGAATGAAGACGCCAGCGGCAGTATTACTGTTATGAAATCTGGCTTTGACGGCTACATTGAAAACGTTTTCAACAATGAAATGGTTAACGGTTACGACAGAGAAGGCGTGCGAGCTATGCTCGATTATCGTATTTCTGATGATACCGAAATGCTTTTCATATTTGAAAATATGAAGTCAAATGATGACTGCTGTGCAGATTTAGAGTTAACGCCAAGTGGTCGACACCAGTCTGAGGCATCGCCTGATAGCACTGGTGTAGGAGACTTAGATTTAAGCCAACGACAAGTAGATCACGATTTTGAAACACGCACCATCGACGAGCATACTGCTTTCTCAATGCAGTTTGACACGATGATAGGCGACCATCAGTTTACCTCTATTACCGCATATCGCGACTGGGCAAACACTGAATTCCGTGAGGGTGATTTTACCTCTACCGCTGGGGATGAACCGTTCCCTGTATTTGGAGTGCCATTTCAATTGCACGATATAGGTCCACAAGACTGGAACCAAGTGTCGCAGGAGTTCCGTATTGCCTCTCCACTTGGGAACGCACTTGAGTATCAAGGTGGTGTGTTCTGGTGGCAACAAAAATCAAACCGTAGCTTTACGCGAGACGCAAGTTGCCAGAACAATAACGGGCAATTCCCTGCAGCAATTAGTGCTTATTTAAGCGGCACGTTAGGCGTAGAAAACCCCAGTGAAGAACAAGTAAATCAGTTCATTGAAGATGAGTCTTTAAGTTGTTTGGCAAATGATATTGTAAGCGCCACAGCCTTTATGGAAACTGAGTTTCTAAACTACGCTGTATTTGCTGACGGTAAATACCACATTAACGACGATTTGCGCTTATTATTTGGTCTTCGTTACACGAAAGACGAAGTGAGCTTTTCTCACAATCGCCGCAGTAACGATGAGTATGCGAGGACCGGTGTGGGCGTTCGTGGTTTTGACACAGACTTTGATGGTGAAACCGACGAAACCGACTTGTCTGGTAAGCTTGGCGTGCAGTACGACATCAACGATAACAGCATGGCGTATTTTACCTTCTCGCAAGGTTACAAAGGTCCTGCGTTTAACGTCTTTTACAATATGTCGCCAAACGATACGCTCCCCATTGGCCCTGAAACCTCTGATGCCTATGAATTAGGATATAAATACGCTAGCCGTGACTTCGTTTTTAATGCGGCAGTATTCCGCACAGAAATTGACGGTTTCCAGGCTAATAACCCAGAATTGTTAGACGGAGTCTTCATTACTCGTTTAACCAATGCAGGGGCTATTATTACCGAAGGCGCGGAAGTTGACTTTATTTGGCAAGTGAGCGATCAATTTAGCTTGTTCGGTGGAATGGCTACCGTAGATGCTACCGTTGATGAGTTTAGATGCCCTGTAGGTTTAGATACATGCGATGGCAGATCAGGTGCCGACTTACCATTCTCACCAGATTTAAAATATTCTCTAAGCGGTGAATACGTTTGGGAGCTTAACGATATGGACGTTTACTTAAACGCATCTTACGTTTATACCGACGAAATATTTGCGGGTGGTCCAGGTACAACTGCCGAGACAAACCCTGAAGCATTGTTGCCAGATTATGGAATTGTAAACGCGAGCCTAGCGTTCTCGTTTAACGATGATGACGTTCGTATATCTTTAATTGGTAAAAACCTCACTGATGAGAGCTTTGTCACTACGTATAGCGGTGACAACTTCCGATATCAGATACCTCGCGATGCAGACAGATACTTTGGTATTCAAGCGCGCCTAAGATACTAGAATTGGCAATAAGTATAAGCCAGCGGTGATTTATTACCGCTGGCTTTTTTGTTTTTACTGATAGCTAAAGAGTATTACTTTTTACGTACTATCAATAGCAAACCAACTACTAATGCTTTTAAAAAGAGTGCATTCAATGAAAAATTTGTACCCATCTAGCTTTGTCACATTACTTACTTTCTTGTCCATGACGCTGGTAATAAGCACAAGTGTGAACGGCCAAAACAGAATTGATACACAGCGACCCGATGCCCCAAAATTAGCTGCTTATGGAAAACATAAGGTGGGTGTGCGTACACTTGAGCTTGTTAATCCAAACCAAATTGATGTGGTCAATATTGATACCACCGACCCAGATTCCCCCGTGATCCCAAGATACGACAGACCGCTCTCAGTGGAGCTTTGGTACCCAGCAGCTGACGATGCTAACGGTGGTAAGATACAAACCACTTATTTGCGAGATGGAACAACAGAAATTGAGATTAGCGGAAAGGCAATGCGCGATGCGAAACCGCTAAAGGATAGTGAGGCTTTTCCTTTCATTGTGATTTCTCACGGTTACCCAGGTAACCGCTATTTAATGGCGCATTTGGGAGAAAATTTGGCATCTAAAGGGTACATAGTTGCTGCTATTGACCATACTGACTCTACCTACCGTACTCTCGCAAGCTTTCAGTCAACGCTGGTTAATCGCCCATTAGATCAAGGATTTGTTCTAGATGAAATGGAAAAAATGAACGCAATGCCCAGCTTCTTTTTGCATGGAATGGTGGATATAAACAATAGCGCCATCATTGGTTACTCTATGGGCGGATATGGTGCTGTTATCATGAGTGGAGCAGGCATAACTGAACAAGCAGTAACGTCTGATATGTTGGTACCATCGGGTCTTTTGAGCATGTATCAAAGTGGCGCAGCTTCACAATCGAGCAGGCCAGACCCACGCATTAAAACAGTGATAGCGTTTGCGCCTTGGGGAATGAATTATCGTTTGTGGAATGAAAAAGGGTTAGGGGAAATTGATATTCCCATGTTGTTTGTTGCGGGTTCTGTCGATGATGTATCGGGCTATGAGAATGGTGTGAGGGCCATATGGGGTAAGGCGCAAAATACTGAGCGCGCACTTCTCACTTATGAAAACGCCAATCACGGTGCAGGAGCACCGATGCCGGCGCCCGAGGAAAGTTTTTACTTTAATACTGAGCTAGGCATTAATGTGAGTGAACATTACACCGACCCAGTTTGGGCCAATACACGAATGAATAATATTGCCCAGCACTTCGCAACTGCATGGTTAGGAAAGTATTTAAAAAACAACGATGCAATGAATAGATATTTAGATTTGGTGCCTTATTCAAATGAAGGCGTTTGGGCTAAAGATGAAAGTGGCGAAGAAAAACCAGAGCATACGCACTGGAAAGGCTTTAAAAATCGAACAGCAAAAGGTTTAAGGTTTGAATGGTTAAGGCCTTAACACTGCGAGATTAAAACCAAAGCAAAAAAACCGCTTGCCACTTTTGTGGCAAGCAACTTCTTCACCATCCCCCGATCGACAGCCACTTATCTATGACAACCCCATTTTCTACAACATAATAATGGTCGTATTGCGCCGCGGTGGCGCATGCATGATTAGGCAAGATTTCTATGGCTTTTGCTGCTGGAAATTGAGTGAAAATACTGTCGTTGTTCTCTGCAGAGCTATTTAAGGAACTGTCTATATGCTTTTCTGAATGGCTTTCTGGGCTTGCATTTGAAACCTCAGTAATAATACCGTGCTCTTGATTGGCGTCGCTCATAATATAGCGCGCCTCGTGGCTGCCTGAAGGAGAGACTAACCCGTAGCCATAATCTTGCGGGTGGTCGGCAGTACCTCTATCTCTCGACATGGCCATCCAACCTGCATCGGTGATTACCCAGCCTTTATCTTTTTGATGGCCTATTACCGTGCCTAATACCGACATAGCAATATCGTCTATGTCGCATACACCTAATCCCGCCATAACCAAGTCGAAAAAAACGTATACGCCTGCGCGTACCTCGGTTATTCCGTCTAGTTGGTCAACCGCAAATGCGGTAGGGGTAGAGCCAATAGAAACTGTATTGCAATGTATTCCCACCTCAAATAAACGCTTTACTGCGTGTAAGGTAAGGTCACGCTCTTGCGCCGCCATGTCTTGCTTTGCTTTTTCAGTAAAGCAGGCATAAGACTCACCCGCGTGGGTCATAACCCCCTCAAACTTTGCATGAGCACTATTTTTGATGTGTTTGGCAATAGAGAGAAGCGCATGTGAGTGAGGGTTTACCCCAGAGCGATGCCCGTCGGTGTCTAGCTCAATAATGACTTTGAACACGCAGTTGTGCTCCGCCATTTTATCAAGCACGAGCGACAGCATATCTTCGTTATCAATGACTATGGTTAGGTCACAGCCTTGCTGAATAAGCTGCGCTACGTGAGCTATTTTGTTTGGTGTAATACCCACCGCATACAAAATATCGTTCATGCCGTGTTTAAAAAAATAGTCTGCCTCTTTTAATGTTGAAACCGTAATGCCTTTAACGTTGCCAGCATCAATGATGGCCTTAGTTACCTCAATCGACTTATGGGTTTTAACGTGAGGGCGTAACGTGCATTGCAAATTACCAATATGCGCGGATAACCGAGCGATATTCCGCAGCAATTTGGCTTTGTCTATCAAGCAGCAGGGAGTGGGTAAATCTTCAATGTTGGTTGGAGTAAAATGCATAAGCGCCACACTGTAATTTAGATATCATATACAGTAATGCACTAGCACTCATGTTTCGAGTTTAATTCTCTAGGCGAGCTTAGAGAATTACACTAACTCCTGAAATTGATTTTGACGGTGTCGGCTATGTTTTTCTCTCACAGCAAATAACAACCGTTCCAATAGACACTTTTAAAGTCGCAGTTGGAACGCTTGTGGAATCAAGAGCTTTACTTATCGACGCGATAGATTTTGCGATTACGGGTATTTAAACGCTAACCATTCGAATTCTGACGTAGCTGCATTAAACGCAGTTCTTTTGACAGAATATTTTGATTAGTCTGCATAAAGATCCATAACTTCACTGCAATTTGAATATTAACGCTCAAAATAAAGCACACTCCCCAAAAAACCTGATTATCGCTCGACGCATTAAAAAACTCATATCCACACCAAACAAGCAAAAAGGTAAATAGAATGGCCAGTAGGTAGCCAATTTTCATTATTCCGACGAATCTGGATTCGAAACCAAGCTTGAGGTAACTTTTAAGCCCTCCGTCTATAAGCTCATCGAGTTCTTCGGATTGCTTTTGCAATTCACGTTTTATCTTTTCATCGATTTCATTTTTCATCGCTTATTTCCTCTCATTTTTTCAATAACTGCTTTGAGCGTAGTTCTTGCCCGATGTAACCTCGACTTTATGGTTCCCTCAGGAACGCCAAGCACCATCCTCAAAATTTGAACTAGCATACATACTCCATACCTAATTAATGAAGTAAAGACGTATCAAGGGGCAAAAGGGTTCGTGGTTTGTAAAATATTTTTAGAAGCAAGTAAGGGAAAAAATGAAATTAAAAAAGCCAGGTATGAAATTCACATACCTGGCTTTACAGTTAGCGCTTGAAACAACAACATTGCAAAACGTAACGCCATAATGGCGCCTCTTCTAATTAGAAGTTATAACGTGCATTTAGTGCGAATGTACTTAAATCATCAGATGCTTCATAACCTACACCCACAGCGAAGGCAGGAGAAAAGAAGTAATCAGCTCCAATAATAATTGACGTGTCGCTGCCGCTATCGCTGTCTATATATTTCACCGCACCGCGCAGCTCTACATTGTCCATTACCATAGAGCGTGCACCTGCAGTCAAGCCGTAACCATCTTCACCGTCAGATTCACCCGCACCAGACACTTCAATATCTTCATAGCTAACAATACCGAACAAGTCTGTTTGGTCAGAGAGGGCATAGCGATAGCCTAAGCCCAATGTCAGCATGTCTAAATCTACTTCTAAACCAAAAATATCGTCGTTTTGTTGAGAGTAGTCACCGGTAACAAAAACGCTGTCGGTAACAAGCTTCGATGCAGAAATAGCAAAGCCATCTGGCTCGTATTCAAAATCAGAATCATCAAAGTCGGTCATTACGTAGCTGCCTTGCACGAAATCCCATGCAGGAGCTGCAGCGAAAGAGCCTGCAGAAATAGCACTTAATGCAGCAGCAAGAATTAGTTTTTTCATATATTCATTCCTTTTTTATAACGTGTTGATGGTTGGGAAACCAAAAGTACACAGCGGCTGGAATGTACGCTTTTCAAAAAGCTATGTCTCTAAGTTTCAATGGCTTATATGTTACTGAATGTTTTCATTTATACAGGGTTGTCATTTAATTTATGACGCAAAAGGAAGGGGTAAAGACCGGATGAAAATAGGAGAAATACGTAAAGTTTGAATCGTTTAAGAATGTAATTTTGTTGTTAACTTTAATGAGTATTTTTTAATCAGTTGTGTCCCCTTGGTTAATTTTTATATAAAAATATTCATCCTAAATTTATATATTTTTAATATATAAAATTTACAAGTCTTTCATCTGAATCAAATTAACGAAATGTTTGTACTAATAACCTATGTTGTTGTAGCATAATTTGCACGCAGGTTGAGATGACACGTCACCGCGTCGTATTACACATTACCAAACATAATAAGAATAATATTTATACAAACACCACGTCTTGAAGGAGACACACAGTGAACAAAAGTAACTTCCCAAAGGGTCGCAAACTTAATCGTATTACGTCAGCGCTGCTTGCTGGCTCATTACCATTATTTGCCGCACTTTCTTTCCCCGCATTAGCGCAGGAAACGGAAGAAGAAAAAGAAAGTTTTGAAAATATTATTGTCACTGGTACGCGAATGACCAACCGCTCTGCGGCAGATTCTCCAGTACCTGTTGATGTGATTAGCGGTGATGAATTCCGTCAAAACTCGTCTTCTGACGTTCAAGATATGCTTCGTACTAACGTACCGTCTTTCGATGTAAACACACAGCCTATTAGTGATGCGGCAACCATTGTTCGTCCGGCGAACATGCGTGGTTTATCACCAGATAACGTGCTTGTGTTGGTTAACGGTAAGCGTAGACACCGTGGCTCTATTATCTCATTCTTAGGTGGTGGTATTTCTGATGGTGCACAAGGTGTAGACATTTCAGCGATACCTTCACTTGCCCTTAAACAGGTTGAAGTATTGCGCGATGGTGCATCGTCTCAGTATGGTTCTGATGCCATTGCCGGTGTACTTAACTTCTTGTTACGCGACAACGACGAAGGTTTCGAATTGCGTGCAAATTACGGCTCTACCTATGAAGGCGATGGCGACAATTACACCATTTCTGCCAACGCAGGTTTCTCCCTCGGCACCAGCGGTTTTGTAAACGTAACGGCTGAAGTTCGCGATGTTGAAGGCACTATTCGCTCTGTGGTTCGTGACGATGTGGCCGGTATGGTTGATGCGGGCTATCTTGCTCAATCAGACTTCTCTACCATTAACGCTTACACCAACGAAGTTCCTCAGTACTGGGGGCAGCCAGACGTTGAAGACGACGTAAAAGTATTTATCAACTCAGGTTACGAGTTTAGTGATGCGGCTGAATTATATCTTTTCGGTAACTACGGTCAGCGTACAGTAACCGGCGGCTTCTTCTATCGTAACCCGGTTACAGAAGGCAGCCAGCGCGGTGGTGTGTATGCAGGACCATTGGTTGATCCACTCACTGGTCTTGAAGATCCGAACGGTGTTCACTCTGTGCTAGTGGGTGATTTAGACGGTGTTGGTGTCGGCGGAAGCTGTATTGCCGGTATTCCTATTGGCGGAAACGGTAATGTCTTTCCAGACCCAGATTTCCTTGCACAGGTTCAAGCAGACGATAACTGTTTCTCGTTCATCGAAACCATTCCAACGGGCTTTGTTCCTCGCTTTGGTGGTGACAATGAGGATATGGCTTTCACTGTAGGTTTACGCGGCGACTTAGAAATAGGTAACGGCCTTTACTATGATGTGAGCGCACAGCGCGGCTCTAACAGAACCGACTTCTTTATCAACAACACCATTAATGCGTCACTTGGACCAGATACGCCTCGCGACTTTAAACCGGGTGGTCAGGAACAAACAGAAACCTTGTTTAACCTTAACTTTGTGTACGGTGTTGATGTTGGCTTTGAATCAGATTTAAACGTAGCATTTGGTGCCGAATACCGAGAAGAAGAGTTTGATTTGTTCGCCGGTGATGCAGCGTCATTTGCGTTAGGTCCATTGGCAAGCCAAGGGTTTTCATCAAGCTCTAACGGCTTCGGTGGTTTCCCAAGCGACACCAGTGCCTCGCAAGACAGTACTGCGTTCTATGTGGATTTAGAAGCTGATGTTACTGAGTCTCTTACGTTACAAGCGGCGGTTCGTCGTGAGGACTTTAGTGAATTTGGTGATACTACCGATTTTAAATTAGCGGGTATCTTTCACGTAACTGACGATTTCCGTATTCGTAGTGCTTATTCAACTGGCTTCCACGCACCAACAGCTGGCCAGGCAAATATCACTAACGTAACTACGCAAAACGTAAACGGCGTGCTTATTGATCAGGGTACATTGCCACTGTCATCAGCAGCCGGTCAGTTAGCTGCCGATTTCATCGAAAGCCAAGGTAACGGTCGTCCAGACTTAGGCCCAGAGGAAGCGAAAAACTTCTCAATTGGTTTCTCTGCTGATATCGCAGATATGAGCTGGACTGTCGATTTCTACAATATCGAACTTGAAAACCGCGTAGCACTAGGTGCTAACGTAGACTTCCTGGATGCACTTAACTTTGCAGGTGGCGGTGCTAACTATGGCTCGGTATCTGAAGCATTAACTGAGCTTGATTCAGCGGGCATTATAGACCGTCAAAACTTTATTGGCCTAGATGATTTATCGCAGTTCAGATTCTTCTCTAACAGCTTTGATACCACAACTCGCGGTATCGATGTTGTAGGTAACTACAGTTTTGATGCATGGGGCGGTAGCTCTCGCTTAACACTTGCGGCTAACTACAATGAAACTGAAGTTGATGATGTAGGTACACTTAACCCAATTGGCGAAGGACGTGTTGCTGCCATAGAAGATTTGCTGCCTAACTTGCGCGGTAATATTTCTTGGACACACACTCAAGGCGACTTTAGAACCCTAGTAAGAGCTAACTACTTCGGTGGTTGGGACGACACGGGTAACGGTGTAGACGATATCGATGCGGAAGTATTGATTGATGTTGAAGTGGTGTATAGCTACAACGAATATCTTGACTTAGTAGTGGGTGCGAACAACTTGTTCGACACTTACCCTGAAGAAAACCCAAGTGCGGGTAGCCTAGGTCAGCTATATTCAGAAGCAAGCCCGTTTGGCTTTAACGGCGGCATGTACTACGTGCAGGCACGCTATACTTACTAAGCCTTTAAAGCTTTAGGTAAGTGAAAAGCTAAAAGTAACAACATAAAGAAATGCCGCTTTGTTTGTGCTCTTTTAATAGAGTATAAGCTAAAGCGGCATTTTTGTGTTTGGCATAAAGCGCTGAAATACGAGTTAGTTTAACCCTAGCTTACTGGTATTTCTTAAGCTCTAGTCTAGATACCATACCTTTGTGCACTTCATCCGGTCCGTCGGCTAAGCGCAAGGCACGCGCCCCTGCAGCAAAGCGCGCTAGTGGGAAGTCGCTGCACATACCGGCTCCACCATGTAATTGCAGCGCCATGTCTACTACATCTTGCAACATATTAGGCACTACCACTTTAATGGCTGAAATTTCTGTCATGGCGTGTTTTACACCAAGGTTATCGATTTTCCAGGCAGCGTGAAGGGTTAGCAGTCTGGCTTGTTCAATTGCCATACGTGCATCGGCAACCCGCTCTAAATTACCACCTAAGCGAATAATAGGCTTACCAAAAGCCACACGTTCATGGCCTCGCTTAAGCGCCAATTCCAACGATTTTTCTGCCATGCCAATTGCGCGCATGCAGTGATGAATTCTGCCCGGCCCTAATCGGCCCTGCGCTATTGCAAACCCTTTGCCTAAACCGGCAATAACGTTGGCTTTGCTTACCCGCACATTGTCGAAATGCATTTCGCCGTGGCCGTATGGGGCATCAAAGTCGCCATAGGCATCTAGCATGCGTTTAATCGTAATTCCTGGTGTATCAAGTGGCACTATCACCATGCTGTGGCGGCTGTGCTTATCGTTATCTGGATTCGACAGCCCCATAAAAATAGTAAACGCTGCATTAGGATGGCCTAACCCGGTAGACCACCATTTCTTACCATTGATAACCACATCGTCGCCATCTTCAATAATGGTTGCTGCCATATTTGTAGCATCGGACGACGCTACATCTGGTTCAGTCATTCCAAATACTGAGCGTATTTCACCAGCTAATAACGGCGTTAACCATTTTGCTTTTTGTTCGTCGTTACCAAAGTGATAAAGCACTTCCATATTGCCGGTATCTGGTGCATTGCAATTAAATATCTCAGGCGCAAATAAAAACTTACCCATAAGCTCAGCCATAGGCGCATATTCGAGCGTAGTAAGCCCTTTACCTAATTCGCCATCGGGCTGTCTCTTATACACATCTCCGAGCCCACGAGACAGGCAGAAATCTCGT
>OJFL01000145.1_pt1 | contig 38008 bp, 45 predicted proteins | sample 1594131 | NCBI WGS metagenome assembly OJFL01 (sample SAMN05416782, study PRJEB24817) | seawater metagenome | isolation source: Sea water | place: Canada:Atlantic | collected 2013-07 | reverse complement strand
GAGATTTCTGCCTGTCTCGTGGGCTCGGAGATGTGTATAAGAGACAGGTATAGATGTTGTCTTTAACGCCAATAGGGATGCCATAGAGAGGATGAGCCGCACGGAGGGCAGCCGCAGACATATCAGCTTTTTTTGCAATTCCTAAAGCCCTATCTCGGTCCAACCACTGCCAGGCCTGAACGCTGCCCTCTAAAGCATTGATACGCTCCAGTAAGTTACTGATATAAACTGACGGCTTGAGTTTGCCTTCACGTAATCTTCGCGCTACCTCATGCAGCCCAAGCCTAAACAATTGGTTCATAGTTGGTATCAATACAGCTAAAAATATATGGATGAATTTTAAATTTTTATTCCAAACCTTAATTCTAAACTTTTATCTAGGATTAACCCAATTTAACGGCGCTTGTCCGTTTGCTAAGACTGCTATTAAATTCTTTGCAGCAGTCATCGCCATCGCTCTTCGAGTAGACTCAGATGCACTGCCAATATGCGGTGACAATACAACATTGTCGAGTTCTAAAAATTTAGCGCTTAGAGCTGGCTCACCCTCATAGACATCCAGTCCCGCAGCGAATATAGAATTACTCTTCAATGCTGCGATTAAAGCCTTATCATCTACAATACCACCTCTGGCGATGTTGACCAAAACCGATCGTCGCTTCATCTGAGCTAATTCCCGCTCCCCGATAAAGTGATGAGTCTCCTTTGAGTAGGGCAGAATCAGGAGCACAACATCTGACTCTTGGAGCAAATGCGACTTGTCAACGTAAGTTGCATTAAGATCTTTCTCAATATCTTCGCTAACGCGTGATCGCGTGTGATAAACAATTCGCATACCAAATCCGTTAGCTCGTCTAGCTATTGCTTGACCAATTCGACCAAACCCCACCAATCCAAGCGTGGCGCCATGTACGTCAACACCCAACATCTGCTTCAGGTAAATCGTCTTCCACTGGCCTGACCTCAAAAATCGTTCAGCTTCTCCTATCCGTCTACACGCGGAGATCATAAGACCCATTGCGTAGTCTGCCACACACTCATCCAAGACGCCCGGCGTGTTAGTAACGATAATCCCACGTTGCGAACAGGCATCAACATCAATGTTGTTGAAGCCAACAGCTGTATTCGCGATGATCTTGACTTGGGGAGCAGCATCTAAAAACTCATCGTTAACCTTATCTCCCCCGGATGTTTGAATCCCTTCGGCACCAGAGATAAACGAAAGCAGCTCGTCTCGGCGAAATAAACGATCCTCTTGATTGGACACGACATCAAAATGCGCCTCTAAACACTCAATAGTTTCATCAAAAACTTCACGTGTGATAATTATTTTCTTCATTAGAATATGGCGTCCGAATTGATTTTTTTAAGCTTAATCTATGACTTGGCATTAGATTCACAAAGCACGGTTAATACTAACAATGAAATAGCACTTTGACTTATTAATTCAAGCCGAATATGACTCACTTTTCGAATGGAGCACGACAAGAAGCATGCTAAACTGCGGTTTTAATTACTAATAATAAGAGACTTAGACCCTAATACAGTTTCGGGATCAGGTTTAAAAGGAGGCAGTTCTGTGACAGCATCGAATATAGGTCGCTCGGTTTACATGACCAATTTTCTTCAAGGAACACCAAATTGGTACAAAACGGCGATCATTTTATTTCTGATCGTTAACCCAATACTGTTTCATACCGTCGGTCCATTTATTACAGGTTGGATTCTCATTATTCAATTTATTTTTACTCTTGCGATGGCCCTGAAGGCTTATCCTCTTGCGCCTGGCGGCTTGCTAGCCATTGAGGCAGTTGCGATAGGAATGACCTCGCCAGCAACGGTTTATCACGAGATTGTGTTGAACTTTCCAGTGATTTTGTTGCTAATGTTTATGGTCGCTGGGATCTATTTCATGAAGGGATTGCTTTTGCTGCTCTTTACGAAAGTACTCATTAATGTTCGATCTAAAATTATTTTATCTTTGCTGTTCTCACTAATGGCAGCATTTCTCTCCGCATTTCTCGATGCACTTACCGTTACAGCGGTCATTATCGGCGTCGCTGTGGGCTTTTATGGGATCTATCACAAAGTTGCCTCAGGCAAAGCACATGATGATGATGATGACCTGACTGATGATCGAAATATCCAAGATGCCCATCGCGATAAGATGGAACAATTCAAGGCATTTTTAAGAAGTTTAATGATGCATGGGGCAGTAGGAACTGCCCTGGGTGGAGTATGTACCATCGTTGGGGAACCACAAAACCTTTTAATTGCTGAACGTGCAGGTTGGGAATTTATTGAATTCTTCATCCGCATGGCACCAGTCACAATCCCAGTCCTCGTCATAGGCCTGCTAACGTGTGCCGTGGTGGAAAAATTTAAAATATTTGGATATGGAACAAAAATACCCCCAGAGGTTTTAAAGATATTAATAGACTTTGATAAACGAGAAGAAGCCAAAAGAACAAAAGAAGATAAAGCCAAACTAGTCATTCAAGGCATTGCTGGGATATGGCTGATCATCGCCTTGGGACTCCATCTTGCAGAGGTTGGAGTGATCGGCCTAACGGTAATTATATTCATTACCGCGTTTAATGGCGTGATTAAGGAGCACGACATTGGTCATGCTTTCACCGAAGCACTTCCCTTCACCGCTTTGTTAGTCGTATTCTTTGCTATTGTTGCCGTTATTCAGGATCAAAATCTATTTTCCGGCATAATTCACTATGGTCTTTCGCTAGATGGGGTTCAGCAAGTTGGCTTATTTTACGCCGCCAACGGCGTGCTCTCTGCGATCAGTGATAATGTATTCGTCGCCACGGTTTATATCAATGAGTTAGCGAAAGCGTTGTCAGAAGGAGTAATTACCCGAGATCAATTTGATCTTTTGGCAGTAGCGGTTAATACGGGCACAAACATACCGAGTGTGGCAACACCCAATGGCCAAGCTGCTTTCTTATTCCTACTGACATCTGCTGTGGCTCCTCTCCTTCAGTTGTCATACGGGCGAATGGTCTTCATGGCATTGCCCTACACCATAACCATGGCTATCACAGGCCTGGTAACAGTCATGCTGTGGTTGCCGCCTATGACATCATCCATGTATGAAAGTGGACTTATCAGCCATCACGAAGCGTCTGAACTCGACCATCAAGAAGCAGACACCAAGAATCACCATTAATTTTGCCGAAGAAAAGCAATCCATATGCCCTCTAAAAAAGGCTTATGGATTGACTTGGCAGAAAACAAAAAATAAGAAGTGACCGATCTGACTAATTTAACTGGAGGACCTGCTTCTGCGTCTTCGATACCACTCTATGTTAACAATCACACGCCACACGGCCAGGACCAACAGGTAGGAAGATATCGCCCCGAAGATTGCGAGTAAGAGGAGTCCAACAGCAACATTTTTTCCTACAGACATGAATGTATCTAGCCACCCGACAACCAAATCGCCTGCTTGGTAAGCAGCATCCGTTATGATGTTTGGTGTATCAGGTTCTAAAAACTCGAAAACAAACGAACCGATTTCATTCGCGAGCAAGTAAATGGGAGCAAACGTCAAAGGGTTAGTAATCATTGTAGAAACAACTGCTGCGACTAAATGGCCTCTAAACCAAACGGCAAAAATTGCAGCAAAAGGTATTTGAAGTAAAGGAACTAAAAACCCAAAGAAAACACCTATTGCAACCCCCATAGCCACGCCTTTTCGATTGAGTTGCCACAACCTTGGGTGATACAGAGCAGGTCCGATCCAACCAACCCATTTATTATTTCTAACGGTCTCTGCTGACGGCAAAAAACGTTTAAGCTTTGTTCTCCAACCGCCAAACTTTTTCGTCTGCATCTTATGATTCAATTACATGAGTTATTCGTGGCGTTCATTGATCAATAATGATCACATGAACCCGAAATGGGCCATGGGCACCATAGACAAGGGTCATTTCAATATCTGCCGTTCTCGAAGGGCCAGAAATAAAATTAACTTGTCTTGGCAACGAACCGACCTCACCACGAATTAATCGCCAAGCATCTTCCATAGTTTTCACAATTCTGGATCTTTGAACAACCGCGATGTGGGTTTCAGGAAGAAGACTGGTAGTTGCATGGCTGTCTGGTCCCGAGAGCAGCACTAGCGTGCCCGTTTCAGCGACTGCGCAATAACTTCCGGTCAGACCCACTTTATCATCGCCAATAGCACCTCTACTCTCCATTTGAATACCCTCGGCTGCCCAAGATAAATTCAAAAATTCTGGCCAACACACAGCTTTATTAGGTAGCACATTTTTACTGAGATAACGATTCACAGCGGACGGCAATTCCTCAATGCGCGCAATCTCATCCAAACTAGATGCTGACTCCTTACATCTAAGTTTAAAATGCACCTCTGATTCCCAGTCTAACTTAGGCAAAGCACTTATGGGTGGGCTACCAAGACGATCCGCGACAGCACCATCCATCACATCGTCAATATTGGCAGTCTTGTTTGCAGCCCTTATTCGGGCCAAAATATTTTCCCTAGCAGACATAGTGTAATTTATCGATTAGCCGTCTTATTCTTATTGATGTAGATATCTCTGAAAGTCCGCCCCCTAGGAGCAGGCAAATCCCTATGCCGCGTCCAGTCTTGCCCAGCGAACAACATTCGCTTAATACGCCGCGAGTCTCCTCCTAATACCTTTCCAGCACGAGCCATAACTCTCGTTACAACTGAGTATAGTTTCGGTCGAAGCGCGAGATACGCCCAAAATCTAAGTGACCATTTTTCTGTTGATGACTTGAGATTTTTTTCATACTGTCTCTCTCTCAATTTTCTCATTAAGTCAGGCAACGGGATTTTCACTGGGCACACTACGCCACACTGATTACACAAAGTTGCTGCATTGGGTAAATCAATTGCGTTTTCGATTCCATTATAGGCCGGAGTCAAAACCGAACCAATCGGGCCCGGATAGACCCAACCATAGGCATGGCCGCCAACATTTTGATAGACAGGGCAGTGGTTCATACATGCACCACAACGAATACAGCGCAGCGCCTCTCGCAACTCTGACCCTAAGACTCTCGTACGACCGACATCTAGAATAATGACATGAAACGCACCTGGCCCATCCTTGTCTCCAGTTCGCTTAGGCCCGGTAGTCATTGACACGTAGTTGCTGATCACTTGCCCGGTCGCGGACCTAGGTAAGAGTCGCATGATCAATGCAAAATCATCAAGAGTAGGAAGACATTTCTCTATACTACTTATCGCAACGTGAACCCTGGGCATCGTCGTAGTCATACGGCCATTCCCTTCATTGGTTACTATGACTGTAGATCCAGTTTCAGCAATCATGAAGTTGGCGCCAGTAATCCCCATATCGGCGTCTAAAAAATGGGGGCGCAAAATCTCTCTAGCCTCATGCGTCAATTTTTCCGCATCATCCAAACGTGGGCGTTGGTGCTTTTCCGCAAATAAATCAGCGACATCATCCTTAGACTTATGTGTTGCTGGTGCAATAATATGAGAAGGATGTTCGTCAGCCTGTTGGATAATGTACTCACCCAAATCCGTCTCTTTGACCTCAATACCATGACCTTCGACATACTGATTTAGCCCAGTCTCTTCGCCGACCATCGATTTAGATTTAATAATCTTTTTGACTTTATTATCTTGGGCAATCTTGACAACAAGCGCATTCAATTCTTCGTAAGACTCAGCCCAATGGACTATCGTGCCCGCCGCCTGCGCCTGCTTTTCCCACTCCTCCAAATAGAGATCTAAATGTGCAAGACAATGGTCTCTCACGTCGGCTGCAGCCTGTCGTATTTCCTCAAAGTTATCCAATTCCGCGACAACTTTGGCTCGAGAAACGACAAACCCATCTTTCGCTTGATACAACGCCTTTTGTAACTTGACGTCTTTGAGTTTCGCACTCGAGACTGACTTGAATTGATGTGATGTTAATTCCATGAAAATGTTTCCTGTTGCTATTCGGTCTCGTCGCCAACCAAGCCGGTAAGAACCTCAGCTATATGAAGTACTTTCGTTTTATGATTGCCCCTTCGGCGCAGCTTACCCTCAATATTCATCATGCAACCAAGATCACCGAGGACCAGTGCATCCACTTGTGTAGCCTCAACATCATCACATTTAACGTCAACTATTCTCGATGAAATATCGCCGTACTTAACTGAAAATGTCCCCCCAAAACCACAACATTGCTCAGCGCCCGCCATTTCCTTTAAATCGACATGAGGTAGATACGCAAGCAACTTTCTAGGCTGATCTTTAATATTGAGTTCTCTAAGGCCTGCGCACGAGTCATGATAGGTAATAGTTCCTTGAAACGCAGTATCAAACGAATTCATATCAATGACATTTGCCAAAAAGTCAGTTAATTCATAAGTTCTAGCTGCTAACCATTGCGCTTTAACACGGTGCTCTGGCAGACCTGACATGAGATCTTCATAGTGAGTCTTAATCATCCCGCCACAAGAACCAGACGGAACAACTACATAGTCTACGTCCGCAAACTCAGAAATCACTTTCCTAGCAAGCTGCTGTGCAGATTGCCTATCTCCCGCGTTGTAAGCTGGTTGTCCACAACACGTTTGGCTTTCGGGGAACACTACCTCACAGCCGGCTCGCTCCAACAACTTAACAGCCGCCAACCCAATGCTTGGCCGCATCAAATCAGCCAAACAGGTGACGAATAATCCTACCCGCATATTTACCTACCTAAAATTAAATGGTTCCTGTCTCGCTCGAAAATCAACAAAATTTCAACAAAAGACGATAGATTAAACAGAATCTTAACACAGCACTATCTGAACCCTTGTCATAAACAATTAACTACTCGAAAGCTATTCAGTTGCTTGGACACAGAGTTTGATTTATATTTCTTCAGGGCTCAAAAAAATAACACAAAATCACCTCAACAATGAAAGATAGAAATGGCAAGACATCCATTCAGGTAATTGACCGAATGATGGAACTGATTGACGTTTTGTCCAAATCAGGCAACCCCATGAACCTTAAAGATTTATCCCAAATCACCAATCTTCATCCGTCTACAACTCATCGAATCCTAAATGCGCTGACTCAATACCGCATAATCGATAAAGTCCAAACTGGCAGCTATCGCCTAGGCACACGCTTACTCGAACTCGGCAATATCACTAAAACCCGAATGGATATCCGAAAAGAGGCGCTGCCATTCATGCAAGCGCTCCATCATCAACTTCAGGAGACCGTCAACCTATCCATCCGTCAAGGCGATGAAATGATCTATGTCGAGCGTGTGGCAGGGAATCACTTAGCGATAAGAGTCACTCACCTCATTGGCGCCAAAGCGCCTTTGCATGTCACAGCAGTTGGAAAGCTCTTTTTAATCGAAGATGGTGAAGACAAAAGCTTAAATTATATTCAGAGAAATGGACTTAAAGTCTTCACAAAAAATACAATTAAAGACTCCCGTATTTTGTTTGCCGAACTAAGAAAGATAAAAGTTCAAGGCTATGCTTTTGACAATGAAGAAGCAGAGGCTGGGCTTTCTTGCATCGGCGCTGGGATTTATGACGACTCTAACGCCCTCGTTGCCGGCCTATCTATTTCCGCACCCTCACATAGACTTAACCGTGACTGGGGAAGACGTATCAAAGCCGCAGCAGATGAAATCTCAGCAGTTCTAGGAAGCACGAAATCTTAATAACAGCAAGCTGCACATTCAGGCCTGTATCATTTCTTTTTTGCTCGCTCCATCCAACGGCGAACTCGTCCAGCATCGCCTAAAGCCGTCAACTTACCCCAAGAGTCTAACAAGACCATAATTACCGGTTTATCCAGTATTGTCGTTTGCATGACTAAACAACGACCCGATTCACTAATGTAACCTGTCTTTGACAGTCCGATCTCCCATCTGGAACTTCGCGCCAAACGATTCGAATTGACATAGTCCAGTCTGACAGGTCGCGTACCTATTTTTGCTCGCAGCTGGAACGACGAGGTAGTCGTGTACTGACGAATCAATGGATATTCATAGGCAGCAACCGCCATTTTAACCAAGTCTAAACCACTGGACACATTGCCCGGTCGCAAACCAGTTGAATCAACAAAAACTGTTTGATTCATTCCTAATGATTTGGCTTTCTCGTTCATAGCCTGCACGAAAACCTCTTTCCCACCCGGAAATACGCGGGACAATGCGGCGGAGGCTCGGTTCTCAGAGGCCATCAAAGCCATCTTTAGCACCTCGGCCCTTAATAAAGTCGTACCAACGCTCAGTTTTGACTGTGAGCCTTTATATCGATCAATATCTGCCTTAGCAATCGTCATAGACTCGAGTAGTGGAACGCCGGAATCAATAATAACCATTGCTGTCATCAATTTGGTAACTGATGCAATTGGCGCCACATCAGACGCATTTTTTTCGTAGATGATCTCCCCATTAGTTTGATCTACAACGATAGCAACTCTCGATTTAAGACGGGGTCCAGCGTTACTTCTAGCCTCAACCGAGGCAATGTTAGACAGTAGACTAAAGAGTAAAATAAAAATCAGCAATACTGAGGGAAACACAGCTCTGTTCATGGTTTTAAAATACATAAAGATTTAAATCAAAATCGCATATTCAATTATAAATACAATGACACTAGTCTCAAGTCTCTATTTCTAATTTACTTTGTTGAAGATTCCACATGTAGCTATACTTCCCCGAATTCTTGAGCAGACATCGGTGCGACCCCCTCTCTATAATGCTGCCTGCATCTAAAACGATAATTTCATGCGCATGTACTATCGTAGATAGCCGATGCGCAATCACCAAAGTTGTTCTATTTTTTGACACTCCATTTAGGGCCAACTGAATTAATCGCTCACTCCCCGAATCTAACGAGGATGTCGCTTCATCAAAAATCATAATTGGTGGGTTCTTAAGAATTGCACGCGCTATCGCTATTCGTTGCTTCTCACCACCAGATACTTTTAAACCCCTTTCGCCCACAGTAGTCTCAAAACCCTCTGGAAGATCCTTAACAAAGTTCTCAAGCTGGGCAAGGTGAACGACCCGATCTAAATCTCCCTTGGAGCATAGCGGCTCTCCATACTTGATATTGAATCCCAAAGTATCGTTAAAAAGAACCGTATCCTGAGGCACAACGCCAATAGCTCCTCTATAACTATCTTGTAGATAATCTCGGACATCTATGCCATTGATGAGGATCCCACCATCGCAAACATCATAAAATCGAAATAACAATCTGGATAGAGTCGTCTTTCCCGATCCACTCTCACCAACGATCGCAACGGTCTTTCCATTGGGCACGACGAAACTGACATTCGATAAAGTTTTACGTCGACCATCGTAGGAAAATGAAACATTTTTAAATTCAATGGTAGGACTAGAGGACTCAAATGGAATTGCCCCAGGCCGATCTACAATGTCTCTCGTCGTATCGAGTAACGAGAACATCTTATTCATATCGATGAATGATTGTTTTATTTCGCGATAAACCATGCCCATGAAGTTAAGTGGAATATACAGTTGAATCAAAAGCGCATTCACCAAAACTAAGTCGCCAATCGTCATTTTTTGATCAACTACCCCCTGGGAAGTTAATATCATGAGTGCCGTAACTGCTAAAGCTATGATGATACTTTGCCCTATGTTCAGTAGGCCGAGTGAAGTCTCAGTTTTAACATCCGCACTTTCATACTCACTCAGAAAATTGTCGTATCTTTCCGCTTCGTAATTCTCATTATTAAAATATTTAACTGTTTCATAATTCAGCAGACTATCAACTGCGTGGGAATTAGATCGCGTATCCCAGTCGTTAGCTTCACGACGAATGCTCATTCGCCATTCGGACACAAAGAAGGTGTAGATCAAGTAAAGAAACACTGCTGAAAAAGTAATTGCAGCAAACCTCCAGTCAAAACGATCCAACAAAATAGCAGCGACAAAAGCAAACTCAAGTATGACGGGAATAATCGAGAACAATGAATACGTTAACAAAATGGAAATGCCACGCGTTCCTCGTTCTATCTCACGCGTAATCCCTCCCGTATGTCGCTCAAGATGAAATTTAAGACTTAAATCATGAAGATGCCGAAACACCTTTAGCGCAACTTTTCTTGTTGCACGACGAGTCACTTTGACAAAAACCACATCACGTAACTCAGCAAATACGACGGCACAAAGCCTTAATCCACCGTAACTAAGCAGCAAAGCAAGCGGAAGGAAAATAACCTGATTCTGAAAGGAGAGCGAATCGACTACCTCTTTGAGCACCAGAGGTACCGACACATTAGCTACTTTAGCTAACGTCAAAAATGTGAGCGCAATGATTACGCGATATTTAAACTCCCAGACATAAGGAGCCAGAGACTTGAGAGTCAACCAATTAGTTTTGGTCACCAGTTAGGGCTCCAATAGCAACCTCTACACATGAAACAACAGGCCACCAGCCATTGGGAAATTATGAAATTGATAACATTCGATCAAGAGCAACTCGCGCCATATCCTTATCTGCATCGGGAACAATAATTTGGTTCACCAATGTGCCATCAACTAAATTTTCAACTTGCCATGCCAGATGTTGCGGGTCGATACGATTCATCGTAGAACACATACACACAAGCGGTGACATAAACTCAACCACCTTGCCTTCTGACCGAAATTCCTCAGCAATTCGATTCACTAAATTTAATTCAGTACCAACCAACCAACGCGTATTAGGCTTAGCAGCGGCAATTGTCTGAACGATATATTCCGTCGACCCAACAAAGTCGGATTGATCACAAACTTCGAATCGACACTCCGGATGCGAAATAACATGGCCTTCAGGATATTTTTCACGAAATCGTGCAATGTGCTCAGGCTGAAACATTTGATGGACCGAGCAGTGCCCCTTCCATAAGAGTATTTTTGCTTGCTTAATTTCTTCCTCACTAAGCCCACCCATCCATAAATCTGGGTCCCAAACTTTCATATCTATTTCGTTGATTAGACCAAGTTGATGCCCAGACCAACGACCTAGATGCTGATCCGGAAAAAACAAGATTTTTTCTCTTTGCCCTAACCCCCAAGTAACAATCTGCGATGCATTAGAAGATGTGCACACGATCCCGCCACGCTCCCCACAAAACGCTTTTAAGTCTGCGGCAGAGTTAATATAAGTAATTGGCGTAACCGACATCTCCTCACCAAGAACGGACTTAATCTCGGTCCACGCTCGATTAACTTTAGATAAGTTAGCCATATCAGCCATCGAACAACCAGCAGCCAAATCAGGAAGTAATGCCTTTTGGTGTTGGTTTGACATGATATCGGCTACTTCAGCCATGAAATGGACACCACAAAAAATGATGTGTTCTGAATTCGTTTGGGATGCCAACTTCGAGAGCTTTAGAGAATCCCCTCTCAAATCGGCGTGTTGATATACATCCGCCCTTTGATAATGATGACCGAGAATTACCAAATCCTGTCCAAGGCTAGCCTTAGCTGCTTTAATAAGCTCATGACATTCATCGTCAGAACGATCACGATACTCCAAAAAATTTCTGCTCGTTACTAATTCCATGTCCGCTTTACTTTCAACACAAAAAATCCAAATTAGTCAATGAAGCACCCTCCTCATTGGCCCATTAAAATATTATAACTCCCAGTTTACATGAGATATTTTCCGACATAGACAAACCTCAGCGCAACCTCAAATGAGTTTTCAATAGAAACCGCAAAGCATCCGCATTAGTCCAAGAAAAAACTCGATCAATAGCCTCATTAATCGGGAACCAACCGAACTGAGTATGCTCACGCGGGGATATTGTAACTGGCACTCTCTCTGGGACAAGAACGCCAAACACATGTTCCGTATTGTGGGTCACCCCTGGAGCATATCGACCACGCCAATGCTTGAATATTTCGAACTCATTAGAAATATTCCAATCCGCTAGAACATAATCAAAAGCATTAATACTCGTTTCCTCTTGCAGCTCTCTTACTGCAGTTTGATCCAGTGACTCGTTTAATTCGGTACTCCCGGTTACTGATTGCCAAAAACCATCTCGGTCTGCCCGCTCAAGCAAGAGGATGTCTAATTCCTCGGTATAAATGACGACTAAAACCGATATCGGGATTTTGTATGACGGACTTCGCCTTTTGTCAGGCAACATGACGAGAATTTAATCGCCGTTTTGACTACTTGTTTCAGTCTTCGTGGCACCACGAAGACGAATGTGAAGTTCACGTAACTGTACATCCGTGACCGCGGACGGCGCACCCGTCAACAAGTCCTGTCCGCGCTGCGTTTTAGGAAACGCAATAACATCCCTGATCGATGTTGCTCCACACATAAGCGTAACAATCCGATCTAGACCAAAAGCTATACCACCATGTGGAGGAGCCCCCCACTTAAGACTGTCTAGTAGGAAACCAAACTTCGCTCGCTGGTCCTCTGGAGTAATTTTCAATGAACGAAAAACTTTCTCTTGTAATTCGGGCTGATGGATACGAACCGAGCCGCCACCAATCTCCCAACCATTCAAGACCATATCGTAGGCTTTAGCATAGGCCGCACCCGGGTTTGTCTCAATGTACGCATCGTGTCCATCTTTAGGTGCCGTAAATGGATGATGACGAGCAGCCCATTCATTAGACTGCTCATCATATTCAAACATGGGGAAATCAACCACCCAAAGTGGTTTCCATCCCGTCTCAACTAAACCAAGATCTCGACCCAATTTTTCACGAAGAGCGCCCAATGCATCGTTAACAATCTTGCTCTTATCTGCCCCAAAGAAAATAATATCACCGTTTTCCGCGCCAGAGAGCTCCGTTATTTTTAACACTACCTCCTCTGAAAGGAACTTAATGATAGGAGATTGCAAACCACCAACACCTTCAGTCACATCATTAACTTTGATATATGCCAAACCTTTAGCACCGTAGATCGCGACAAAATTTGTGTAATCATCAATCTGCTTTCGACTAATCTCTCCACCTCCTGGAACCCTCAACGCAACTACCCGTCCATCCGCAAGGTCAGCAGCTGACCTAAATACTTTAAATTCCTCAGATTTCATTAACTCGGTGATATCCGTAAACTTTAATGGGATTCTCAGATCAGGTTTATCACTCCCGTAAAGTCGCATCGCCTCATCGTAAGGCATCACTGGGAATGCATCAGGCAGGTCCACCTTCAAAGTGTTCTTGAAACATCCTCTAATCATGTCCTCCATGATTTTTCTGATCTCAAACTCGTCAAGAAATGACGTTTCAATATCAATCTGCGTAAACTCAGGCTGACGATCCGCTCGCAAATCCTCATCTCTAAAGCATTTAACAACTTGATAATAGCGATCAAATCCAGCGACCATCAACATTTGCTTAAATAGCTGAGGCGACTGCGGCAACGCATAAAACTCCCCATCGTGCATACGTGATGGCACAAGAAATTCACGAGCACCCTCAGGTGTCGATTTATATAAAATCGGGGTCTCCACGTCAATAAAGCCATTTTCGTCTAAATAACCCCTCAAGCATTTTGATACACGAGATCGTAACCGCAAATTCGATTGCATCTGGGGACGACGCAAATCAAAAACCCTGTTCTCCAATCGAACCATCTCTGACGGCTCTTCTTCATCAATAGTAAAAGGGGGTGTCTCCGATGTATTAAGGATTTCAATGTCATCCGCCAGAACCTCTATCTCACCGCTCGTTAACGCGGAATTGACCGTGCCGTCTGGTCGACGTCGCACTCGTCCTTTAATCCTTAAAACGTATTCGCTTCGAGCACGATCACTGACCAAAAAAGCTTGTTCGTTATCAGGGTCGGATACCACTTGAACTATACCTTCTCGATCACGCAGATCGATAAAAATAACGCCACCGTGATCCCTTCGCCGATGAACCCATCCGAATAAATGAACCTCCTGGTCCAAGTAGCTTGAGTCAATTAATCCACAATAATTTGTTCGCATTGCCATTAGTTTCCGTTATTTTTAAACAGCGTTGTTACAACACTATTCGGGTCTGTGGGTATGTAAAATTGCGATAACTGTTAATCGCTGCTACCCACTGAGGACTCTTTGGTTGATTTCGTTTCATTAGTTTTCTTTGCATCAGAGGAACTTGCAACTGCCTTGCTATCACTCCCGGAACTGGGAGAACTTTCGCTCGCCAAAGGTTCTTTTTTATCTTTGAAGTCCGTCACATACCAGCCAGCCCCTTTGAGCTGGAAGCCGGCAGCAGTTACCATTTTAACCAATGATGGCGCGCCGCATTTGGGACAATCGACCAAGAGGTCTTCTGAGATTTTTTGAAGTGCCTCATGCTTATTACCACATGAGGAGCAACGATATTCATAGATAGGCATTAAGGAACCTCAATTAAACGGAAATAGTATATCGCACATACCAAGATATTATCTAAAATAGGAAGTTACAATAAGGCTTATTTTTAATTACAACCTCTAAAACAATCAGACGGCCACATACAGGCATATCGAATAACGTAAACATGCTTGAAAATCAATCATTCGCAGCACGACAAAAAGTCATTAGCCACAGAACTGGGGGAATTATAGCCCCCGAAAATTCACTAGCTGGCATTAAACATGCGAGAAATCTCGGGTTCCAAAATATTCATTTCGATGTCCGCTTGACGGCCGATGGCGTGCCCATTCTCCTGAATCAAGAGCTACTTGACCCGTTGACTGGCACTTCTTCTGGGCTTGTGAGTGAAATATTTTTTGATCAAATTAATGGATTGGATATTGGTAGCGACTACGGCAATGAATACATTGGGGAGAAATTACCCACGCTCTATCAAGCACTTTCAACCTGTGTCGAACACGAAATGTGGCCTGTAATCGAATTAAAGCCAAGCTTGAACCAAGAAGGAGCCATAGCAGAAATTAGTATCGACATCCTGCGAACAGTCACTCAAGAAAAAAAAATATTCCCCTTAATAGCGTCTCAAAGCGCTTTGACGCTAACCACTTTAATGGAGATTTCTCCAGATACATTCAGAGGCCTCATTTGGAATAATGAATTACCTCAAGAAGCGAGCAATCACGAAAATCTAATGTGCCATTGCGTTTTCATCCCGCAGCAGCTAATCACGCCAGAACTTGTCAACACATTACACCAAAAAAAACATTCAGTAATTGCGACCAATGTTAACGACAGTCTCGAAGCTATTACTGTCGTCGAACATAACGTCGACGCGCTGGTGACAGCACAAATAGATGCTATCGGGCCATACTTTTTTTAACAAAAATGTCCTATGCGGCTTTGCGCACTGCACCTCTGGCACGGTACTCATCAAGCAAAACCTGCCACGATTGCTTTACCTGAATGACGCTAGCTTCTTTGACATGCCCAAAGCCACGTATATCCTCAGGCAAAGATAGAAGCTTCTTAGCCACATCAATATTTGTTTGATCCACCGTATCGGCAATCTCCTCGACCAACGAACGGTAATCCTCAATGAGTTGTCGCTCCATCTTTCTCTCAGCAGTCCACCCAAAGACATCAAAAACCGTACCACGCAAAAACTTCAAACGTGACAGAACTGTAAATACACCAAAAACCCATGGGCCAAACTCTTTTTTCTTAAGGTGGCCTGTCTCAGAGTCTTTTTTAGCGAAAAGAGGCGGAGCGAGGTGATATCGAATCTTATAGTTTCCCTCGAACAGTTCACCAACCTTCTTTTGAAATGCACCGTTAGCATATAGTCTACCAACCTCATATTCGTCTTTATATGCCATCAGCTTAAAATGATAGCGCGCCACGACCTCTGTTAACCCATCAAGCATAGTTCCCGATTCCTCTCTCCGACGCACCCTATCAACTAGGTTTCTATACTGATTCGCATAATATACATTTTGATAGTCAGTGAGAAACTCGACTCTTCTCTGCACGATCTCTTCAAGAGTTTGCGATTGTTTCTCCTCCGGCTCACTCTCCACAACTTTTGGCTTCAATAACCGCTCTACAGTCGCCAAATCAACACTGGCTCTCCTCCCCCAAAGAAACGCCGTCTTATTCATATCGACCGATGCCCCATTCATCTCTATTGCCCGGTTGATGGATTCGTGTCCCAAAGGCAATAAACCTCTTTGGTAGGCGTACCCCAACATGAACATATTCGATGCAATTGAGTTACCCATTAGAGAGGTAGCAATACGAGTTGCTTCTACGAACTCCACATTTTCCCCTCCCAATCGCTTGCGAATCGTATCTTTAAGATCTTTTCTCGGGAATTGATAGTTTTTGTCGCGCGTAAAAATACCCGTCATCTGCTCATGCACATTAACAATGGCATAGGTTTTTCCGTTTTGACCCAACTCCATGGTCTTTTCACTCGCGGTCGTCACAAAATCGCAACCCAGGATCAATGAAGCACCAGCAAAACCAAGGCGAGCCGCTTTCAAGTCTTCCTGATGATTTGCGATTTGCAGATGACTCCAAACGGCACCTCCTTTTTGTGCGAGACCAGCCATATCCATCCCCGCAAAGGACTTACTCTCTAAATGAGCCGCCATACCAACAATTGCGCCTATGGTTACAACACCCGTTCCACCAATACCATTCACAAGGATTCCGTACGGCTGATCTAGAGATGGTAAAACTGGGTCTAACAATGCTGGGAATAGATCGGCTTTTTCAATTTTGGATACTGCACCTTGGCCTTTTTTCAGAGCTCCCCCGTGCACCGTGACAAAGCTTGGACAAAATCCCTTAACACAAGAATAATCCTTATTGCACGCTGATTGGTCTATTGATCGCTTTCGGCCAAACTCGGTTTCAAGAGGGGTAACAGACACGCAATTCGATTTAACACCACAATCACCACAACCTTCACAGACTAAATCATTAATCACTGCTCTTTTAGCAGGGTCAGGAAACGTTCCTCTTTTACGCCGCCGCCTCTTCTCCGAACCGCAAGTTTGGTCGTACACGATTACTGACACACCCGGAACTTCACGGATCTGTTTTTGCACCCGTTCATAGTCATCACGGTGATGAACTGTAACGCCCTCAGCGAACCCTGCATCAGCGCCATATTTATCAGGTTCATCCGTAACAACTACAACTTCAGTTGCACCCTCAGCTGCGACTTGGCGTGTTACTTGCGGCACCGTTAATTGGCCATCAACTTGCTGCCCCCCTGTCATGGCAACAGCATCATTAAACAAGATTTTATAGGTCATGTTAGCTCCCGAGGCGACTGCCGCCCTTAGTGCTAAAAACCCGGAATGAAAATACGTACCGTCACCAATATTTTGAAAAACATGAGGTGTGTCTACAAAGTGAGATTCTCCGATCCAACTCGCACCCTCTCCACCCATTTGAGTATATCCGGTCGTATTACGATCCATCCATTGGGCCATAAAATGACACCCTATCCCAGCTAGAGCAACAGAACCTTCTGGCACCTTAGTTCCCGTGCTGTGTGGGCAACCAGAACAAAAATATGGCGTGCGCTCCATAGCCGGCACCCCAATAGTCTCAAGAGCCATTGACCGTCTTCGGTTAAGTTTATCTTGAAGATCATGGTCATTCGTGAAATCTAATATGCGCTCTGCGATCGCAATCGCAATTTCATTTGGTTCGAGTGCGGCGTTGGAGCGCAGCAACTCGCTACCTTGTTCATTTTTCTTACCAACTACAACGGGACGTTGCTCGAGCGAATATAAAATGTCTTTCACTTGAGGCTCTAAGAGACCTCGCTTTTCTTCGACAACCAGAATCTTCTTGAGGCCGTTAGCAAACTGAGTAATCCCTATTGGTTCAAGCGGCCAGGTCATACCCACTTTATAAACACTTAAGCCAAGTTGCTTTGCACGGCGGTCATCAATCCCCAAATAATGCAGTGCTTGCTTTACATCAAGATAGGACTTACCACAGGTAATGATGCCCAAGACATCATTCTCACCTTGAAACTCAACTCTATCGATTCCATTAGCTCGCGCAAAGGCCTTAACTGCTTCAATCTTATATTTATGAAGACGCTCTTCCTGATCTAGGGGCGGATCTGGGTAGCGAAGACTGAGGCCTCCCTGAGGCATTTCAAATTCGAGGGGCTGAACCAACTGCACTCTATCTTCACCAACATCAACGGTTGCGCTTGCATCAATCGTATCCTTCATGCATTTAAGACCTACCCACGTGCCGGAATATCGTGAGAGCGCCCAACCGTACAACCCGTAATCCAATAACTCCTGAATTCCAGCTGGATTCAGGATAGGCATCATTGCGTCGACCAATGCAAATTCACTTTGGTGCGCTGTGGTCGATGATTCACACGTGTGATCGTCGCCCATCAGAGCGATGACCCCACCATTTTTATTGGTTCCAGCCAGATTAGCGTGTCGAAAAATATCTCCCGATCGATCTACTCCCGGCCCTTTGCCATACCAAATGCCAAACACACCATCGTATTTAGCCTCTCCATGCATCCCAGCCTGCTGTGTCCCCCACAGCGCTGTTGCAGCAAGGTCTTCGTTCACGCCCGCCTGAAAAACAATATTGTTATTCTTAAGATGCTTCTTCGCAAACCCAAGTTGTTGATCGAACTGTCCTAATGGGCTACCCCGATAGCCTGAGATATAGCCAGCGGTATTCAATCCACTCTTTTTGTCTCTGGCACGTTGCATCAATGGCAATCGCACCAGCGCTTGAGTTCCGTTGAGAAAGATGCGCCCTTCCTCAACAATATATTTATCCTCTAAAGCGACATCTCTCAGTTTCATAACCAGTCAAACCCCCCGTTTAACTAAACTCACACATGAGTTATTCAGTATCAGTATGCGATCTTAAAATTAAAACGTTTAAGCGCATTACAAAGTTCATCATTTTTTAATCCTATCACAATAGCCTCTTATCCCCCCCATAAGGCTCTCCAAGGTATAATCAGAATTCAATCAAATTACTTATGAAATCAAGGCAAAGTTAGAAATGTCAGAGGAATTAAATATCCCAATAGGCTTATCGCTCGATGTTAAAGGACTGAACTGTCCACTTCCTATATTGAAAACAAAAAAAGCGCTTCAACAAATCGGCATCGGGCAGGTACTAGAGGTGTTTACAACTGACCCCGGATCGGTTCCAGACTTTCATGCCTTTTGCCGGCAAACAGGTCACGACTTACTCGACACATCAGAATCAGATCCTAGTTACCGGTTTTTAATCCGGAAAAACAAATAACAGCAATCACGGGACAAATTTAATGAAGAGGAGCTCTCTAGTGTTTAGGCTAGGGCACGTCCGGAGAAGAAGGCACGCTAAAAAACCTCGGTTCTTTTATCACAATCACATAAGCTTACATTTAAAACGGAATATCATCCTCTAAATCATCTAAGCCACCCGAAAATTCACCAGAACCAGAGGGGGCAGCCCCCTTGCTAGGTGATTGGCTGCCACCAAAATCCCCGCCGCCACCAGAAGCTGGTCGAGACCCTAACATTTGCATCCGGTCAGCTACAACCTCGGTTGTATATTTCTCCTGACCTTCCTTATCTGTCCATTTTCTGGTTTGTAAGCGACCCTCAAAATATGTCTGTGACCCTTTCTTAAGATACTCTCCAGCGACCTCTGCCAGTCGGCCAAAAATGACTATTCTGTGCCATTCCGTCTTCTCTTGACGCTCACCACTCTTATCCTTCCAAGTGTCCGTTGTCGCAATACTTAAGCTAACCATTGCGTCTCCACTTGGCATACGACGAACTTCAGGATCTCTCCCAAGATTACCAACAAGAATGACCTTATTTACGGAAGCCATCAACTTTCTCCTGTTTTTAAAACTGTGATTTCACGCTGGGCGCAGCCTTTTTCAAAACTGATTAACAACCTCATCAACGCTTGAATACTTACTTTAACGTCTTTAGTACATATGCGCTATAGCCAAAATAAATTATTGGCTAATTCGACTACCTGAATCTGACATTTTTGCCGACGCAAACAGCCACACCAAAGCCCATACGGCACAAAAGATGAAGACGCCTTGGCCTGAGTAATGCTGGTATGTCCAGCCTCCAGCCACTCCCCCAATAAACGTTCCCAGGTATTGGCCAGTACTGTAGACCCCTAACGCCGTGCCCTTAGACTTGGAATCCGCCACACGCGACACCCAAGAAGGAAGTGACGCCTCCAGCAAATTAAACGCACCAAAAAACAGGATCAATGCCAGACCAAGACCCAGTTGACCAAAATTAAATATACCGAGCAGCAGCTCTGCCGCAACGATCATCATGATGCTCAATAAAAATATGGCTTTGCGATGTCCAAATTTCTCCGACACCATCATCAATGGCAGCATGATTAAGATGCTAGACACCATCACGACGAGATAGAACTGCCAAGAAATTAACCCTCCCTCTAATCCAGAAAGGATAAATGGTAAAGACACAAACATCGCCATCAGGATCCCATGTAAAGAAAAAATGCCAAAATCAAGTCTAAGCAAATCTCTATTACATAAAATTACTTTTAATTTAACAGGAACATCTTCCCCCCGTTTACTTGTCGGCTCGGGGTCAGGTACGTAGAAGTAAACAACCGCCATAGATAAACAAGTCAGAAACGCTGTAATTAGAAATATACCCGGAAGCCCGACAAATCCATCTAGGACCGGACCCAGCACGATTGATAAGATAAAGGTAAAGCCAATCGTAATGCCGATGACCGCCATGGACTTAGTGCGCACTTCATCTCGCGTGAGATCCGCATTCAGCGCGATCACCGCCGCTGAGACAGCCCCTGCCCCCTGAATAGCCCGGCCAACACACAATGTGAGTAGTGAGTCAGCCCATGCGGCAACGAGACTTCCAACAATGAATATGCACAACCCAAGGTATATCGTCTTTTTTCGACCCCAAAAATCCGATAAGCGACCCAGAGGAATCTGAAACATCGCTTGCGTTAAACCGTAGATTCCTATCGCCAAACCAATGAGGGTCGCGCTCTCACCACCGGGCAAAGTATCGGCATATAACGCGACAACAGGAAGGATCACGAACAACCCAAACATACGTAAACTAAACACGCCTGCCAATCCGATACTGGCTCTTCGTTCGCTCTGAGTGAAGCTTGTCATTGAATAATATTGGAGATTCTTAGAGGTAAATTAGAACTTAAGTCGGTATAGTAGCAGGTTACTCTTTTTCAATGGAAATCGTCGAATAAGCAAATTATTCTGACCTACGTAGAACTATGGATGCAATAAAAGTTAGAGGCGCTAGAACCCATAACCTCAAAAATATCAACGTCGATATCCCAAAAAATAAACTTGTTGTTTTCACAGGCTTATCGGGGTCTGGGAAGTCATCTTTGGCATTTGACACTTTGTTCGCGGAGGGGCAACGTCGCTACATTGAATCACTCTCAGCATATGCACGTCAATTTTTAGAAGTATTAGAAAAGCCCGATGTAGATTCAATAGAGGGGCTATCTCCCGCAATCGCTATCGAACAAAAATCTAAAAACAACAATCCGCGCTCTACCGTAGGTACAGTTACAGAAATTCACGATTACTTACGTCTCTTATATTCTCGAACAGGAGAGCAGTACTGTCCTAAACATCAGGAGCCATTAAAGGCATATTCGATTTCAGAAATGATTGATTTTATCCTTGAGATTGGAACAAACAAACGGATACTGATTTTAGCCCCAATAAAAAAACCTAAGGTGCAAACAACTACTAGCCTTATCGAACGTTTCAGAGCGCAGGGTTTCTTCCGAATACGCATCGACGGCGCAATCATTGACCTAGACGACCAGTCTGCACCAACAATCACACACAAAAATAAAGAAGTCCAACTCGTAATAGATCGACTCAAAATCTCTAACGATTCAAAAGGACGGCTAGCGGAATCTTTAGAAACGGCCCTGAGGCAAAACCCAAATGGTCTTCTGGTGCATGATATTGACGCAGTTAAGGATTACAATCTTTCAGCAATTTTTAGTTGTACTAAATGTGACCACACATCCCCCCCACTGAACCCGAGGATGTTCTCATTTAACCACCCAAGTGGCTCTTGCCCAGCATGCGAGGGCATTGGGCAATTGGAAATTTTTGACGCTGAAAAAATTATCGCACACCCTGCGTTATCACTTGCCTCAGGGGCTATCAGGGGCTGGGATAGAAGAAATAAATTTTTCTTTAATATGCTTTCCAGTCTAAGTAAGCATTATAAATTCGACCTGGATACACCGTATGAATATTTGACAAGTGACGTTAAAGACGTGGTGCTCTACGGGTCAGGAAAACAAAAAATAAAATTTTATTATCACGGAAAAGACGGAGATACCAAAACAGAAAATCATACATTTGAAGGTGTCATAAAGAATTTTAATCGACGCCATACCGAAACCAGAGAAGAAGCGGTAAAAGAGGAATTAGCAAAGTTTATTAGTCTAAGAAATTGTCCGGATTGTGCAGGCTCTCGATTAAGACCAGAAGCCAAGAATGTCAGGGTTAATGGGCTTGAGATCGCAGAGGTGAACAAAATGCCACTGACTGAGGCCAAAATATTTTTTCAAAGCTTGATTAATCACTCACAAACGAGGGCTATCTCAGAGCGAGTCATCGCTGAAATCATCAATCGCGTGGGGTTCCTCATCGACGTAGGCTTGGGATACCTTTCTCTGGAAAGAAAGGCTGCAACACTTTCGGGGGGAGAATCTCAACGCATTAGACTCGCATCTCAGATTGGAGCGGGATTAAGTGGCGTGATGTACGTCTTAGATGAACCCTCGATTGGGCTGCATCAAAGAGACAATCAAAGACTCATTCAATCAATTAAAAAACTCAGAGATTTAGGAAACACCGTAATTGTAGTGGAGCACGACGAAGAAACAATCGTTGAAGCCGATTATGTCATTGATATCGGCCCTGGATCGGGAGACTCGGGTGGGCATGTAGTGTTTGAAGGAACTCCAATAGACATACTGACTGATTCCACATCAGTTACTGGACCTTACTTGTCCGGGACAAAAAAAATATTCGAATTTCCCACTAAGACTATCACTGCAGCAACACCAACCATCAAGCTCACAGGCGCGCGAGCTAATAACCTTAAACAAGTCGACTTAGTAATACCGCTAGGCGTATTCGTATGTATCACAGGCGTATCCGGATCAGGGAAATCCACGCTCATCAATGATACATTTGTTCCCGCTATAGCCCGACAACTCGGCGGTCGCGCAAAAGGAGAATACCTCTACGACGATATTACCGAGAGCACCCAGATCAAGCACCTCGTAAACGTAGACCAAAGTGCCATTGGAAGAAGCCCACGATCAAACCCGGCCACCTATACCGGAATGTTCACTACAATTAGAGAATTGTTTTCTCAAGTTCCTCTTGCTCGTGAACGCGGATATTCCTCCGGACGATTTTCTTTTAATGTCCGAGGAGGAAGATGTGAGACTTGCCAAGGTGAAGGTAGTCGACGAATAGAGTTGCATTTCTTACCTGACGTTTTTGTAACCTGCGAAGTTTGCCAAGGAAAACGCTATAGCCAAGAAACGTTAGACATAAATTATAAGGGCAAAAATATTTCTGATATCTTGGAAATGGGAGTCACAGAAGCGTTAACATTCTTCTCATCAGTGCCGAGCTTAAAGCGTAAACTTTTGATATTAAACGAGGTGGGTCTTGGCTATATAACCTTGGGGCAAAGTGCTACGACCTTATCAGGTGGAGAAGCACAAAGGGTTAAACTTGCAAGTGAGTTATCTAAAAGAAATTCTGGTGACACGCTCTACGTATTAGATGAACCTACAACGGGACTTCACTTCAGTGACATCTCCTGGCTACTCCACATATTAGTCAAACTAAGAGATCAAGGAAACTCAATTGTAGTAATTGAACACAATTTGGATGTTATCAAGCGTGCGGACTGGGTCATAGATCTAGGGCCTGAAGGCGGAAATCTTGGCGGACACATTATAGCTGAGGGGCCTCCAGAACAAATAGCCAAAGTTAACGAAAGTCACACCGGTCGTTACTTAAAACGACTTTTAGAAACAAAAAATTGACCAAATGAAAAAAAAGCCAGCATCAACTGCCGGCTTTTTTTATAACTCTAAAAACTGATCGTTCTAAATTTCTTGCTATTCTTCTGCCGCGTCTTGCACGACAGCGTCATCCAAAGCAGGACGATCCATCAACTCCACCAATGCCATCGGTGCATTATCTCCTTGTCGGAATCCGTATTTCAGAATCCGTAAATACCCACCGTTACGTGATGCATAGCGGGGTCCAAGCTCCTCGAATAACTTTCCCACGATCTCACGATCACGCAATCGGGAAAAAGCTAATCTACGATTCGCTACTGTAGCTTTTTTAGCAAGCGTAATGATTGGTTCGGCTACGCGACGTAATTCCTTCGCTTTTGGAAGGGTTGTTTTAATGACTTCATGACGCAATAACGAATTCGTCATATTGCGGAACATCGCTTCCCGATGAGAAGAAGTACGATTAAGTTTTCGAAGTCCAAGCCTATGTCGCATGGGGTGATTCCTTCCTTATTTTAACTAAGTCTCGACAAAAACAGCTCAAGCTGCCTCTGACAGAGACTCTGGCCAACTATCTATTTTCATACCAAGAGACAAACCTCTTGAAGCGAGAACATCCTTAATTTCATTCAGTGACTTACGACCAAGATTAGGTGTCTTTAAAAGCTCATTCTCCGTCCGTTGAATCAAATCACCAATATAGTAAATACTCTCGGCCTTAAGACAATTCGCTGAACGTACGGTCAATTCCAAGTCATCCACTGGTCGCAAAAAGGCGGGGTCAACATCGGGCTTCTGCGGAACACTTTCCTCCGCGACCGTCCCCTCGAGCTCAGCAAAACTTGACAGTTGATCCATCAAAATTCGTGCCGCAAATCGAACTGACTCTTCTGGGTCAACGGACCCGTTAGTCTCAATATCTATAACAAGCTTATCAAGGTCCGTTCGTTGCTCCACACGAGCACTCTCGACAGCATAGCTCACCTTTGTGACTGGACTAAATGAAGCGTCAAGTAAAAGACTCCCAATAACCCGATTTTCATCACCATCACTCAACCGAACATTAGCAGGCACGTAACCACGCCCACCCTGAACCTTGATTTCCATGCTGATTTTTCCACCAGGAGCCAAATGTGCGATCACATGCTCGGGGTTAATAATCTCCACATCATGACTAGTCTCAATATCAGCCGCGGTAACCGCGCCTTCGCCATCTTTGGACAGACTCAAGGTGATTTCATCCCGGTTATGCAACCGCAAAATAACCCCTTTGAGGTTGAGAAGAATATCTACTACATCCTCCTGCACACCATCCAGCGTTGAGTACTCATGTAATACACCATCAATTTTTACTTCCGTTGGCGCAAATCCCGGTAAGGACGAAAGAAGCACCCTACGAAGAGCATTACCCAAAGTATGCCCAAAACCACGCTCAAATGGCTCCATGACCACTTTGGCTTGTCCCGGAGCAATTAATCTAACATCAATAATTTTTGGCTTCAAAAAGCTATTAAGCATCTATTCGACCCTTTTCAAAAGTTTCGAAAAATAAATTCGTGAAACTGATCTAACTAGCTCCACACGTAAATCAAACTTACTTAGAGTACAACTCAACAACCAATGACTCATTGATCGTTGACGACAAATCAGCCCGTTGCGGTATAGATTTGAAAGTCCCCTTTAGTCCTTTAACATCGACTTCTACCCAATCAGGAAAACCTCTTCCTTCTGCAGCTTCGAGCGACGCTTTAACCCTGAGATGAGCTTTGGCCCTCTCCGCAATTTCGACAATGTCGCCTGGCTTAACAATATAAGACGGGATGTTGACACGCCTTCCATTAACCATTACACCATTGTGTCTAACCACCTGCCGTGCCTCACTACGAGACGCACCGAAACCCATGCGCAAAGCAACTGAATCCAGGCGACTTTCGAGGTCCTGTAGGAGAGTTTCTCCCGTCACGCCTTTTCGACGAGCCGCCTCTTTATAAGTCTTACGGAACTGTCGCTCAAGCACTCCATAGATACGACGCATCTTTTGCTTCTCTCTTAGCTGACGTCCAAACTCGGACATACGACTGCCTTTTTGTCCGTGCTGCCCCGGTGGATAGGGTCGACGCTCAATTCCACATTTATCCGTATAGCACTTTTCGCCTTTGATGAACAACTTCTCACCCTCTCGACGACATTGGCGACACTTAGGATCTGTATTTCTAGCCATAATTCATTGCTCCTTAAATTCTGCGTCGTTTTGGCGGACGACATCCATTATGTGGAACAGGAGTAACGTCTGAGATACTCGTGATCTTGAAACCTACTGAATTAAGCGCTCTGACCGCAGACTCTCTGCCAGGCCCAGGACCCTTAATTCGAACTTCAATATTTTTAACGCCGCATTCCTGAGCCATTTTCCCGGCCGCCTCAGCAGCAACCTGGGCTGCAAATGGCGTACTTTTACGCGACCCCTTGAACCCATTAGCACCAGAAGTGGACCAAGACAGCGCATTACCCTGACGGTCGGTAATCATAATGATCGTGTTATTAAATGACGCATGGATGTGCGCAATACCCTCCGCGACATTCTTCTTAACTTTTTTGCGTGCTCTTGGTGTGTTTTTTGCCATCCTAAAGTTCCATTCAGTCTAAGTGATTGGTTACAGTTATCGAACTACTGACTTACTCTATTTTCTAATCGCCCGTTTAGGCCCCTTACGGGTACGTGCATTCGTTTTAGTTCGCTGACCCCTCACAGGCAAGCCCTTACGGTGTCGTGTTCCCCGATAAGTACCAAGATCCATCAACCGCTTTATGTTCATCGAGACTTCGCGTCGCAGATCTCCCTCTACGATAAACGTACCGATTTGTTCTCTAAGCTTTTCCATTTCATCGCCAGACAAATCTTTTACCTTGACGGATGGCTCAATACCTGCTTTCGAGCAAACCTCGAACGCACGTGTTCGACCAAGTCCATAGATAGCAGTGAGAGCCACCCAGGTGTGCTTTTGATCCGGAATATTAACGCCAGCTATACGAGCCATATTTTATCTCTTCTAAAATTCATTGGTGAATGTTCTCAACCTTGCCGTTGCTTATGGCGTGGCTCTTTACAAATAACCCTAACGACATTTTTTCGCCGAACAATTTTGCAATTTCGACAAAGTTTTTTTACTGATGCTTTAACTTTCATATTTTTATCTCCCTAACGCGAAGGAATAGCCCCACCCTTGAAGTTTGTCTTTTTAAGAAGACTCTCATACTGATTAGACATTGCATAAGCTTGAACTTGCTGCATAAAGTCCATCGTAACCACAACGATAATCAACAAACTTGTTCCCCCAAAATAAAACGGAACATTAAAATTAACTATCATCAACTCAGGTATGAGACATACGACGGTAATATAAAACGCCCCTACCAGCGTAAGTCTCGTCACTATTCGTTCTATATATTTAGTTGTTTGATCTCCTGGACGAATGCCAGGCACAAACGCTCCGCTTTTCTTGAGGTTATCCGCCGTCTCTCTGGGGTTGAAAACCAAAGCCGTATAAAAGAAACAGAAAAATATGATAGCCAACGCATATACGACCATATAAAGAACCTGCCCGGGGTGCAGAAGCCCACCAATATCTCGAAGCCAGTATAAACTTTCGTTCGTACCCAGGAATTCAGCCAAGGTCGCTGGAAACAAAATAATACTTGATGCAAAAATGGGAGGAATAACACCGGCCATATTGAGCTTGAGCGGCAAATGAGAACTCTGGCCACCGTAAACCTTGTTTCCCACCTGTCTCTTAGCATAATTTACTAATATCTTACGCTGCCCACGCTCCACGAAAACTACTACCCCGGTAATCGCAATCACCCCAATAAAAATTAGCATAACGAGTGGGATAGAAAATGAACCCGTCCTAACGAGCTCTAAAGTGCCGGCAACAGCACTAGGTAGACCCGCAGCAATACCAGCAAAAATTATGAGAGAAATACCGTTACCAATACCGCGCTCAGTAATTTGCTCTCCCAACCACATAAGGAACATAGTCCCTGTTACCAAGGTCACAACGGTCGTAAATCTAAACGCCAACCCTGGATCCAGCACAAGGTTTGCTTGAGACTCAAGAGCCACTGATATGCCGATGGCTTGAAATGTGGCCAAACCAACGGTTCCATAACGAGTATATTTAGTTATCTTTTTGCGACCGGTCTCACCTTCCTTCTTCAATTGCTCAAAAGTCGGAACAACTACGGTCATCAACTGCATGATGATGGATGCCGAAATATACGGCATGATGCCTAACGCAAATATTGTAAACCGCTGTAACGCACCACCCGAAAACATATTAAACATGCCCAATATGCCACCCTCCTGCGCTTTGAACAATTCTTCGAGCTGAACAGGGTCAATACCAGGAACGGGAACGTGGGCGCCCAAGCGATATACGATTAACGCGAACAACAAAAAGAGTAATCGAGCTTTCAAATCCCCGTATTTACTCATACCTGAGCCTTTATTTGTTCCAACGGCCAAAGCCTTAATCCTCTATCTTTCCGCCGGCGGTCTCAATAGCGAGTCGCGCACCCTTCGTAACGAGAATCCCCTTAAGCTGAGGTTTCTTACCCTCTGCTAATGCACCTGAGAGGAATACTTTCGCGGCACTGACGAAATTTGGAACGATCTGCGCTGCCTTTAAAGCTTGCAAATCGATTACGTCCGCGTCAACTTTATTCAATTCATCTAATCTCACTTCACGAGTATCACCACTGGTCATTGACCTAAAGCCTCGTTTTGGAAGTCTTCTTGCAATTGGCATCTGACCACCTTCAAAACCCACCTTGTGGTAGCCACCAGCGCGAGAATGCTGACCCTTATGTCCCCGTCCCGCGGTCTTACCCTTGCCACTACCAACCCCACGGCCGACACGCATCCTAACTTTTTTAGACCCATCCGCAGGAGAAATATCATTCAATCTCATTCGCTTAACCCTCAACTTTCACAAGGTAATCTACCTTCGCAATCATACCTCTTACTGACGGCGTATCCTCCAAGGTGACTGTGTGTCTGATCCTACGCAAACCTAATCCCATAACGGTAGCACGATGAGACTTATTAGTACCAATTACACTCTTCACCAATGTAACTCTTAAAGTCTTAACCGATTGCTTCTCTGTCGTATTCATGAATTACCCCAAAATCTCTTCAACTGATTTGCCACGCTTCAACGCTATCTCAGATGGAGAGTTCATTTCTGCCAGCCCGTTCAAAGTTGCACGGACCACGTTATAAGGATTTGTTGACCCGATACATTTCGCAAGAATATTAGTAACCCCCATCACTTCGAAGACTGCACGCATCGGACCCCCAGCAATAATGCCAGTACCAGCTGAAGCCGGCTGCATATAAACCTTGGCCGCTCCGTGCCTTCCTATAACCGCATGGTGTAAAGTGCCGCTATCTAGCGACACCTTAAACAATTTTTTGCGCGCTTCTTCCATCGCTTTTTGAATAGCTACGGGAACTTCTTTTGACTTCCCTTTTCCCATACCGACACCACCGTCGCCATCGCCAACCACAGCCAACGCGGCAAACCCAAGGATTCGACCGCCCTTGACCACCTTAGTAACTCGGTTAACGGCGACCATTTTCTCACGGATGCCGTCTTTACTTTCCTCTGAATGATTCTGTGCTCGTGCCATGGTTATCCTTTAAAACTGTAGACCGGCCTCTCGTGCGGCCTCCGCTAACGCTTTGATTCGCCCTGTATATTTAAACCCCGAGCGGTCAAATGCGACCTGTTCCAACCCTTTTTCTTTCGCTTTCTTCGCTATACGCGCCCCAACTTCGGTGGCTGCCTTCACATTACCGCCATTGGATAGTGACTTACGTACTTCCAGCTCCGCAGTAGACGCAGAAACAATAACCTTGGCGTCACGATCAAGAATTTGCGCGTAAATGTGCAGGTTAGTTCTATGCACCTGCAAACGGTGACTCGCGCCAGAACTATGAATCTGGTGACGAATTTTTCGCGCCCTACGCGCCCTAGAAGCATTTTTAATTGACTCTGACATGATTCGGCCTTATTTTTTCTTGGTTTCTTTCATGACCACTCGCTCATCCGCGTACCGCACACCTTTACCTTTATAGGGCTCCGGAGGTCGATATCCTCGAACATCTGCTGCAACCTGACCAACTAATTGTTTATCAACCCCTTTTATGAGGACTTCAGTTTGTTGTGGCGTCTCAACCTTAATGCCAGCTGGCATTTGATGTACCACAGGATGCGAAAAACCCAGAGACAGATTTAATTTATCCCCTTGAGCTTGCGCCCTATAGCCAACACCAACAAGTGTGAGTTTCTTCTCAAACCCGGTCGTCACACCAGTAACCATATTCGCTATTACAGCCCTCGTAGTGCCATGTAACGCTCGCGCTTCACGACTATCATTCGCAGGCAAAACACTTAAAATGCCATTCTCTTGAGAAACTTTAACGATATCACTAATTTTGCGACTTAGGACACCGAGCGCTCCCTTAACCTCCACAATGCTCCCGGTAATAGATACCTGAGTTCCGGAGGGGACATTAATCGGACTTTTTCCAACACGTGACATTTTCTATAACTCCAAATCGATTCTTAGTTTAAAGATCATGGTAGCCATCAATACCTTAGGCAACAATGCAAAGAACTTCGCCTCCAATACCAGTACTCCTAGCTCTGCGACCAGTCATCACGCCCTTCGGTGTAGAAACAATGGCAACACCAAGCCCGTTCATAACAGTTGGAATGTCTTGCGCCCCTTTATAAATACGCAGCCCAGGCCGACTAACACGCTCAATCTTTTCAATCACAGGCTGCCCCGCATAGTACTTAAGACTTAACTCTAACTCGGGCTTCTTCTCATCTTGCCCGATCACGGTCATGGCCTCGATGTATCCCTCATCAATCAAAACTTGCGCAATTGCTTTCTTCACGTTGCTATATGGCATCTTGACATTACTCTTTTCCGCCATTTGGGCGTTCCGGATTCTAGTCAACATGTCAGCGATTGGATCACTCATACTCATAACTGTACTCTCCTACCAACTCGCTTTAATTATTCCAGGAACCTCACCGCGCATAGCGATTTCACGAAGCTTCCCGCGGGCAAGACCAAACTTACTGTAGACACCACGGGGCCTTCCAGTTAGCGCGCAGCGATTTCGCAAGCGAACTGGACTGGCATTCCGAGGTAATTTTTGCAGCGCCTGACGCGCCACATATTTCTCTTCTTCCGAAGCCTGAGAGCTCTTAAGTACAGCATCTATTGCTGCTCTTTTCTCGGCATATTTCGCCACGGTAGCACGACGCTTCACATCTCTATATATGATAGATTTCTTAGCCATTAGATCCTCAATTCCTAAACGGAAAACGAAAAGCCGATAACAGGGAGCGAGCTTCCTTATCAGTCTTAGCAGTAGTCGTGATAGTCACATTCATCCCGCGCAGCACGTCAATCTTGTCGTACTCTACTTCTGGGAAAATTATTTGTTCACGCACACCCATATTGAAATTACCTCGACCGTCAAATGACTTAGCCGGAATTCCGCGAAAATCTCTAATCCTCGGAATGGCAACAGAGATTAAGCGATCCAAGAACTCGTACATTCTCGGCCCCCGTAAAGTGACCTTACATCCAATGGGGTATCCATCACGGATTTTAAAACCAGCAATAGATTTTTTCGCTTTGGTAATTATTGGTTTTTGCCCAGCAATGAGGGTCATGTCCCCTACCGCATGATCAAGTACTTTTTTGTCAGCCACCGCCTCACCAACGCCCATATTTAGCACAATCTTAATAATGCGCGGGACCTCCATGATGGACTTATACTTATATTCATCCATAAGGCCAGGAACAACCTGTCCTTTGTAAACCTCAGCCAACCGAACTGTATCGTGGCTTTGTTGGCTGGCTTCATTAGCGTTTTTACTCATTCAGAACCTTTCAAGAATCGACCATTTCGCCGTTGGAGCGAAATATTCGTACACGAGCCCCGTCGTCGAGCGTTTTAATGCCAACGCGGTCCCCTTTTTTTGTAGCCGGATTAAATACAGCGATGTTCGACCTCTGTATTGGCATTTCTTTTGTATTGATGCCACCAGCTGAACCCGTCATAGGGTTACCTTTCTGATGCTTTTTTACAAGATTAATTCCCTCAACCAGTATTTTAGAGTTAGGGAACACTTGCAAAACGGTGCCCTGCTTGCCTTTATCTCGCCCCAACAACACTATGACTTGATCACCTTTCCGAACTTTTTCCATCGCGCGTCCTTCTCTACAAAACTTCGGGTGCGAGAGAAACTATTTTCATAAATTTCTCCGTCCTCAACTCTCGGGTAACCGGCCCGAAAATCCGTGTACCGATTGGCTCTAATTTGGCGTTGAGCAACACTGCTGCATTTGAATCAAATTTAATTTTGGATCCGTCCTGTCGACGAACCCCTGCAGCCGTTCGAACAACCACAGCGTTGTATACCTCACCCTTCTTAACCCTTCCGCGTGGCGCAGCATCTTTTATCGCTACCTTAATAACGTCACCAACCCCCGCGTAGCGTCTTTTCGAGCCGCCTAACACTTTAATACACATCACAGAACGCGCACCAGTATTGTCAGCGACTTGAAGTCGTGTTTGCATTTGGATCATAGTTTTATGCCTAAATTCAACCAACTTACCCAAAAATAAAGGACAGTTTTGGCACCCGTTCGGGTTAAAAACAACTTCTGGTAGTGAGCCTTGGCAGTTATGCCTAGATTCATCACACCGGAAAAGCCGTGCATCTTATCTGAAACCGAAGCTTCAAACAAGCCTAATGTTAGATTTGTCTAGATTTTTCTACCACTTGAGCAACAGTCCAACTCTTTGTCTTAGATCGAGGTACGCCTTCTTCTATCAGAACCGTGTCACCAATGTTACATTCATTAGGCTCATCATGAGCGTGGTACTTACTCGATTGCTTCATGAATTTCCCATATAGCGGATGCTTTACTTGCCGCTCAACGAGGACAGTAACAGTCTTATCCATTTTATCGGATACGACACGACCTTTAAGTCTACGTCGATTAGCGGTGGTCTTATCAGACATTTGCACTCACTTTCTTTGCTAATACAGTTTTAACACGCGCTATGTCTCGGCGCACTTTACCAATCTCGCTAGAGTTGGTCAGCTGTTGGGTCGCCTTTTGCATACGTAGCGTAAATGCAGCCTTGAGTAGATCGTGCAACTCCTTATTCAAGTCTTCAACGCTTTTAGTTTCCAAATCAGTAGCTTTCATGCTCTATCCCAAATTTTTATGAACAAAGACCGTACGAAGGGGAAGCTTAGCCGCCGCGAGCCTGAACGCCTCTCTTGCGACATCTTCTTGCACTCCATCCATTTCGTACAACACTTTTCCTGGTTGAATTTCAGCGACCCAATACTCCACACTACCCTTACCTTTGCCCATTCGGACTTCTGCAGGCTTTTGAGTAATAGGCTTATCAGGGAAAATACGTATCCAAATTCGACCACCACGTTTGATGTATCGCGTCATCGCCCGGCGAGCCGCCTCTATCTGGCGCGCTGTTAAACGCCCACGATCAATTGCCTTTAAACCAAAATCCCCAAAAGAAACTTTAGCTCCACGAGTCGCAACCCCATAATTCCGACCTTTGAACTGTTTGCGGAATTTTGTCCTAGACGGTTGCAGCATTATTCACTCCCGTTTTTCGTTGTTTTCTTGGTGCAGGCTTTACATCAGCGGGCAAAGCCTTAATCTGATCCTTCGAACCAAGCATTTCTCCCTTATAGATCCATACTTTGATACCGATGATTCCAAAAGTAGTCTGAGCTTCCGCCGTACCATAATCTATTTCCGCCCGAAGTGTATGAAGGGGAACTCGACCCTCTCGATACCACTCAGTGCGCGCAATGTCGATACCATTTAAGCGACCAGCGCTCATGATTTTAATCCCTTGCGCACCAAGACGCATGGCGTTTTGCATCGCTCGCTTCATTGCTCTACGAAATGCAATTCTCTTCGTTAACTGTTGCGCAATGGAGTCTGCTATCAACTGCGCGTCAACCTCAGGTTTACGCACTTCTTCAATATTTAAATGGACGGGGACGCCCATTAAGCGCTGTAACTCAGCACGCAACACCTCGATGTCCTCGCCTTTTTTACCAATCACGATACCTGGTCGAGCACTATGTATAGTGATTTTCGCATTCTTCGCAGGTCGCTCTATAATTACCTTCGCTACTGAAGCATGTGCGAGGCGCTTTTTAAGATACTTTCGCACCTCTATGTCCTGAAGCAACATTGATGAAAAGTCTCGTCCTACTGCATACCATTTGGAAGTCCAATTACGCTGAACACCTAAGCGAAATCCAATTGGGTTGATTTTCTGTCCCATACCTACTCCTTAGGCTTGTCACCGACAGTCAGAAAAACATGACTTGTCGGTTTAAGAATCTGCACCCCTCGTCCTTTGGCTCTAGGACGAAAGCGTTTAAAAACCGGGCCTTTTTCGACGAATATCCGAGTAACCTTCAACTCATCTATGTCAGCACCATCGTTGTGTTCAGCATTTGCAATCGCTGATTCCAATACTTTCTTGATGATTTGCGCGCCCCTTTTAGGACTGAACTTAAGGACATCAAGCGCCTTATCAACAGGCAAGCCCCTTATCTGGTCAGCGACAAGCCGCCCTTTTTGCGGGGAAAGCCTCACACCACGAAGTACAGCTGCTGTTTCCATATCTAAACCCTCACCTTATCTCTTTGCGACTTTTTTATCCGCCGCATGACCTTTAAAGGTCCTTGTATTCGAAAATTCACCCAACTTATGCCCCACCATGTTTTCTGTCACATACACGGGAATGTGCTGTCTTCCGTTATGCACCGCGATAGTCAAGCCTACAAAATCAGGCAATATTGTCGAGCGACGAGACCATGTCTTAACTGGTCTCTTACTATTCTCCGAGCGCGCCGTATCCACTTTTTTAACAAGGTGGAGGTCAACAAAAGGTCCCTTTTTTAGTGATCGTGCCATTACTTATACCCCTCTATTTAGCTCTTCTTCGAACGATCATGTTCTGAGTTCGCTTATTGTTACGAGTCCGGAACCCTTTAGACAAGGTACCCCAAGGACTGACTGGGTCCCGCTTAGTACCGGTACGACCTTCGCCGCCACCGTGCGGATGGTCGACGGGATTCATGGCGACACCACGCACAGTTGGTCTAACACCCCTCCAACGTTTAGCTCCAGCCTTCCCCAAACTTCTAAGGCTATGCTCGCTGTTGCCTACCTCACCGATGGTAGCGCGACACTCAACCGATATTTTTCTAATCTCACCTGACCGCAACCTTAACTGCGCATAAGGCCCCTCTTTAGCAAGCAACTGAACAGAGGTGCCGGCTGAACGCGCCATTTGAGCACCTTTACCCGGCTTCATTTCAATACAGTGAATAGTGGTACCTACCGGTATATTTTTGAGAGGAAGTGAATTTCCAGGCTTTATAGCTGCAAGTGATCCATTTTCTAATTGATCTCCGGCGCTTATCCCCCGCGGCGCTGGAATGTACCTTCTTTCCCCATCAGCGTATAGAATCAAAGCAATATTGGCACTACGGTTAGGGTCGTACTCTAATCGCTCAACGCGCCCAGGAATCCCGTCCTTGTCGCGCTTAAAGTCTATGATTCTGTAAAGACGTTTATGTCCGCCACCCTGATGTCGAGTTGTGATATGACCACTATTGTTCCGACCCGCCTTCTTATGAAGAGACTCAACAAGTGGTTCGTGGGGACGACCTTTGTGCAACTCTTTATTAACAACTGCAACAACACTCCGCCTACCCGGCGAGGTTGGATTCATTTTTACAAGAGCCATTAACTAACCTCCCCATATGTTAAATCTATATCCTGTCCGGGCTTTAAACAAACATACGCCTTTTTCCAATTCTTACGCTGTCCGATACGCTGACCAGTACGTTTCTTTTTACCTTTCACATTGACAACTTGAACACTGTCGACATCTTTTTGAAACAGCATTTCAATCGCCGATTTAATTTCAGCCTTCGTCGCATCGGTCGCCACCTTAAATGTAAATTGGCTTCTAGTATCTGCGATTTCTGTTGCCTTCTCTGATACTACTGGCCCCAAAATGACTTTAAGCAATCGCTCCTGGCTGAACTTTAATTCGCTCATGTTAATGACTCCTCTAGGTGCGCAATCGCGTCTTTAGTAATCACGACCTTCTCAAAGTGCAACAAACTTACGGGATCAGCTTGCGCTGGCGTTAGGACATCGACGTTATGTAAATTTCGCGACGCCAAATAAAGGTTCTCATCAGGCTTATTGGTAACAATTAAAGCGCTGTCTACGCCCAATGCTTTCATCTTGGCACTCAACAACTTGGTTTTAGGCGCATCTACGGTGAATGAATCAATAACAATCAATCGATCATCACGGACCAATTGAGACAATATGGACGAAATACCAGCTCGGTACATTTTTCGGTTGATCTTTTGAGAGAAGTTCTCGTCGGGACTAGATGGAAAAGCCTTACCGCCCCCTCGCCAAATTGGACTGCTTGCTGAACCCGCACGAGCGCGACCCGTACCTTTTTGTTTCCAAGGCTTCCTATGTGAACGCGTTAAATCTCCTCGCGCTTTTTGAGCACGTGTTCCGCTTCTGGCATTTGCCATAAACGAAACAACCAACTGATGTATGAGAGGCTCATTGTATTCACGAGCGAAAAGTGCATCCGAGACTTCGATTGAACCTGCTGCTTCATTCGAGCCATTCTGAATTTTTAACTCCATAATTACATCCTCCTCTTAACGGAAGGAATAACAACCACGTCCGACCCATCTGCACCAGGCACCGAACCCTTCACGAATATCAAATTTCTTTCTTTATCCAGCCTAACTAGCTCAATATTCTGTGCTGTGCGTTTAGCGGAACCAAGGTGACCAGCCATTTTTTTTCCAGGAAAAACGCGGCCAGGATCTTGGTTCATACCTGTTGACCCGTGAGCGTTATGGGTGATTGACTGACCATGGCTTGCGCGTTGCGAGGAAAAGTGGTGTCTTTTAATGGCACCCGCGAATCCCTTACCCTTAGTAACCCCTGAGATATCAACGTACTTAATCTCTTCGAATAATCCAACATCAAGCGCCTGACCGAGTGTTAACTCGAGCGTCGCACCAGCACCGAAACGAAACTCATGAAATCCACGAGCGCTTTCGACACCCGCTTTAGCAAGATGCCCTGATATTGCTTTATTAATACGACTACGTCTACGCTCCCCAAATGCAACTTGAACGGCGACGTACCCATCAATCTCTGTAGACTTAACTTGAGACACTCGATTATTTGAAACATCTAGGACGGTCACTGGCACGGACTCTCCGCCTTCAGTGAAAATCCTGGTCATTCCAACTTTACGACCAATCATTCCTATAGCCATTATTATTTCCTCAATTGAGGGACCCACTTCAATTGGCAGGTCTTTTATTATTTAAAAAATCAGGAGCCCGAGAGCCCCAATCTAAACCACCACTAACTCTACAACTTGATTTCTACATCAACTCCAGCTGGCAAATCGAGTTTCATCAACGCATCCACAGTTTTATCTGTTGGGTCAATAATATCCATGAGCCGTTGATGCGTTCGCATTTCGAGCTGCTCACGTGATTTTTTATCCACATGAGGAGACCTCAGCAAGTCAAACCGCTCAATACGGGTTGGCAAGGGTACAGGACCTTTAACCACAGCGCCAGTCCGCTTTGCGGTCTCGACGATCTCGATTGCAGATTGATCAATCAATCTATAATCAAAGGCTTTCAAACGAATTCGGATTTTTTGGTTATCCATTTAATTATCTCTTAACTGAGATGAAACACTTACGCGCACCACCTGATTAACTTTACTCCGTGACTTTAGAGACGACGCCAGCACCTACGGTACGGCCACCCTCTC
>OJFL01000143.1_pt1 | contig 38349 bp, 34 predicted proteins | sample 1594131 | NCBI WGS metagenome assembly OJFL01 (sample SAMN05416782, study PRJEB24817) | seawater metagenome | isolation source: Sea water | place: Canada:Atlantic | collected 2013-07 | reverse complement strand
CTACACACTGCATATCGTCGGCAGCGTCAGATGTGTATAAGAGACAGGTTCTGGTATTTGTTTGTTTATCGGCAGTCTGTTTGCTGTAGGCTCTTGGCAGCAGCGGTCAGCTATAGACAATCATCTATAGGCAATCAGGCATAACCAAACAGCTCCCATTTGTAAAACTGATGAGCAAGCAACTTTTTATACTCGTACACAATTCCTTTTACCCAACATCACTGGTTCTATATGATTAATGAATTGCACTCGGCTAGGTTTGAGTGAGATTGGTTTAAGTGGAGTTGGCGTAATTATGAATCTATTTATTTATGGCACATTGGCGCCTGGCAAACCTAACGAGCATGTGCTGAAAGATGTCACTGGAACGTGGAGAAAAGCGATGGTAAAAGGTCACCTTTTCTCTAGTGGCTGGGGCGCGGAACTAGGGTTCCCTGGCATAGTCTTGGATAAAGAGGGCGAAGAAGTTCACGGTCAGGTATTTAACTCCTCAGAGCTTGCGGAACATTGGGATATGCTTGACGATTTTGAAGGCGAAGGGTATCGCCGCGTCATAACATCCGCACAACTTGAAACCGGAGAGTTAGTTGAAACCTTTATTTATGAACTTACGCAATCTGAACACAAATGATGCTGCGTTTCATTAGTCTCTAAAGCCCAGCTTGGCAAGAGTAGACTCTACCTTTTCACTATGCTGTTCTTGCCATTGAGACAATGTCATTGAGGCATCTTTATCTGCTCGGGCTTTGGCGATTTTAAACGCGCTCTCAGCTTCAGAACGCGGAATGACGGCAATGCCCTCTTCGTCTGCCACGATGATGTCGCCTGCATTCACAGTAACCCCTCCGCATAAAATAGGCTGATTAAGAGGAGCTATACATTTTTTCGCCCCTGGCTTAGGGGTGACGCCTCGGCCAAAGACGGGAAATTTATTTTCCCGCGTTTCAGCAATGTCTCGAATTACCCCATCAATGACAAAGCCAGTTATACCCCGCTGCTGTGCAATTGCGCATACATTTCCGCCCGCCACTGCGTACTTATCATCAGCCTCTACCACAATGATATCACCTGGATTCGCTCGATATATTGCAGCGTGCAGCATTAAATGATCACCCGGAGCACATTTTACTGTAAATGCAGGCCCCGCAATACGCCCAATACCCTGCCATAAAGGTTTGATGGCGTAGTCCATAAACTGCTCTCGAGGAAGTGCATCGGCATACTCGCAGGGCGACACTGAGGCAAAAAGTGAGGGGGTAGAAAGCAACTTAGATAGCGACATGGCGGGTCCTTAGCATTTACATGGGTTTAATTTACTGTACTGATTTCAATACCGTATATAAGCAAAACTCTATTTTTCATTCACTCTGAAATTCATTAGTAGGTTTCCACTATATCAAAGGCAGAGCAACAAGTTGTTACAAGCTGTGTATTTTCACTATAAACGCTTTTTCTAAAAGGCACTGCATGCTAAAACGTAAAGGTCTGCGAGCTTTTTAGCAATCAATGTAAAGCGCATAGCGACCTTGAGAACAAAAAGCAATCGCATAATTTAAACTCCGACAGACCATCTTGTATAACTACTCTCAACATCAAAGATTGTGCTGCCGTTCGATAAAAGGATATATATTTCCATGTTGCGTAACATATTAAGCCTGAGCGTTGCATTAGCATTAGTAGCGTGCAGCCCGCAAACCACAGTGCCTGAGGCAGGTGTAGCTGCGGAAGTGAAAAAAGAAGCTTTATCTTCCGGAATCATTCAAGAGAACATGGACTTAAGCGTTAAACCCGGCAATGACTTTTTTCAGTATGTCAACGGCAAGTGGCTGGACACCTTTGAAATACCGGCAGACAAATCCAGCTATGGGTCTTTTGTGATCTTGCGTGATGAGGCACAAGATCATGTTATGGATATTATAAAATCGTCGGCAGAGGGCGACTTTAAAGCCGGAAGTGACGAACAGAAAGTGGGTGACTTTTATCGCGCCTATATGGATACAGATACCCGCGACGCGTTGGGTATTACACCGCTTGAGCCTGAGTTAGCGAAAATAGCAGATATCGAAAACTATTCCGACTTGGCCGCCTATTTTGCTTATGCAGCCCGCTATGGTTATGGCACTCCGTTCAGCCTTGCCCAATTTTCAGACCTGAAATCTCCACAAGAATACCTAATGTATACATGGCAGTCTGGTATTGGACTTCCAGAACGAGAATACTATTTTAAAGAGGACGAAACCTCTCAAGAAGTACGCGATGCCTACGTAAAACATATTCAAACCATGTTCGAGCTAGCCGACTTTGATGCGCCTGAAGCTAGCGCAAAAATGTTGTTTGAGCTAGAAACCCGTATTGCAAACCTGCATATGAAAAAAGAGCAGGCGCGTAATTTCGCTGCCAACTACAACAAACTCACTATTGATGAGCTCCGTGCGTTAATGCCCAACTTCGACTGGGACGCATACATTCAAAGCACTGGTATGACAGATTTAAACGAGTTGGGTGTGTTGCAAAAAGACTTCATGCAAAATATTGATGCCGTTATTCATCAAACCGCTATTGAAGACTGGAAAACATTCCTTCAATGGGGCCTGTTAAACGCATCGGCGAGCAGGTTGACCACGGAATTAGACCAAGCCAACTTTAATTTTTATAGCAAAACACTTCGAGGCGTTGAAGAGCAGCAACCACAGTGGCGTCGCGCTGTAGATTTATCAAATGCGCATGTGGGCGAACTTATTGGCAAAGTTTACGTGAAACAACATTTTCCGCCTGAGGCCAAAGAGCGCATGATGGAGATGGTGAACAACCTGCTGCTTGCTTATAAGAGTAGTATTGAAGAGCTTGAGTGGATGACAGATGAAACCCGTAAAGAAGCGTTAGATAAATTATCGAAGTTCACGGTTAAAATTGGTTACCCAGACCAGTGGAAAGACTATTCAGCGCTGACTGTGGATGCTGGCGATCTGTTCGGTAACTTAAAGCGCTCGTCTGATGTTTTGTATGAAGAGATGCTGAAAAAACAAGGTGGCCCAGTGTGGACGCACGAATGGGGTATGACACCACAAACTGTAAACGCTTATTACAATCCACCGCTTAACGAAATCGTATTTCCAGCCGCCATACTTCAGCCGCCGTTCTTTGATATGAATGCTGAGGACGCCGTTAATTACGGAGGTATTGGCGCGGTAATTGGTCATGAAATTGGACATGGTTTTGATGACGCAGGCTCTACATTTGATGGCGACGGTGTGCTGCGCAACTGGTGGACAGATAAAGATCGGTCTGAGTTTGATGCCCGCACCGCCAATCTTATAGCGCAATATGATGCGTTTGAAGTGCTGCCAGATTTACACGTTAATGGAGAATACACACTAGGTGAAAACATTGGTGATTTAGGTGGTATTAGCATTGCGCTAAAAGCATACCAATTGTCGTTAGACGGTAAAGAAGCGCCTGTGCTTGACGGCTTTACCGGCGATCAGCGAGTATTTTTAGGCTACGGGCAAGTATGGGCTGGTAAGTATCGCGATGAGGCGTTGCGTAGCCAAGTGCAAACGGACACTCATTCACCGGCCAAATTCCGCACTAATGGCGCAGTTAGAAACGTGCCCGCGTTTTATAAAGCATTTAACGTTACCGAAGACGATGCGCTGTATTTGGCACCAGAAAATCGCGTAAAAATTTGGTAGTGCTCTAAAAACCCTTAGCGCTTAAAAAAGGGCTCCTGATAATTTATTCAGGAGCCTTTATTATTTGGGTAAGCAGTTTAAGACCTATCCGAAAGTGCCTTCAGGACGTTGCTGGCGCGTTGCGCTTTCGCAGACTGAACAAATATATGATCATGATGAAAAGCTGCCACTACGTTGGCACTTATACCGGCGTTGCTCAGCGCTGTGCTCATCGCCGCTGTCATGCCTACCGCATCAAGGCTTGAATGTACTTCGCAGGTGATACACTTAAACGGCCCCTCGCCTTTTAACTCATGCTGCTGCGCCAACTCGCGATTCAAAATTAGCGTCATACCTTCGCTTTCTCGAAACATGCCCTTTGCGTTAGTCAGCAATGTAGAAACAACTGAACTGCTAAACATTTCATCAGGCGAAAGCTGTGCCTCAGGCAAAGATACAAAAACATAATCTTCTTCGCTCACCACAGGCGACAGGTTTTTAAGAAGCAAAGCGAGTTCTTTTTCCGCTGACATGTTCATTTGCCTCGTGCTATTGCAAGCATGATTGTTACGACCTTACTTAGGCCATGAGATAGATTAAAGCTTTTTCGCTCGAATGCGCTTACCTTTTATTTTACCTTCGCGAAACTGTGTCATGGCTCGCTTAACGCTGCGCTGTTTTACCGCCACAAAACTTGCGCTGTTTTGCACCGCAATTTTACCCACATCTTCAAAGGGAATGCCGGCATCTTTGGTTAAGGCTCCAACAAGATCGCCAGGGCGAAGCTTTTGCTTTTTACCCGCACTTAGCGAGAGACAGGTAAACTCAGGCTGCGTAATTTTGTTTTTATGAAAGCGCAAGCTCTGGGCACCTTTAAGCGGAATATCCTCTTCTTGCAACACCTCTATTTTTCTTAAGAAGTGTTCTTCGTCTTCACTCACCAGAGTTATTGCTATACCTTTTGCGCCAGCTCTTGCCGTGCGACCAATTCGATGAATATGAACCTCGGGCTCTTCGCTTACAGTGTAATTAATTACACAGGCAATATCGTCGATATCTAGCCCGCGAGCCGCTACGTCGGTAGCAACGAGAACCTGTAATGCGTCGCTGGCAAACTGCATAAGTACGGCTGTGCGTTCATGCTGTTCCATGTCGCCTTTTAGGCCCGCCGCACTAAATCCTTCTTCAACAAGCTCTTCTACTACTTCAGCCACTTGTATTTTTCGGTTACAAAACACTATGGCGTTTTTGGGCTGGTAGTCTGTTAACACCGCTTTTAACGCCTGAATACGAGTGTGGGGAAGAACGTTATAACCCAATTGGGTTATAGCCGGCTTGTTATCTTGAGATTCAACTTTGCAAGATACTGGGTCACGTAAATACTGATTCGCTACTCGCTCAATTTGCTCAGTAAAGGTGGCAGAAAATAACAGTGTTTGTACTTTTGATGACATGGGCGAAAAGATAATGCGCAGGTCGTCTTCAAACCCCATATCCAGCATTCTGTCTGCTTCGTCTAACACGCGAAAACGCACGTTTTTCAACGTAATTCTGCGCTTTTCAACATGATCCATAATACGCCCTGGCGTACCAACAATAATGTGTGGGCTATGCTTTAATGACTGAATTTGCGGCCCCATGGGCTTTCCACCGCACAGTGTAGTAACTTTTATGTTGCCAATTTGTTTTGCCGCTTGTCTAAATTGCTCCGCAACCTGGTCGGCAAGTTCACGGGTAGGACAAAGTATAAGTGCTTGAGTGTTGAAGTCGTTAACATCAATACTTTCTAAAATAGGAATAACGAAACACAGCGTTTTGCCACTGCCAGTTTGCGCCTGACCTATAATATCCCTTCCCTGTAACGCGCTCGGCAAAGACTGCGCCTGAATAGGCGACAATTGATGGATGCCTTGAGCGTCAAGCGCTTTTACAACTGCCGGGTTTATATCAAGGTCTTTAATTGTTTCAACTGTCATTTTTCTATCCAATGGGGAAATTCAAGCACTTGCTAGTGCGTTATATTGCTTGGAAAGCTGTCTTCAGCTTCCACTGTAGCGTTTGTCCGGCGTAAAAAGGCACCATGTCAGTACCATCTGCAAGAGTTACCTGCTCCGGCACATCCCAGTTTTCTTTCACTAAAGTCATTTTGGTTGTGTTTCGAGGCAAACCATAAAAATCTGCTCCGTAATGACTGGCAAACCCTTCTAACTTATCGAGCACACCTAATTGTTCGAAGACCTCTGCGTATAGCTCAATGGCAGACCATGCGCTGTAACACCCCGCACAACCACATGCATTTTCTTTTTTGTGTTTTGCGTGCGGCGCCGAATCGGTACCTAGAAAAAACTTCTTGTTGCCACTGGCTACCATTTCTCGCAATGCTTTTTGGTGCGTATTGCGTTTCAGTACTGGCAAGCAGTAATTATGAGGGCGTACACCACCTACCAATAAGTCATTTCGGTTGAGCAACAAGTGCTGAGGGGTAATTGTTGCCGCAACGAACTCGTTAGCCTGCGCGACAAACTCAGCGGCATCGGCTGTAGTGATATGCTCAAACACCACTTTTAATTCTGGAAAGGCCGCAGTGATACGCGATAAATGTGTGTCGATAAACACTTTTTCGCGATCGAATATATCAATGTGGCTTTCGGTAACTTCGCCGTGAATAAGGAGTAAAAGCCCCTGCTCTTGCATGGCTTCAAAAACTGGGTAAAGCGCCTCAATGCCCTTTACGGCAGCATCTGAGTTTGTTGTTGCACCCGCAGGATAGAGTTTACACGCTGTAACACCTGCTTTTTTCGCGTCTATAATATCTTGCGGCGATGTTTCATTGGTTAAAAACAATGTCATTAGCGGCTCGAAGGTACTGCCTTTTGGACGAGCGCCTTCAATACGCGCTTTGTACTCCATCGCCATCGAGGCGTTGACAACCGGGGGCACTAAATTAGGCATGACAATGGCACGTTGAAAGCAACGCGCTGTCGCAGGAACGGTTTCTTCCAGCATTTCATTATCACGAAAGTGCAGATGCCAATCATCAGGAGTGGTAATAGTTAACGTTTGCATGCCTAATTCTCTCATTACTTAAAAACGGTTTTGTATTCTGTTGCCTAACGTATTCTGTAACGTTTAGCGTTACAGCAAGTATCGGTGGACTAAGATTTCTTGGTATATGCCGCGATAATAACAATGCGCGTGCCATTCACTTTACCTTCAATGTGCAAAGGGTTATCACAGAGGCTTATTCCCCTCACGGGTGTACCGCGCTTAGCGGTAAAGCCTGCACCTTTCACATTTAAGTCTTTCACTAAATGCACATTATCGCCGGTTTGAAGGGCCGTTCCATTGCAATCTAGCGTTGCATCTCGCTCAATGAGCCCTGCTTCAGCCCAGGTTCTCGCATCGTCATCTAGGTACATCATGTCTAATGCATCTTGCGCCCACGTTTCACTACTTAAACGAGACAGCATTCTATAAGCAACCACCTGTACCGCTTGAGTTGGCGACCACATTGCGTCATTGAGACAGCGCCAGTGAAGCGGGTCTAAGCTCTCTTCACCTTCTAATTGTGAGCGGCAGGTACCACAGGTAAAGATAGCGCTTCCGGCAGTTTCATCTGGGGATTCGGGCACCATGTAAACTTCGGTTTCAGAGGTAGAATTACACAGTTCACAGGCATTGTTTGCTCTTGCTATTACGGCGTCTTGAAGCACAATTTAGATCTCAAAAATAAATTGTGTGCAATGATAGCATATTTTGATGACTATGATGCCAGCAACGAAGTAAGGCTTTTCGCTACAACTATAAGTATTTTTCGTCAGCCAATAACACTGACTACCCGACATTTACATTTTCGACGTGTTATCGCAGCTTTGTCATGTAAGGTAATACTATTGGTAAAACAGCGCCGTTTATTGGCTGTTTTGGTCGACCCAGATCAGTTTTTCAGTGTCGTAACCCGCGTTTTCTGCAAACGACATTAACTCGGCTAACACATTGTCTGGCAGCGTTTTAGTTCTTGCGAGCAGCCACAAGTAGTCTCTATCAGGACCTGTTACCAGTGCATACTGATAATTGGCTTTATCGAGCTTCATCACTACATAACTTGCGTAGAACGGCCCAAAAAATGAGACTTTAAGGTGTGCTGTAGTAGCTTCGTCTACGAAATACGCTGTTCCTTCTGCTTCTTCCCACTTTCCGGTGTCAGAGGCGTAGCCCTTGTTCACGACTTTAACGCCGCCATCATCTCGCATAGAGTATGTGGCAGTCACCTGAGTTAACCCCTCTTCAAAACTGTGATCGTATCGCGCAAGCTCATACCATTGACCGAGATACCGCTGAAGTTCAAACCCCTGTACGGGTTTCACACCTTCCGGCACGCTTGTACAACTTGCAAGCAAAGCAACAATAATGACAAGTAAAGGCCATCGTAAACTTAAGTGCATGGTAAATTCCTTAGTTCATACGTATTCATAGTGTTAGGTGTCGTATCTATCACCGCATTCATCCATACACCGCTTTTATTAAGCGAGTATCGGCGTTATTGTATCTTACAATATCATTATTCAATACGTTCCCGTAGTTTGAGGAACATGTCTTTAGCTTGTTCTTTTGAGACAGCTACTTATCACCCTTTTTAGATGATTTTTTTACATAAACTTTTTTGGATAACGCAATGCAAACCTACTTTCCTGATGCCAGCAGAATGGTCTATGGCTGTATGGGGCTTGGCGGAGGCTGGAACAACAATCCGGTAACGTCTGGCGATGTCAGCAACACTCACGCCATCATCAACAAGGCTCTAGAGCTTAACATTAATGTGTTTGACCACGCCGATATTTATACTTTCGGAAAAGCCGAAAGCGTGTTTGGTCAGGTGTTAAAAGCGAATCCATCACTTAGAGAGCAGATGACTATTCAGTCTAAGTGTGCCATACGCTTTGAAGATGAATTAGGCCCAAAACGTTACGACTTTTCAGCCAATTGGATAAACGCCTCTGTTGAGGGAATTCTATCGCGATTAAACATAGAGCAACTAGACGTTCTGCTACTTCATCGCCCAGACCCTTTAATGGAACTGCATGAAGTGGCCAACTGCTTAGCCCAGTTACAGCAGCAAGGCAAGATAAAGCACATTGGCGTGTCGAATATGCACGGACACCAAATTGCTTTTTTACAATCAGCACTCTCAACCCCCATCGTTGCTAACCAGCTGGAAATGAGCTTGGGCTTTAGAGATTGGTTAGAAGACGGTATTACCACTAACAGTGTGGCAAATAGAAACATTGGCTATGCTGCGGGCACACTCGAGCATTGCATGTTAAACAACGTTCAGCTTCAGGCTTGGGGTAGTATCGCGCAGGGTCGTTATACAGGTGCAGCAACATCTAGTGAAGCAGATAGGAATACTGCAGAGTTAGTGAAGCGTTTAGCCAGTGAATACCAAACCACGCCAGAAGCGATTGTGCTTGGCTGGTTAATGAGACACCCAGCCAATATACAGCCTGTGCTGGGCACAACTAACCTCTCACGATTAGAGGCGTGCAAAGAAGCTGAAAGCATTTCTTTATCTCGCGAACACTGGTACGCCCTTGTTGAAGCCGCACGAGGACAGGAAGTCCCCTAACGCGGGCTCATAACGCGTGCTTTTACAATACCGAAGCACACTTAACGGCACACAAAAGCACTAGACAAAGGATACTGCTATGCTGAATGGGTTTCATCATGTCGCTATTATTTGTAGCGACTACCCACGTTCAAAACATTTCTATACCGAAGTTTTAGGTTTTAAGATAATCGCTGAGAATTATCGAGAAGCCAGAGACTCGTACAAATGCGACCTCGCGCTTCCCGATGGTAGCCAAATAGAGCTGTTTTCGTTTCCCAGTGCACCAACTCGCCCCTCTCGGCCTGAGGCGCAGGGATTGAGACATTTAGCCTTTAAGGTGAATAATTTAGATTCAACGATAAAAAAATTAGCGGAAAGTGGAGTTGAGTGTGAACCTGTTCGTGTAGATGAATATACCGGCAAACGCTTTACGTTCTTCCAAGACCCTGATGAATTACCGCTAGAGCTTTATGAACTATAGATCTGAAGAGATATTTTTAAAGTTGGGCTTTTAGTAGAGCTTTTAGTCGGGATTGAGCCGGGACTTCAATAGGTCTTATCAATCAAGGCTTAAGTAGTTTTGTAGTAGATAAAAAAGGCGCCAAATCAACATTTGGCGCCTTTGTTTTTTTAAAGCTCATGTCACTAAGTACAAGCTTCTACAATCAGGAGTTACTGTATTCAGACGCTTCTATTTCAGCTAATCGCTTTTGCGTTGGGTTTTTAACAAAGTTATACACCATACCAACAAACAAAATAGCGGCAAATGCTGTTGCTACCATAAACCCGTATTTTGCATCTCCACCATTGGCGTCGCTAACCAACCCCATTATAAACGGCCCAGCGGCGGCTCCCGCAGCAGTGAAAAATAATATTACCCCCGCGACACTGCCGTGCTGATTTTTGGGAAAACAGCTAATACCTTTAGAATTAAATGTGGGGTAAATAACCGACATGAAAATACCCGTTAGTGGGAATAGATAGAGCGCAACCTGTTTGCCTCCCATCAAGCCAAGGCCAAAACAAAGTACGATAGCTCCACTGAACAGCATAAGTACTAACGCCCAGTTAAAGTGAGACATCATCCAAATTCCAACAAAGCGACCTGCTGCACGCAGAATAAAGAACGCAGTGACAGAGTAGATGGCCAATGTTTGACTAAAACCTTGGGTGTAACAATCGTATGTTGCTCTCAATGTAGAGGCGTCACACACTAAGTAACTTGGCATCCAAACATAAATCGCACTTTCTGCCGCAACGTACAAAAACGCACCTACAGAAAAACCAAGCGCATATGGGTTTTTTACCAACGACAAACTTTGGATAACAGAAACTTTTTTTACTTCGTCACCTTGCTCGCGGGTATAGTTCGGATATTTCACGAACAATGCACCAACGATAAGTACCGTACATACACCACCTGCAATCACGTATAGCCACTGCCACGCAACACCTTGATGAATAAGATACGCAACAATTAAAGGGCCGATAATAGCGCCAACACCAAAGAAAGCCTCTGCACCATTCATGGTAGACGTGTGCTGTTTAGTCGACGACGATATATCACCAATAAGAGCAAGAGCGCCTGTTTTAAATACACCAACGGCAACACCAGACAAACTCATTAAACTCACTATCAGCATGAAATCGTCGGCAATTAAAAAGCTATAACACGCCACGCCAAATATGCCTAACCCCATAATAATAGTAGGTTTTCGGCCTATTTTATCAGCTAAAAAGCCTAGAAAAAGACCTGAGAGTGCTATGCCCAACATGGGAAGTGAGTGCATAAGACTTGCTTGTGCATTAGTGACAGAAAACGCCACCTTAACTTCTTTAATAATTTCACCTACAGAGTCTGATGTCATGGCGAACATCATAAACATTAGGTAAGTTAACCATCTTATGATTCTGCTATTTGGATCCTGATTGGACATAGTAAGTCTCGCAAAAATACCGCTATTAACGCCTATAATTAAGCCTGCTCATGTTATAACGCCATTTTCATCCATTAGTAATAGACTTTTTGACGAATACATACACAAGTTTATTTGATAAAATAACTTAATCGTTTAAGATAAAAGTTAACAGAATTTAAAATCGCTGTAAACTCGTTAATTATTATCTTTAGTTAAACGCAACAGAACAGTCGTAATTGCGTAACATATTGGAGCCACCTATGAGCTATGCTGCTGACGTGAATGTTTGTCTAGACCGCATCTTGGAATCAACCGATTTGTCAGGTTTGACGAAGAAAGACGCAACACTATTTACCAAACGTCTAGAAGCGCATTTCCCGTCGCTTTTTGAAAAGTATACTTACGTTTACGGCCACCAGTATGACTGCTATTACCATTTACAAAAACTGGTAGAAACGTTAAGAGATGGCATTAAGAAAAGAAAGCCAGCGCTTAAAAAACTTGATGAAAATCGTCTCAAATCACCGCTGTGGTACCGCGACGAGAATCAGGTGGGTTTAGCTTGCTATGTAGACTTAATGGGCCCAACCCTCAACGATTTACACAAGCGAATTCCTTACTACAAGGCTCTTGGGGTCACCTACCTTCACCTTATGCCTCTATACGACGCACCGGCTGGCGACAGCGACGGTGGATACGCGGTTTCTGATTACCGTAAGGTAAATCCTATTCTTGGGACCACGGAAGATCTTGAAAAGCTTGCAGACGCGCTACTTAAGGAAGGCATAAACTTAGTTCTAGATTTTGTATTTAATCATACTTCTGATGAGCACAGATGGGCAAAAGCTGCGTTAGAAGGTGAAAGGCAGTATCAGAATTACTATTACATGTACGATGACAGAACTATTCCTGACCAATACGAGCAAACCTTACGAGAGATATTTCCTCAAGTTCGCCGCGGCAGCTTTACGTTCAATGAGCAAATGCAAAAATGGGTTTGGACCACGTTTAATAGCTTTCAATGGGATTTAAATTACAGTAACCCTGAAGTGTTTAATGCCATAACTTCTGAAATGTTATTCCTCGCTAATATCGGGTCAGCCGCGCTTCGTCTCGACGCTTTGGCATTTATTTGGAAGGAAATGGGCACAAACTGTGAAAACCAGGAAAAAGCTCACGTATTAATTCAAGCATTTACCTGCTGCTTAGAAATTGCTGCTCCTGCGGTTGTGTTCAAGTCTGAGGCTATTGTTCACCCAGATGAAGTGAATAAGTACATTGGTAGCGACGAATGTAAGCTATCTTACAACCCGTTACTTATGGCGCTGTTATGGAATAGCTTGGCTACCAGAAAAACCCGATTATTAACTCGCTCTATGCAGAAAAGCTTTCCTATCGCAGACGACTGCACTTGGGTTAACTATGTGCGTTGCCACGACGATATTGGTTGGACGTTTGACGATAACGTAGCGCAAGAACTTGGCATTAATGGGCACGACCATCGCTTCTTCTTGAATCAATTCTTTACAGGTCGTTTTGAAGGCAGTTTCGCCAACGGTGTTCCATTTGCAGAAAATCCGTCAAACGGAGATTGTCGAGTCTGTGGTTCACTTGCATCGCTGTGTGGCCTTGAAAGCGCACTACAAAATGGCGATAGCAAAGGTGTTGAAGAGGCTGTTAGTCGTATGTTGCTACTTTACGGCATAACTTTTAGCATCGGTGGTATCCCGCTCCTCTATTCTAGCGACGAAATTGCCAAACTTAACGACTACAGCTATCGCAATGATGAAACCAAACAACACGATGACCGCTGGGTAAATAGAATTGCCGTTACGCCAGAAGATATTTCCCTCGCAATGGGAGAAGTTAATCGTGAGTTAAGTCAGCAAGAAGAAGCAAGCGTTAAAGTCTTTAACGGCCTTCAGCATATGTTAGAAATACGCAAGAGCAATGCTGTTTTTGGAAAGGCAAAAACCTTCATCTTAGAGGCAAGCAACCAACATTGTTTTGCTTTTTTAAGAGAAAACGAACACGGTGAAAAGCTACTAGTGTTGAGCAACTTCAGTGAATACCCTCAACAGGTAGATGGCGAAATATTAACAACGCTTGGCCGCAATCCGGGTGAAGATTTACTTTCTAGCGTACACTTCAAAGGCGACGAATCTGTAATTACACTGCGTCCATTCCAGCAACTATGGATTAAGGGCGCCTAATACATACAGAAAAAATGTGTTTGGCTTCTTTTTGCTTCTTTTGATACCAGAGTCAAAAGTAAGAGGCCAGGCGCAGAACTCCTCAACAAAACAACGTGCTAGACCGGTGAAACGCTGGTCTAGCATTCCCGTTCAGTTAGCGCATAAATTGCGTTACTTCTAATATCGAAACAATCAAAAACTCGTCGTAAATAATTGAAAATTACATTTCCAGCAAGTATTTAGCTTTTTTACTATTTTTTCAGGAAAAAAGAAGCATTCACGCTATACTTAAGTATAAAGCTGGCTTATTAAAAAACCGAATGAGCGGTGTAGCGTTTTTTTAAATAATGAGGTTTTGCTGGCTAGCTTAGAAGCACTAGTACTTCAATAGGACTTAAATTGGAAATCACGGCAAATGTGGGAATGGCGTGAAATATGGATATCATTATGGAGAAGGAAATTAAGATGCACGGCGAAAGCAGTCTTGAATACATATGTCCCCATTGCGGGGCAATAAACACCTGCCAAATTGGTATACTTAAAGAAATGTATATCGAACAATTTGACGCTTGCGTTGGCTGTAAGAAGCATTTAAGCCTTACACCAGCAGACGGTATTGGCGGCAGAGTGAATCTTGTTATTGATGCAGTAGAATCGGACAATCGCTACAGATAGTAAAATTGATAAGTACAATCTGCGCTGCAAAGATCCGAGAAGTTAAAATTAAAAAACCGCCTAGTAGTGAGTGATACAGGCGGTTTTTTGTGTTGTCTTAGCTAGGCACTTAAATTAATTAGCAAAGAAATCCCGTCTCAACTCGCTATCGGTAAGAAACTTTCCGCCTAGTGCCGATGTTTTAGTGTACGAGTTCGTGTCTTTTATTCCCCGTGCCTTAACGCAATAATGAGTTGCATTAATCGACACCGCCACATCGTCTGTTCTCGCAAGCGTTTGAATAGCCACCAGCACCTGCTGAGTTAAGCGTTCCTGGACTTGCGGGCGCTGCGCAAAAAAGCTCACTAAGCGATTAATTTTAGACAATCCAATAACAGTGTCGTTAGGGATATAAGACACCGTAGCCGTTCCATCAATCGTCACAAAATGATGTTCACATGTACTGGTCAAACTGATATCTGAGACCTGAACAGGCTGGTCAATCTGCATTTTATTTTCAATCGCAGTAATCTTAGGAAACTTCCTATAGTCTAAGCCACCGAAAATCTCATTGACGTACATTTTGGCAATACGCTTTGGCGTATCACATAAACTGTCGTCCTCTAAATCTAGGCCAAGCGTTTCCATGATGTCTCGCATCGCACTTTCAATCCGCGTACGCTTTTGTTCATCACTAAGATTATTAGAAACCATAGGCGTCTCTAGCCCTTTAGTCTCTAGAACTTCTCGTACACGTCTTGCTGAATCAGATAGTGAGGGGTCTAGTGCATCGCGCACAATTACCGCTTCTTTTGCTAACATTGGATTATCCGTATTTGACTTCTTTTTTGAACTTTTACGCACATCAATGCGTTAGAGATCGATTAGGCAGTAAAATGACTTTTTTTTAATGTCATTGCCTTACAACATGAGATTGTCTCACAATCGTTATATCACTTTAATTTCAACATATTAGGAAACACCTTGATATCACCCATTTTAATTACAAGTGCCAGTCAACGACTGGGGTTAGCAATGGCAGACAGCTTGCTAGAAGAAGGGTATACCGTTGTCGTAACCTACAGAACGCTGCGACCCACTATCTCAACGCTCAAAGATAAAGGCGCTATCGTCTTACATGCAGATTTTAGCACTGAGACGGGTATTGATCGAGCAATTGATGATATTAAGGCGGTTAGTGAGAGCTACCGCGCGATTATTCATAATGCCTCAGACTGGGCCCAAGAAAAAGATCACGACAACAAGCATGATCTATTCTACCGCATGATGAATGTACACGCTCTAGCCCCTTACCGAATCAATTTAGCGCTATCGCAATCGTTATCAACGCAGGGTAGTTTTAGCGACATTATTCATATGACCGATTACGTGCAAGATACCGGCAGTGAAAAGCACATAGCCTACGCGGCGAGTAAAGCTGCACTACAAAACCTAACGCTTTCTTTTGCCAAAAAGCTTGCCCCAAAAGTAAAGGTAAACAGCATTGCCCCCGCGTTATTGATGTTTAATGAAGGCGATGATGATGCATACAAAGAAAAGGCATTAAAGAAATCGTTGCTTGAAACCGTGCCCGGCGCCGAAGAGGCGGTAAAAGCAATGCATTACTTGTTGAACAGTGAGTACATCACTGGTCAGACGTTGCATTTAAACGGCGGAAGAAACCTAAAATAGCAAAGTCCAGATTCTTGCTCTACACGCCGACCGCCGGTGAAATATATCAATGAGAGTATTGGTAGGAATGTGTGCTGCCGGTATACTTAGCGTCTAACACCGTGACTTACTAACCGAGACATATTATGCAAGGCTCCCGCACTATGAAGCCTGAGTGGCATGACAGCGACGCTATCATGCTTGCTTGGCCTCACGCGCAAACAGATTGGTCTGAATGGCTAGAAGAAGCTAGAGAGACATATCTTAACGTAATCAGCGCAGTCAACCGATACAATGCTGGTGTAATTTTACTGTGCGCCCCTGCTGATGTTGATGATCTAAAATCGCGTATATCACCATCGGCTAATGTCATGATTGTCGAGGCCGTATTCAACGACACCTGGATGCGCGATTACGGCTTTATCACCTGTACAGATAGCGAGGGCAACGGCCATCCAACTGAATTTAGGTTTAATGGTTGGGGCAATAAATTCAACGCGCAAGACGATAACCTTGTTAATCAGCGCTATCTCGCCGCATTATGTCAGTCTGTCATGCGCAGCAGTCCTATCGTTGCTGAGGGCGGCGCACTTGAGATTAACGATGAAAGGCACTTATTATCTACGTCTCAGTGTTTGCTAAACCCAGAGCGTAATGGTGACCTGTCGCTAGCGGCATACGAAGGCATTTTCTGCGAAATGCTTGGCGCCAGCAAAGTGACAATATTAGAACATGGTCACCTTGAGGGCGATGACACCGACGGTCATATCGACACGCTTGTACGATTTACCCCTGATACGGGCCTAGTTATTCAAGCCTGCGAAAATCGTCCAAACGACTCGCATTTCGATGCACTAAACGCCTTGTGTAATGAGTGCGCAGAGCGCTTGCCAGAATATAAGCAGTATCGACTACCGCTGCCATACATTGTAAGTGACGATGGCGATCGACTTCCTGCATCTTTCGCCAACTACCTTATTTGTAACGGCGCAATCTTGCTTCCCATTTATGGAGAGGATGAAGATAGAGAGGCGATTTCAGTTATTCAAAAAGCTTTTCCTACCTATATAGTTGAACCAATTGACTGTCGCGTACTCGTAAAGCAATACGGCAGTTTGCACTGTATCTCAATGCAAGTGCCAAAGAACACGCTAAAAAGTGTCATTATCGAAAACTTAAAAAAAGGAGTATCACTTTATGCCCCCAGCTAAGTTAAAAGTGGGCCTTGTACAACAGGCTGTAAGCGATAACGACAAAGCGACAAACTGGAATAAAAGTGCTGAACAAGTGGCCAAACTTGCCGCTGAAGGATGTGAGTGTATCTTGCTACAAGAGCTCCACAGTACACTGTATTTTTGTCAGCAAGAAGATACCGACGCTTTCGATTTAGCCGAACCTATTCCCGGCCCCGCAACCGAGTTTTTCGGTGAGTTGGCAGAGAAACACAATATTGTTTTAGTAACGTCACTTTTCGAAAAGCGAGGCTCTGGGCTTTATCACAACACTGCCGTTGTGTTTGATAGAAGTCGGGAAATTGCGGGCAAATATCGCAAAATGCATATACCCGACGACCCTGGCTTTTATGAGAAGTTCTACTTTACCCCTGGCGATACCGGCTTCACGCCGATACAAACCAGTATTGGTAAACTAGGCGTTTTAGTGTGCTGGGACCAGTGGTACCCAGAGGCGGCAAGACTGATGGCCATGGCTGGTGCTGACTTATTGTTTTACCCCACCGCAATTGGCTGGGATGTAAACGACACGGATGAAGAACGTGCTCGTCAGCACGGCGCGTGGGAAACCATTCAGCGCGCTCATGCCGTCGCTAATTCCCTGCCTGTTATTGTAGCGAACAGGACAGGCTTCGAACCCTCGCCTAACCCTGCAGACCCAGGCATTCAGTTTTGGGGACAAAGCTTTATAACCGGAGCTCAAGGGGAAATACTGGCAAAGGCGGACGCCGACGGGGAGACCACACTTTCAGTTGATTTAGACATGTCGCGTACTGAAAACGTGAAACGTATTTGGCCATACTTTCGCGACCGTCGCATAGACGCTTACGATGATTTAACTAAGCGTTGGCGCGACTAGTAACAGTTAGACACTCGTAGCTTGAAAGCTGTGACTAATGTGTCGGGTCAAAAGAGCTATGTCTAGGAAGCATTTCCCTAGGGCGTGTTGAACTTTGTTGTACGAGTTTTAGGCTAAATGTACAGCAAAGATCAACACGCCCCAGACATAGCTTACAATTATGCACTCTCAATAGTCACTTTTATTAAATCACGTCCCGAATATAATACCGTCGTACATCATAAAAGCTTTGCGTTCATTTTTATCCAGCAAAGCCAGCATAACCTCATCATCAATATCTAACCCACCAGTAAATTGCCCGAACGCAGGCATAACAAACAGAGCTTGTGTGGCAACAAAGCACTTTCCCGAGTAGCGTCTGCGGGAAATTGAGGTACGCATTTTCGGATGAAAGTGACCAATAATTTGAGCCCTGCTCAACTCTTCATCGCCATTTTCAACAGCCAATACTTTTGGCTCATGGCAAAATACCACATCGTAAAGACCCTGCTGGTGCAAATGTATTTCTTCGCACGCATCACCAGGAATGCCGTCGGGCAAATCGGGGTCGTGGTTCCCCTCTACCCAGCTCCACTCATCTACCTGTAAAACCAGTTCACTTAAACGCTCACGATCACTTGGTGTCATTCTAGACATACTGTATTTATCGTGAAAACTATCACCCAGGCTGATAACTCGCTTAGGTTGGTAGTCGTGAATAATGGCTTCGAGCCGCTTTAACGTTGCTTGTGAATCTAAACTGGGCAGCGGATTTCCATAACTGCGTAAATAGCTGCCTTTTTCCAAATGAAGGTCTGATACGACCAACCAGTCTAGCGATGGTAAGTAAGCCACTCCGCGGGCATCGAGTACCCACAGCAAGTTCGCAAACTTAGTGATACTCAATGTTCTTTTTGCTAACTGCTGCGTTAGCCAACTATCGCTAATTGCCAATTGATACCTATTTTTGTTGTGAAAGCAGTGCGCGCACATCCTCTAACATATTTTCTGCTTCTGCATAGAGATCGGCTTGTTCAATAATGGCCTGAGCCCCTGCACCTTTAATTTGCTCGCTGCGAACGTTTAGCACGATAGGGATCGCCATAGGCGAAACCTTTTCTAAATTGACCAAGGTGGCGTTATCCACATAGCGAATCAATAAATTCGCCAACCGCGTTAAGTCTAGTAGCTCTCGCTCTGCATCTTCCCTCGCCACTTTTAAAAGAATATGGTCGGGGTCGTGCTCTCGCAAGGTGTCATAAATTAAGTCAGTGGAAAACGTAACCTGCTTCATGGTTTTTTGACTTGCGTGGTATCGCTGCTCTGTGAGCCCACTCACTACCGCCACCTGCCTGAAAGACCGTTTAAGCATGGGTGCTTGCAGCATCCAATCTTCAAGCTCGTCGCCAAGTATATCAGGTTGAAAAAGGCGCTGTAGCTGTTGTTGCGTTATCGGGTTCACTGCGGCGATCGAAAGTCCGTAATCGGTAACGCTGAAACTGAGCGGTTTTATACTCATTTTTTCCATACGGCGGGTTAACAGCATTCCCAGCGTTTGATTGGCTTTTCTACCGTCAAAGGTATAGAAAAGCGTGTAATAAGCCTGTCTAAACGGAAACTGCTCTACCAGTACGCTATCGGGTTTAGGTAATTGGGAGAACGCCTCTTGAAGCGTTAGCCACTCCTGAACCTGCTTTGGCAAAGTTTTCCATTGGGAGGGCTTGGCTAAAATAGCTCTAACGCCGTCGGCTAAATAAGTAGAAAGAGGCATTTGACCGCCGCTATAACTCGGAATTTTTGGCTCTTTTGCTTTTGCGGGTTTTGCATGCAGCTGCATATCTCTTATTGCTTCGTACTTAAGCACTTCTCCGGCGAAGTAAAAAGTATCTCCTGGGGTAAGCTGCTGGGCAAAATACTCTTCTACTTCACCAATAATTTTTCCCTGATTACCACGCCGTATACGCTTTACTTTCAGACGACCCGACTCAACAATTGTGCCTATGTTTTGTCTATGGCGCTGTATTACTCGGCGATTGGCCGGCGAAAACCTACCGTCTTCATTCTTAGTCAGCCTTTGGTAACGCTCGTAGGCATTGAGAGCGCTGCCGCCATCAAGGGTAAACTGCCACAGTTTTTCGAAGTCGCTTCTATCCAACCCCTGATAAGGCGTAGCGTTAAGTATTTGGGCATATAATGTATCTGGAGTGTCGGCTTGGCTGCACAGGCAATTCAAAATAAACTGCGGAATAATATCAAGAGCCCCCGCATGTGGAGCATCACCGTCTAACTCACCTGCATTTATCGCTGTGATAGCAGCTTGGCATTCTAGTGCTTCAAAGCGGTTTGCAGGAACAAGTAATGCCTCACTGGGTTCATCAAGCCGGTGATTGGCGCGTCCGATTCGCTGCAACAGACGGCTAACACCCTTAGGTGCGCCTACCTGAATAACTTTGTCTACATCTCCCCAGTCTATACCAAGCTCAAGCGCAGATGTGCACACTACGGCACGGAGCAAACCGCTGGACATCATTGCTTCGGTTTTACGCCGCTGCTCTTTGCTCAAACTCCCGTGATAGAGCGCGATAGGGAGCGCTAATTTATTTGCCTCCCACAACATTTGAAACAATAGCTCAGACTGGGCCCGTGTATTGACAAAAACCAAGGTTGTGTTGGCTTTCTCTATCGCTTCATAGATATCATCAATAGCATAACGAGCCATAAAACCGCCAAAAGGCATGCGCGCTTTAGACTTCAGCATCTCAACTTTAGGCTTCTCTCCCGCCTTCACCTTTACAATATTGGCTTGGCTATCGGTACCTGCAAGCCAAGCTCCCAAGGTGTCAGGAAAGGCAACAGTTGCCGACAGCCCAATTCGCTTTAAGGCAGGTGACAGTATCGATAAACGCGCTAACGCAAGAGATAGGAAATCCCCTCGTTTATTAGCCATTAAGCTATGGGTTTCATCGATAATAACCCGCTTTAACTTGCCAAAAAGCTTATCTGAATCGGCATAGCTAAGCATTAGCATGAGGGATTCCGGCGTGGTCAGTAAAATATGAGGAGGCTTTTTACGCTGACGCTGGCGTTTGTGAGAAGGCGTGTCTCCTGTACGCGTTTCGGCACTAATGTACAGACCCATTTCCTCGATAGGCTGCAGCAGGTTTCGGTGAATATCTTGGGTTAACGCCTTCAAAGGAGAGATATAGAGAGTATGTAAGCCGCTAAAGCCCGATGAAGTCGTTAACTCATGCAGCTCTACTAAACTTGGTAAGAAACCAGACAATGTTTTACCTGCTCCCGTGGGCGCAATAAGTAACGTGCAGTCGTGCTTGTCTTTTTCCACCAGCATAGTGCGTTGATAATCACGCAATTGCCAGCCTTTCTTGTCAAACCACTCAGCAAACACTGGGGGAACGGATTTCATTTGTATCTCTTACCTAAATTTTTATTCGTTATACGCTTGCTAGCGACTAAGGTTTATTAACAAGGGGAACGATTAAGCCCTTGTCGTAACCGTATCGTCATCAAGGTGTCAATTTACTGTCAAGATAAGCCATTAGGGTAGAGCTACCAAACGACCTATTTGAGCATTTCAATGATTAAGGCCCCCCATTTCAGAAGTGTTTTTATCTCAGATACACACCTTGGCAACAAAGACTGCAAAGCAGACTTTCTACTTCATTTTTTAAACAACATGACCTGCGACACACTGTATTTAGTGGGTGATATTGTTGATATGTGGTCTATGAGCAAGCAATTTCGCTGGCCAGATGCGCATAACGAAGTTATCCATAAAATTATGCAGCTAAGTCATGACTCTACCAAGGTGGTTTTTTTACCAGGTAATCACGATGCACCATTACAAAAGTATTCTGGAATGCAGTTTGGGGATATTGAAATAAAACGCCAATATATTCATGAAACAGCGGCTAATAAACGCTACCTTGTGCTGCACGGAGATCAATGCGATCAAGACGTTACACTAGGTCGCTTTCATGCTTGGATAGGAGATAAAGCCTACGATGCCCTGCTGTTCGCTAATCGTTGGTTTAACTTAATCCGCCGCTGGAGAAAACAGAACTATTGGTCGCTTGCCGGCTACATTAAGCAGCGGGTTAAAGGGGCAAATAAAGCGATAGCGCGTTATAAAAACGCCACTACAAAGCGAGCCTTAGACCTTAAGTTAGACGGTGTAATCTGCGGCCATATCCATCACCCAGAGTCGGACATTGTTAATGGAATTCATTACGTGAACGACGGTGACTGGATAGAAAACTGCTCTGCGCTAGTTGAAGATAGTACCGGAAAGTTAGAGCTAATTGATTGGGTGGTTTATACCAAACAAGATACTGTATCTGAACTTGATTTTAGTCATCTAGACACAACCAATAAGGCAGCCTAATTCGCTCTTGAAAAAACTTAAGCGTTATCAGTACGAACGATATGCGGTACTTTGCAAGTTGGCGTACCCGAAAGAATTTGACTATGCCTCACTGGGCTTTTCGGCACAGCACCACCATGCTGTAACTGACGCCAGAGGCATTGTTGTAGCCAGAATTCTTTGCCGCCCTAACAAAAAAGAAGTCATTGTACTGTTTAGAGGAACCCAATCGTTGCGGGACTGGCTACTCAACTTTTGTATTTTTCCAAGTAAAGCAAAAGGTCAATTTGCAGATAAATCTGCGCACAATGGGTTTGTGCACTTTGGCTATCAATTTTTGCTTAATCAGAGAAGCCAATCTGTTTCTACTGATCCAACCGGGAAAAATACAAAGCCCAAAAACCTCAGTATTTATGAGGACATTGAAACTAAATTAGCGCCTCTTATTGAGGCGGGAAAGCGCATTACTCTAACCGGGCATTCGTCTGGTGGCGCAATGGCCGTGTTAGCTGCACAACGTTTGGAGCTAAAATTCCCAAAATCGGTGCGCCGTGTTGTTACATTTGGACAGCCCTCAACCAGTTACTTGCGTTATTACAAGCACTACTTACTTCACCACCGTACGTTTCGAGTGTGCTGCGACTTAGATATAGTGACATTTCTGCCGCCCATCCCCGGTCTGTTTAAGCATGTCGGGCGCTCGCTCTGGCTTCACAACGAACGGGTTTACGATAACGCCAAACCTATTTGGCGACTATATCGCGTTCTATCCCAGTGGCTAATTTCGCCCATCTCTTACCACTACATGCATAAATACATTCGTAATAAAGACTTTTTTGATAAGCACTAAGCGCACTTGCGAAAGTGGTCGCTTTGCCCCAATTTTACCGTATGTAGATTTAATAGAAATTTTAAAAGGGTAGCTATCTGTGCATCCGTCTACATGGCTAAAAACTGATAACACTGGTTTATTCTGTGAACCTGGAGGGTTTTATATCGACCCTATGACAGAAGTGACTACGGCGTTAGTAACTCACGGCCATGCGGATCATGCTAGGGCTGGACACCACTGTGTTTACGCAAGTAAAGAAACTCTCGCCATTATGCAAACTCGCTACGGCGAGGATATGGCTAAGCACCAACATACCGTTACATTGGGCGAGACAATCACGTTTACCGACGTGTCTGTGACTTTTTACCCTGCCGGCCATATTTTAGGCTCCACGCAAATTTTGCTTGAATATAAAGGGTTTCGGGTTGTGGTTTCTGGTGATTATAAACGGCGGCACGACCCAACATGCCCACCGTTCAAAGTAGTGCCATGCGATGTTTTGATAACAGAGGCCACATTTGGCCTTCCTGTTTTCAAACACCCTCCGATTGAGAACGAAATAGATAAGCTTTTACATTCACTCAGAGTGTTTCCCGAGCGTTGCCACCTTGTAGGCGCCTATGCCTTAGGTAAATGCCAGCGTCTCATAATTGCCTTGCGAGACGCTGGATATCACAAACCCATATATTTGCATGGAGCACAGCTGAAACTTTGCGACCTGTATCAGCAATTTAATATTGATCTTGGAGAGTTAATTCCTGTTTCTGAGGTGGGTGATAAAAAAACACTAGCGGGAGAGATAGTTATTGCGCCACCTTCAGCATTGTCAGATAGATGGTCGAGAAGCCTTCCAAATGTTCGCACAGTAATGGCTTCGGGATGGATGCAGATACGCGCTAGAGCAAAACAGCGCAATGCTGAACTACCGCTTATTATTTCCGATCATTGCGACTGGCCCGAACTACTTATGACGATAGAGCAGGTAAATCCTAAAGAAGTGTGGGTTACCCATGGAAGAGAAGACGCACTGATGTATCAGGCAGAGAAAATGGGATACAAAGCTCGCGCGCTTTCACTCGTAGGCTACGACGAGGAAGAACAGGGAGGAGATTAATGGAGGCGTTTAGTGATTTACTTGAACAGCTTTACTACACCGCGGGAAATAAAGCGAAGGCCCAGCTAATAGCAGACTATATTGCCAATACACCAGATCCTGACAGAGGATGGGCTATTGCGGCTATGGCGGGAACGCTTCGTTTTGATTTTTTTAAACGAAATACGGTGAAAAAACTTATTGCTGAGCACACCGACCCACAACTGTTTGCGATGAGTTACGATTATGTTGGCGAAGTAAGTGAGACCGTGGCACACCTTTGGCCACATAGTGAGGCAGTTTCTCCGCTGCCGTCTCTTCATAGCATTGTTGATACCTTCGCCAACGTTGCTAAACAACAGGTATCAAAAACCCTCGCTGATTATTTAACGATGATGACGCCTTCGCAGCGCTGGGCCTTACTAAAGCTAGGTACTCGAGGATTACGCATAGGTGTATCTGCACGTTCAATAAAACAGATATTGGCTGACTACGGAAACAAAGATATCAAAGAGATAGAAACTCTCTGGCATGCAGTTACGCCTCCCTATACGCAGCTGTTGCAATGGTTAGAGGGAAAAGCCGATAAGCCTGATATTGAAAATGCGGTTACCTTTCACCCTGTAATGCTGTCACACCCCATAGAGGAAAGCGATATTGACGACTTTGAGCCAGGCATGTGGCAAATTGAAAATAAATACGACGGTATTCGTGTCCAGCTTGCGGTAAACACAGAGAAAACCATACAAAAAACACCTAGCGACAATACAGAGGAAAGCGACATCGAAAAAGCGCTGTTTTCTCGAACCGGTGATGACATTAGCCATTCTTTTCCCGACTTGCTAGAACACATGCAAGGCAACATGGTGTTAGATGGCGAGTTACTGGTAATCCAAAATACGAGTGAAGAAGCAAAGGAATCACTCCCATCAATTGCCCCCCCTAAAGTCGATACCTTTAACGCACTGCAACAAAGGTTGAATAAGAAGAAACCTGCAAAGTCTTTAATGCAGTCCAACCCAGTAGGACTCATTGTATACGATGCGTTAGTTTTGGAAGGTGAACAGTTAACCTCACTCACATTACAAGAGCGTCGTAAAAAATTAGCTGCTTGGATTGAACATAAAAAGATACCTCGGGTATTTTTATCCAACACGCTTGAAGCCTCATCGCCACAAGAGCTGAGACAATTACACAGTCGCGTTTGCGCTAACCGATCAGTTGAAGGTCTTATGCTTAAACGTCTTGATAGCACCTACGTGCCGGGACGCCCCAAAGGCAAATGGTTTAAGTGGAAGCGCGACCCGCTTGTAGTCGACGCGGTGATTATGTATGCGCAGCGAGGCCATGGGAAACGCTCAAGCTTTTATTCAGACTTCACGTTTGGAGCATGGCAAGGAGAGCAGCTTTTACCCATAGGCAAAGCCTATTCGGGTTTTACCGATGAAGAGCTTAAGAAATTAGATAACTGGGTAAGGCGCAACGCTATCGGTCGCTTTGGACCCGTTCGGGAAGTAAAGAAAGAGCTGGTTTTTGAAGTAGCTTTTGATGCGGTTCATCCTTCAAACCGCCACAAGTCGGGCGTCGCCCTTCGTTTTCCTCGTATTCACCGTATTCGCTGGGACAAACCAGCGAATGAGGTGGGCACACTGGAAGCGCTCAAACAGCTTATTGAGCGCTAACCATGAGAGATTGGTTAATGCCTATTTGGCAATATCCTGCTGGGTAGGCAGTGCGCTAAACGCGCCATACTGAGTTACTGTATAAGCACCGCAGCGAATTGCAAATTCAGTGGCCTCGCTCACATTTTCAAAGCTGCTTGCCCACGCATCAAATTCATCTGTGCTTTTGACTTTCGTTGAAAGGTAATAAAGAAAGCCACCAATAAATGAATCGCCTGCTGCCGTAGTGTCTTTCACATCCATTTTAGGAGACGCTAACGTACCACTGAATGCCTGAGTGATATAGTGGATAGGTTCGCCACCATCTGTGACTAGAACCACTTTAACGCCGCTCTCTAGCCACTCCTGTACTTTCGCGTCTGCGTTTTCTTCTCCATAAAGCTCAGCAAGTTCTTCGCGACTTGCTTTTAAGATGGATACCCGCTGTGCAGCGCTATCTATTCTTGCTGGTGCATTCGCGGTGTCATCCCAAAATGCAGGGCGATAATTAATGTCTAAACACACCATCATTCCCTGCTGCTGTGCTTTATCGAGAATAAATTCTGTGCCGGGGATCAGTTCTGGACCAGCCAAGGAGCCTGAGCAAAAATGTAGAACCGTATCTTTGTCGCAGTCAATTGTGGCTAAGTCCTGCTCGGTGATGTGCTTGTGCGCTGCATTATCTACATAAAAATCAAAAGAACGCTCACCATCTTCATCTAAATTTACAAAGGCTAAAGCTGTATTACCTTCGCTTGTAGACCACACGAAGTCAGTATTAACTTTATAATGCGCTAACATTTCTTTTAAAAATGCACCAAAGGTGTCATCGCCTACCTTTGATACCATGGCGCTATTTCCACCAAGCTGAGATACGGCAACAGCCACGTTAGCTGGCGCACCGCCCGCATAAGGTTGGAATGGTTTCATTGCCGGTATGTCGCCGTCTTTTGGCGCCGCACCTTGGCTTAACATATCGATAAGCACTTCACCTAAACATAATATTTTCATACCAGCTCCACTGTATTTTTAGTATTACCAACCGTAGCGCAAATTTTAAATTTTCACACTGGGTTAATAGATCGTTAATTAACTATAGTATCATCTTTCCATTGCATTAAATCAACCAGATTGATTTAATGCATGACAAATTTATACTTTGGTTGATGATCTAATAACCAGTTTTAAAGCCGTAACAGGGTTTCAATCTCAACGGTAAGCAGGAGTTGGCAAAATAACAATGGCAATACATTTAGCGGATAGCCGCTCTGACAATGAACGCGCAATCATTGCGCTCATTAATAAACATGGCGAGCTACCAAAAACAGAAATAGCTGAATTAACTGGCCTATCAGCACAATCTGCTACCGTTATTATTAAGAAGCTCGAAAGCGATGGGCTGGTAAAACGGAATGCGCCTATCAAAGGAAATGTGGGGCAACCCAAAGTACCCTTCAGCCTAAATGTCGATGGCGCACTCAGCCTTGGCCTTAAAGTGGGAAGGCGCAGTTACGATATGACCCTTCTCGATTTATGCGGCAACGTCAGGGCCACTATCAGCGAAAAAGTGGCCTATCCTACTGTTGATGGGCTCTTATCTTTTTCTGAGCGTGCAGTAAACGCTTTGTTAAAGCAGGTTACGGTTGAACAAAAGACGCGATTACGCGGGCTGGGTGTTGCTATGCCGTTTGAAATTTGGACATGGGCTGAAGAAGCCGCGGCTCCATTAGCAGTGCTAGAACAATGGAAGCAATTCGATCCAAAATCAGCATTAGAAGCGCAGCTCTCACTACCTGTTATTATCTGTAACGATGCCGCAGCGGCCTGTAGCGCGGAGATGTCATTTGGTAATCCAAAGGGGTTCACTCACTTTCTCTATTTATTTGTGGGAACATTCTTAGGCGGCGGATTAGTTATTAACAACGCCCCCTATTTAGGAAAAGCCGGCAATGCTGGGGCCGTAGGTTCTCTGCCATTTTTTAACGGCGAGAACGAGCATCAACTCCTTGCCCAGTCGTCACTCTTTGTGTTGGAAAATACACTTAATCAAAACGGCATAAATGGAAAGCAAATTTACGATGTACACGGACACTGGAATTTTGATGAAATCTATATCGCAAATTGGGTAAAAGCTACTGCAAAGGGGCTTGCCTATGCTGCCCAGTGCGCTGCAGGGTTACTGGATATAGAAGGCGTGATTATTGATGGTGCGTTGCCAGAACCTGTTAAATCCCTGTTAGTTGAAGAAACTCGTCGCGCGCTGTCTCAACGGGATATGCGAGGCATTGCTTCACCCACTATCACAGAGGGTAAAGTAGGTGCGAGGGCGCAGTCTATTGGAAGCGCCAATCTTCCTTTGGTAGCAAATTATTACTAAGGCGTGAAATCGTTCTAGCGGACATTGGAATGTCACACGCCGCCTTTAGCCTAACTCGCTTTTGAGTTGACAGGCTGAAATAAAAAACGCCCCTCGGGGCGTTTTCTAATGCTAAAGCTTTGCTAACTTTTTAAGTTTTTATCGAGGAAGTCTATCAAACCTTGATACAGTTCTCTTCTGTCTTCTTCATCAAAAACACCGTGACCGGCCTGAGAATATTGTAAATACTCTGGCGGGTTGCCGGCTTTTATTAGTGCTTCAGACAACGCTTCTGAGTTAATCTCTGGTACGCGTCTATCTTTTGAGCCATGGATAAGCATCACTTTCGCTTTAATTTTATCCACGTGATACAGCGGAGAATACGCTTTTAATTGCGCTTTATCGTTGCCTAGCACACGTTGCAAATACGCTTTTCCACCCCAGTTGTTGGGAATGTCACTTTCTGTAAACATGTACTCTAGGTCGTAAATTCCTACGTAACCTACCGTACAGTTGTATAAGTCAGGCTCTTTTACTACAGACATAAGCGCCGCGTAGCCACCGTAGCTAGCTCCGTATGCGCAAACATTGTCGCCATCTACTAACTGCTGGTCTATCGCCCATTTAACGGAGTCATTGATGTCATCAATCATTTTTCCGCCCCATTCGCGATAACCTAACTTCTTGTATCTTTCGCCATAGCCGTCACTGCCTCTAAAGTTAACTTGTAGTACGGCATAACCTCGGCTTGCAAGTAACTGAACTTCACTATTGTAATCCCAAAAATCTCGCGTTCCACTTTGATGCGGCCCACCGTGGATCACAACCACCAAAGGGGGTTTGTTCTCAGGTGAACTCTCTTTTCCCTGTGTTTTCGGAAGGGTGAGATAACCTTTGATAATTTCGCCATCTGAGGCTGTGACAGTTATTGGCTTCACGGGCGCGAGAAGGCGTGGATCTATCCAAGAGCTATTGGCCCATATAAATTGGGCGGCAAGGGTTTCGCTGTCAAATAGATAGTACTCTCCGGGGTTTACGTCACTTCTTACATGCACTAGTAGCGTTTTCCAATCTCTGGTATGACTGGCGATAGTAACGGTTTGTTCACCAAATGCGTCAACCAGCGCTTTGTGGATTTCACTAGCGCGGGTAGTATCTTGTGCATAAACATATTCAGATGTACCTGGATATGTAATGCCCACAGCCGGCAAGCCCTGTTTGTCGAATACTACCTGCTCGATATCTGTATTGTGCGACTGAAAAATTTCGCTCGATTCGCCGGTTTCTAGGTTAAGCTTAAAATAGGTATAAATACCTTCTTCACCAGTAAAGCCCGTCATGTAAACGTACTTTTCATCTTCGCTTAAACCGCGGGGGATCATATCCTCTGCTACGCTAAACACGTCTTCGAGATTCTTCCACTCGCTGTCATTGTTTTCTCTGTATGCAGCGTGGTAATTTCCCGTTTCATCTTGCCAACGCATAAAAATAACTTGGCCATTTTTCGTTGCCAAAGGACGGCTACGTTTGTGGGGAAGAACATCTACTTTCCTTTTTCTCCCCGACGTTATGTTGAGTTTGCTGATAATTGCTGGCCTCACCCGATTGTTGTAGTAGGTGTTACCCTCTTTATCCCAAGGATATTCAGCAATTAGAATATACCTGTCGTCATTCTCTAACAGACTGATAACGTCCTGGCTGGCGAGTGAATCGTCTTTATTAGTAATTCGACTCCCAGTTTGCTCATCACTCGCTCTGTAACCATAAAGCATTTCTCTTTTGCTGCCGTCGAAATTCATAGCGAAGAGCTCGCCAGTAGGTACGGGTCTATCCAAAGAAAATTGCTTTTCCGCATATTCAAAAACAAGACGCTCATTATTGACCCAAGTAACGCTGTGAATAATGTCGTTATTTTGAGGTCGCACTCCGCCTACAATTTTCATATCAGCAGTAGAAAGAACACCAAGCACAACCTTGTTATCTAGACGAACTCGAGCAGCGAGATGTTTTCCATCTGGAGAAAGTTGCAGATCGAGATAATCACCATGCTTGATGAAGTAATCCAGAGGGAGCTTATCGTTTGCAGATGTGGATGAAGAAATGAATAGAGAATAAACAGCCAGCATGGCCAGAAAAATCCGTTTCATATATGTCCTTTTAACTATTTTTTACGGCGTAGGCGGGTAAACCTACATTACCAATATAGGTTTTTCAACAGTGCGAACAAGCATAATGTCATTGTTAATGTTAACTTATTCGCACATATCTCTTTCCGCCCTTAAAAGAGAACACTATCGGGTGACAACGTTTTTTGCCCCTTTGAGAAGTGCTTCTTTATCAATTTTATTGGGAACTTCAACGCCTCTTCGCGCTGCGGGACGAGCCTCTATGCTGTTCTTCCAACGAGTAAGATTGTCCAACCCGTCAATACTTGCTCCTGACCATTCGTAGGTTCTTACCCAGCACCAATTAGCCATATCAGCTATAGAATAGTCATCTACTAAGTATTCATTGTTTGCCAAATGCCCGTCCAACACTTCGAACAATCGTCTTACTTCGTTTTGATATCTGTCGATAGCCACTGGAATTTTTTCTTCTAAGTAGCGATAGAACACATTTGCTTGCCCCATCATTGGACCTACGCCACCCATTTGAAACATAAGCCACTGCAATACTTTACTACGGCCTTTGTTATCATTAGGAAGAAACATCCCCGTTTTTTCAGCCAGATAAATCATAATAGCGCCAGACTCAAAGACGACATGATCACCTTCGCTCTTATCTACAATCACAGGTATACGACCATTAGGATTCATGGCGAGAAATTCAGAGGTTTTTTGCTCACCTTTCAACAAATTTACCGGCTTTACCGTATATTCTAACCCCATTTCTTCAAGCGCCACTGAGGCTTTCCAGCCATTGGGAGTCGCAGCGGTATAAAGTTCAATCATCAGGCTTTTGCACTCGCTCTGTTATTTACAGTGTCGTACCAACGAAGAAGATTTTTTTGCTCATCTTTGATTCTAATATTTACCACCCGTGCAAAATCGATAGCACATAGTGCAGTGATATCTGCAATAGAGAAACTATCCCCCGCTATAAAGGGGTTTAGCTCTAATCTTCGCTCTAGAATGTTGAGGTATTTCGACGCATTAATACCCGCCTCTTTTCCATATTCCGGAACAGGCACCATGCGATCCTTAAAGTATCCCGTGGTGTGTTGAAAACACATTCCCACTTGAAGCATTAGCGCCAATTCCACCTGTCGCTGCCACATAGCTATGGTGCCCTTCTCTAGCGCGGTGCTTCCCATCAGCGATGGTTCTGGATGCAGCGCTTCAAAATAAGTACATATGGCATCTGTCTCTGCAATACAGGTTCCGTCGTCTAATTCGAGAATGGGTATTTTGCCGAGAGGATTTTTTGCTCGCATCTCTGCACTAAGGTTTTCCCCCTTCTGAATATCGACTTGAACATACTCCATATCAATACCCTTTTCAGCGAGAAACATGCGCACTCGACGGGGGTTGGGCGCTGTTTTTGTTTCATATATTTTCATGGTTGCAGGGACCTTTTTGTTTTTTTCTAGAGTAGAGACAAGTGAAAGTAGGATCAAATCACTCTTAATTAAGGTTAGTCTATTCAACCACTGAATGGTTATACCTGTTTGGCTAAAGAGGGTCTTTTCGACTCACAAGCACTTTTACTCGTTTTAACTCGTTACTTGTAAAGTGTTGCTCTTCATATTCGCGGAGTAATTCGTGGTGAGCCTCTTTTGATACGTCATTGTTATTCAACTGCGCTAAATAGAGACGATAACCCTCTATTTTTTTCTCCCATTCTTCTTGTTCACTCCACAATTCAACAAAACGTTGCGCCACTTCATCGCCAAACTCCGCACTGATGGCACTGAAACGAGAGTTATTATCTTTGTATTGCTGCTTTATTTTTTTAATTTTATGAATATCTATGGTTGGTTTGAATGCATCCCTATCGCTTGCTACTGCGAGAGATTCGATGATGGCATCTTTTTTTTGCGCTCTTGATAAGGTGTCATCCTGTGCAATTGCCAATCTAGATAGTGCCTCATTATCAGTGTGTTCATCTTGACCAAATAAATAGTCATATTCATTTTTGGAAAAAAACTGCAGCCTTATATCAACCCTTTCATCGAGTTTTATTCTTATATCTTGCAGAGAAAAATTTACGGTATCTATTTCGACATTTTCATCGGCCAATGCGACCTTGTAATCTACATAACGAGCGAATAGGTCCACCGCATAGTCATGAGTCTCTTCTGTATAAGTGAGTAAGCTACTCTTAACAAAGGCAAGCTTTACGGTAAGTGGGGCTTTTTCCGAATGTTCCGCGATAAACAGTTCAAACTTGTCTCTAACGCGATTATCAAGCCTAAATGGCACCCGCTTGTTATCGCTAGAATGGGTATCATCAGGTTTTGCAACAAGCTTGGCGCTAATAAAAGACGCTGTGGCATGGCTTCCAGTTACTGTTGTAGGCGCACTCGAACGCTCTACAGAATTGGAATGCACAGAGGGATAAGGTGCATGGCCTAATTGTATTGCTAAGAATGCACCTAATAGGAGAGCGAGAAGCCCTCCATATACTACTACTTTTTTCACTATAGGCCTTGGCGCTTTAGTCTATTTGCCTGTTGAATAAACACGTTAACAGGGTTCGTTTCAAACCAATGTGTGATACCAAAGCTTTGGTTTACTTCATCAAGATGGTTCATTCTATAGTTGTCGCGTATTACTTTGCCTAAATGTGAACTACAAGTAGCCACCAAGCCGTCATTGGGCTCACTAAAAGCAGTGCCTGTAATGGCGAGAAACGGGTCTACGACATCGAGTGCATTAGTATAAGTTTTTCCACCGCTCCACGAATAATAGAACACGCCGTTTTCTGCCAACATTTTTCCATCATTTCTACAGTACGCTGAAGGCATTCCTTCGGGGTAGCGTTGATTAAATGCAATGGTTTCTTCTGTCGACAGCGAGTTTAAAGCAGCGATTGAATCTGTTGGTTTGTCTCTAGGGTCAGATCCTGACGCTAACTCGATGATATTTGCGAAGGCATTGACAACAACGCCAGCGGCATCTTCCTGAAATGAGTCTTCGGCAATCGCTTTACGCAACTGATCAGCCACTTTACTGCCCCAGTTTACTCCGCCCACTGAACTCACCGAGGCCACCTTATTCGGAGCAACGCTAGCCGCGTAACGCGCAGTGGGTCCGCCGTGACTGTGTCCAATTAAATTCACTTTATCCGCGCCTGAAAGCGCAAGTACATCATCAATATAGTCTAGTAATTGCTCGCCTCGCACCTCAGTAGAATTAGCAGGTGAAACTTCAGCAATGTAAACCTGCGCACCATTTCGCGTTAATTTTTGCGGAACCTTGTAGAAGTAATCGACAAACAATATGTCTTCAAAGCCAAAGAGGCCGTGCACTAAGACAATTGGATACTTTGTTTTAGCATAAGTAGATGCTGATACATGGCCGGCAAATGCCATGCAAATAACGGCGAGTAACAGTGAAACTTTCTTGAATGTTTTCATGTGTGTCCCATTAATCCGTTCTTTATGAACGCTTATTTTTTTAACAACAGTCTCTACAACAAAACCCTCTTAAATTCTGAGACCCGCTAAAGACAGTGGTCTGTGGTCAGACCTTTGTTATTTTTATGTAAACATAATGTAAATATCAAGAGATAAAAGAGAGAGCTAATTTTTTAGTTATAGATAAATTAGAATATTAATGAAAAACAAAAGATAAGAAATCAAGCTAATCAATAAGATAGCGAGTAATCAACGTATACTCGCTAATACTATTTATAAAGTAGATAGCGAGCATAGCCACAGGAAATACTTACTTTGGGTAATAGTGAGAACCTAGCCTTTATTTCTGTGCGCGTAGGCTTGAACATAGTTCACATCAAGGCTTGAAGTTGTGTGCCAGGTGGAGGTAAAGGGATTGAGCTTCATGCCTACTTGATGTTGAAGATCAAATTTATCACCTACCCACTCTGATAGCTCTGCGGGGGTAACAAATTTGCGCCAGTCGTGGGTGCCAATGGGCAAATAACGCATTACATATTCTGCGCCAACGATAGCGATAACGAAGCTTTTGATGGTTCTATTCAGGGTGGCCAGTATCAGTAACCCCCCTGGCTTCACCATACTAGCGCACTCTTCGATAAGCTGTTTTTGATCTGGCACGTGTTCAACAACTTCCGCATTGATAACCACATCGAACTGCCTGCCTTCTTTTACTACATCGCTTGAGAGTTGATGGCGATATTCTACATCAACGTTATTTTGCTGGGCATGTCGCTTTGCCACTCCAACACTAACCGCGCTTGCGTCTATTCCCGTCACGGTGGCACCTAAGGAAGCTAAAGGCTCGCTGATCAGCCCACCACCGCTGCCAATGTCGATAATCGATAATCGATAATCCAGTGAGGGGAGAATGGGTATCTGCACATTCAAAATGTGTTTTTATTTGCGATTCGATCACCCTAAGTCTTGCCTTATTGAAATCGAGTGCGGTTTTAAATTTACCTTTCGGATCCCACCAGGTCTCTGCTAGAGCATCAAATCGGGCTATCTCTTCTTCAGAAAAATTGACGTTGCCACTTTTGGTGCTTTTATCCAACATGTATTTGTTACCTCAACAATATTTCTTTCGATGTGTATCGCAAATGAGTGCACTATAGCCAATCAGTTACCTGACTGGCTGATATCAACTTCTCCAAGCGTGTGCAAGTCTTGCGCATTCAATGCATGACGTTGTTATTATCTACGCTAGGTCGTTGCGATGGATAGCTGCAATGCATCCCTTTTTCAACAAAACCGTATACACTGATTAATTCTAGATACGTATTCAGCGAGGTATTTGATTTTGGCGAACGCAAAAAATGTTTATGGCCGCCCACTTCAGTTGTGTTGTGGCAACGCAGGCTTTACGAGAGAAGGGTTTTGCTATGTACCTTCGGCCGACGTGGGTAACCATAGCGTATGTGCGGTAGTGACAGATGAGTTTCTACAATTTTCATTACGCCAAGGTAACGACCTTATTACTCCCTGGCCAAGCATGGAGTTCTCCGGATTATTAGCAGGTGATAGATGGTGCTTGTGCGCGAGTCGTTGGCTGCAGGCCTATGAGGCTGGCGTTGCACCTAAAGTACGTCTTGAAGCCACCCACGAAAAAGCGCTTGATGTTATTCCATTGGCCGTACTTGAAGAGTATGCAGTACAATAAGGCTGCTATTAGGCCTCAAACCTGCTAAGAAAAAGTAAAGGCGCTTGATAGCGCCTTTGTTGTTCTCATTTTACTATATTGGTAAAGCATGCTTTTTCAGCTACGGGGTTCGAAGCACCATAAGACGGGTTTCGGTCATATCTTCAATGGCATAACGAATACCTTCTCGGCCTAAACCAGAGTCTTTTACGCCACCGTAAGGCATGTTATCCACTCGCCAGCTAGGCACATCACCAATAACTACACCACCTACATCCAGCTCATTCCACGCTTTATGCGCTTTGTAGATGTCGCGGGTAAACACGCCAGCCTGCAATCCGTATCGGCTGTTATTGACTTCAGCGAGGGCTTCTTCATAGGTGTCAAAAGAATAAAGAACCGATAAAGGTCCAAATGCCTCTTCAGCACTTGCATCGCAGTCCTTTGGAACATCTTCCATTACTGTAGCTTCAAGCATTGCACCATCACGGGTGCCACCGCACAATATTTTACCGCCGGCTTTTGCTGCTGAGGTAATCCAGTCGTGCAGTCGCTGCGCTTCACCTTCGGAAATCATTGGCCCAATAAAGGTATCTTCGCTAGACGGGTCGCCGCTTACCAATGACTTAACTTTTTCAACATAACGCGCTTTAAAGTCATCATATATAGCGCTGTGAACCAACAATCGCTGAACACTAATACAGCTTTGTCCAGATTGATAATAAGCACCAATAATAATGCGCTCGATAGCATCATCAAGATCAGCATCTTCATCGACAATACATGCTGCATTGCCTCCTAACTCTAAAACCACAGGTTTTTTGCCTGCTTTAGCTTTAAGTGCCCAACCCACATCAGGAGAGCCGGTAAAGCTAAGCAATTTCAAACGCTCGTCTGTTGTGAAGAGATCTGCGCCGTCCCGGCTACAAGGTAAAATTGAAAACGCTCCTTTAGGTAACGCGGTTTCAGCTAACACTTCGCCTATAATCAGCGCTCCAATAGGCGTTCTAGAAGCAGGTTTTAATACAAATGTACACCCCGCAGCGATGGCTGGCGCCACTTTGTGTGCAGCTAAATTTAGCGGAAAGTTAAAAGGTGAAATAAAGGAGCATGGTCCAATAGGCACCTTCTTCGTCATTCCTTGATAACCTTTGGCTTTTGCTGAAATTTCTAAGTTCACCACTTCACCGTTAATGCGAACCGACTCTTCAGCTGCTATTTTAAACGTATCAATAAGACGACTTACCTCACCCTTTGCATCTTTAATTGGCTTGCCCGCTTCAATGCATAGCGCCTGTGCCAATTCGTCTGAACGCTCAGTGAAACGCTTAACGCAATGCTCAAGTATTGCCTGACGCTCAAAGGGGGCTAAGGCAGTCATTGCACGCTGAGCATTATCTGCCGCAGCAATTGCCTTATCGATGGTATCTGCATCGGCAATCGCAACTTGTGTTGCTACTTCACCGGTATACTTATTGGTGACATCGAGGTCTGTGTTCGCATAAATCGCTTCACTTGCAAGATAGTATGGATAGCTTTCCTTCAACATATCGGCTCCTTTTGTTTTGCCTTGCTCGTGGTTAGAGCTTAGCACTGAGTTCTTTTATGGTTTTATTTAGGGTTTTGTCATTCATGCTGTAATCGATAGGACAGTCAATAATGTGAACCCCTGGAGTCTTCAGGCAGCTCTCGACCATGGGTATCAGCACATCTGCGTCATCTACCCGCCACCCCTGGGCCCCGTAGCTTTGAGCGTATTTTACAAAGTTTGGATTACCATAATCTAAACCAAACTCATCAAACGCCATGTTAGCCTGTTTCCACTTAATCATTCCGTAGGCATCGTCACGAAGGATGATAACGACTAAATCGAGCTTAAGCCTTACTGCCGTCTCTATCTCTTGGCTATTCATCATAAATCCGCCATCACCACATACGCTCAGCACAGGCACATCGCGATGCACAAGTTTTGCAGCCATGGCTGATGGGAGCCCAGCTCCCATACTCGCCAATGCGTTATCAAGCAGTAAGGTGTTGGGGTGGTAAGCAGGGTAATTACGGGCAAACCATATTTTGTAAATACCGTTATCTAACGTGACAATGCCATTATCAGGCATCACCTTTCGTATATCTCTGACAAAGCGTTCAGGCAGTATTGGAAAACGACTATCATCTTCAGCTTCCGCTCTGTGGTGTACATACGCTTCGTGTACGTCTTTGTAGAAATCGAGTTTCCAATCTTCCTGTGGCGTTATCGCCTCTTTGATTTGCCAAATACTATTGGCGATGTCGCCAACCACTTCAAGCTGCGGAAAATAAACAGGATCAACGGCAGCAGGATCGAAGTTAACATGAATGACTTTTTTATCGTTGTGGTGCATAAAGAACGGTGGTTTTTCAACCACGTCATGGCCCACATTAATGATTAGGTCGGCTCGCTCAATCGCTCTGTGAACAAAGTCGCCATCAGATAATGCGGTGTTGCCGGCAAAGCGCGGGTCGCTCTCGTTGAGAACCCCTTTACCCATTTGTGTAGTAACAAAAGGGATACACGTTTTATCTACGAACTCCCGCAGCATTTTGGCAGTTAGCTTTCTGTTTGCACCCGCACCAATGAGTAGCAGTGGTGACGTTGCTTTCTCTATCATTTCAACCGCAGAGGACACCGCTTTGTATTCAGCAATAGGCCGCCTAGCTACGCTAGGCTCGAGTAGCTGCGCTGTAGTCTGCTCTGCGGCTATATCTTCTGGAAGTTCAATATGAACGGCACCGGGTCTTTCTTGGTGAGCAATTCTGAAAGCTTCTCTCACAGTAGAGGGAATTCTGTCGCCACTAACGACTTGACTGGTAAATTTGGTGATAGGACGCATCATGTCGACGATATCAATGACCTGAAAGCGCCCCTGCTTACTGGTTTTTATCGGTTCTGTCTCTTATACACATCTCCGAGCCCACGAGACAGGCAGAATCTCGTATGCC
>OJFL01000132.1_pt1 | contig 39347 bp, 36 predicted proteins | sample 1594131 | NCBI WGS metagenome assembly OJFL01 (sample SAMN05416782, study PRJEB24817) | seawater metagenome | isolation source: Sea water | place: Canada:Atlantic | collected 2013-07 | reverse complement strand
ATCTACACACTGCATATCGTCGGCAGCGTCAGATGTGTATAAGAGACAGCCACTTCACTGCTAAAGTGAAGTCTTGAGGCACTCCTCGCCCATTAAAGTAACACTCACCAAGATAAAATTGCCCTTGTGGATCCCCGTTAATAGCCGATTTTTGAAAAATACTAAAGGCGACAATGTAATTTTCTGCTTCGTACGCACGTTGGCCATCCGTCACATTAGCCTGAGCTGAAAATGCAACTACGAAACTGAAAAGCAATAAACCACGAAAAAGAAACATGCCAACCCCAAGCAGTTTTGGCTCTAATTCATGCGGCTCACGCATCAATCAATCCAAATGGTTAAGTCAAAAAGGTAGAAGTAACATAGCCTCTAGACAAGAGAAAGGCAAGCACTGGAACTAGTCGGATAAATGTTCCCAAGCTAGTGAAGAGCGGCGCACAAAGATATCAACCAGATATGCGATCAGCGCCAAAATCATCAAGATAGGCCACAATGCAAAACGCTTATGTGCTGCATCCGTTGCAGGCGAAAAAACTTCCTCAGCCCGCGCATCCAGCAGCCCCCCCGTTGACAAAGCAACCGCCGATAATAAATCTAGATTCGGGCCTGAGAAGCGATATTCGGCAGGGAACCCAGGGAAAACAGATCTTGACCCAGCCATATCGACAATCTCATCAGAGATAGCACTCTTCGCTAACAGCGTCGCTGAAATTGGCTGCTGATCCTTGAATGGCACTAGTAATTGATATTGGCCCGGAGCAATTTGCGACATGTTAGCTGTCCGAACTTCCTGCCCAATGCTGAGGCTCAACTCGGGAACAAGACCATTCCTAAAATTACCCCCCTCCGTAAGTAACATTAAATTAAAGATAGCTGCGCCTTCTTGTCGCTCACCATCGAAAAACACGGTCGTAGAACCTAACTGCCTCAGAACATCGCGCGTGAGTTGTGACCAAAATTTTCCATAGCCGGCCCACTGAACCCAATCAGCAGACCAGCGGTTTTTTACGTCCGACGTAAAAAACATTGTCTTCCCCAAACCATACTGCCAACGCGTTAATAAAGGCGCGCCCTGTTGCGTCACCAATATTGTCTCCGCGGTATCTTTAGGCTTGACGGCAATGTGACCCTTAAGCGGCGGAGCCGCTCGTAAATCTATACCGGATAAAGACCCGATTTCTTGTTTTATCACTGTCAGGGTTGGCTCTTCTACAAGGCTGGTACCCACAACCTTCTTCGTCTCCTCCGTGAAAATCTGCGGAATCGATTCCGCGGAAAGCGCCAAATAATTCCGCCCTCCACCCCAGTCTGATAATTGCCGCATCAAACCCGGATTTCCACCTTCGCCAATCGTCACAGTTGAGATCACGATATTGCTATCCTTCATTCTTTGAACCAAGCGCTCATACTCTGCTGGGGCAGTATCGCCATCTGATAGGAGAATGACATGCTTCGTAGGGACCTCAAGATCTTTGAGCAACCGGTAAACGATGCCTAACGCTGGGTATATATTAGTTTGCCCACTCGCCTGAATACGACTAATAAGCGCCTCCGCCTTACGTTTGGACTTGACCGTCTCAACAGGCACCGGGACGTAAGGCTGGGAATCAAAAGCAACAACACCAAAGTAATGCTGCTCTTCGAGCAAATCTAGAGAAGCCCGAGCAGCCTCTTTTGCGTATTCAATCTTGCGACCTTTCATACTGTATGACCGGTCAATTGCAATCACAAGGGCAATATCTTTACGTTTTTCCTGCGCTTGAAAACTGGCAGGCAACAAATCTTCAATAACGGAATTGGAATATCCATCATCTCCAAATGTGTTTTCACCTCCCGCAAAAATCAGCCCTCCACCGTAATCTTTAACATACCGCTTAATATCTTTCATAGAATTCGAGGAGATCTCTTGAGCCAACATATCGGAGAGTATCAGAGCATCATACGACTTCAACTCATCATATTTAGGAATGCGGTTCTGAACAACTACCTCAAAGCCCTCCTCAGACAAGGCCTCACTCAAATACGATGCAGATTCTGATACGCCCTCCAGATACAGCACCCTAGCTTTTTTCTCAACCCACGCACTCATTCGAGAACGATTATTCTCAAGGTAGGGATCATTTTCAACATTGATTGAGATGTCCAAAGGTATCAATCCTGACTCTGAAAAATTAATATTCATTTGCATATCATTGAAGCCACGATCGACCGGATACACTTGAGTTGAAATTAATCGACCATTAGTTGAAATCGAGACCTCAATAGTGGCTTTTTTGGGACTATACACATTGATCAACGCAGTCGTAGGCTCAAATTCCCTGAGTCGATCAGGCAATTTTACGTTGCTAATCCATGCATCTTCCACCTGAGCAGACTCAGCAACCATGGGGAAAATACGCACATCAGACCTTTGAGCAGATTGAACTAAATCTAATAACGAGCCTGTCGTCTGATTGCCATCTGAAAACAAAACCACCCTCTTAATAGAATCAGAATCCAGTAAAGCAAGCGACTCGTCGATAGCATCTTGAAGATTAGTACCCGATTGCTCTACGTATTCGGAGTCGTTCAACGGGGCGTCTGAACCAAAGTCAGCAATGGTTATGGCTCTTGCTTCCTGAGTCGAAGAGACGACAGCGCGGTTTTTCCCAAAAATCACAATCTTGGAGAGCGCAGGGTCATGCCGTTCTTCTACTGCATCAATCCAATTAAGTGCTTTGCCTATGAACTCCGTAGCAACACTTCGTGACACATCAACCGCATAGATTACGGACACGTCCTGACTAGCATATCGAACGATTGGCTGAGCCAAACCTACAATTATGGCTAAAACCGCCAACCCACGAAGGCCACTGGCCAATCGGAGATGTCGACGCCCAAGAGCCGTCTTTGTGTTTAAAGCCATCCACCAAATCAATGGCAAGCCTACTATCAACCAGAGTGCGTGTGGATTTTCAATACTCAACATAGGAACCACATTTTCACTGGGTAATACGCCGGTGGTACAAGTACCAATCGAGCATCAATAAAATAAGGGTCAAAGCGCCAGCCAGAAATGCAAACGAATATCCTCTCAATCCCGGATTCACAATGTCTTGAGAAGACCCAAGAGTCGGCAACTTTGAAGCGTTAATATCGCTAAAACGACGATCCAACTGACTGACCGAAACCCTTAAAGGGCCATTGGACGTAAACGCTGTGTACAACCCCGTCTCCTGAGTGTGGAAATATGCCTTTCCATCAGCAAACCAAAGGGGTATATCGACACCATCGATACGATAAACCTTTGTCACATCTCCCGGAAGCTTCACAACTCCCGGATTAACACTTAAAATCGGAGCGCCATCAACTAACCAAGCAATTGAATTCGAGAGGAGAATTGGAAAATCCGCAAGAAATGTAAGATTAGATTTATCAAGATCGAATCCAAGTAAAATATTTTTAACTGAACCGGGTACAGCAACTGCCACAATTTCACCACTCTCAGCTTCAAGCAAGGTATCCGCTAAATCACTAGCGCCAAAAACGAACGCAGTCTCTAACAACAGATCTGACATAGATATATTTCGAAGAATAGGGTGTGCGGTATTTTTTTTGACTGCCAATTGTGAACTGCGAATTGGCGTGACAGTAATATCCAACCAAGTAGGCGAATCAACGCCAAAGAAAATAGACGGAACAATAGGTTTACGCTCAGCTGGAACGCCATCAAATACCAATGCATCAAAACTCATCTCCGCAGGCTTAAGAGCATCATACTCGGCCGGTGTTAGTGCGTTCACAGACACACGCGGCATTAAGCTGAGTAAAGTTAGTAACTTCGACTCCTGCGTGTTCGCAACAAACCCCACCCGAACTTGCTTCTTCTCGGTGATGTATCCAAAAGCGGTATCGTCCGCCTTAAACCTGTCAGTGCTAGAGAACACAGCCGCCTTTACCGGGCCACTATCAAACTTCGTAGCATCAAATATGTGGGTTACTTTCTCATAAGGACCTACATCGACTCGTCTCGTTAGATTTAGGGACTGAGACTGAGCCAATTCTATCTCAACAAGTTGCGAATCGCCCCCAGCATTCACAACCTCAACGAATGCCTGCCTCCTTTGTGTATCCCCAGGAACAGTGGCAAACGATAATCGGGTGATCCCTACATTAGGAGCTAATTGAAACACCGAGACAAGAGTAAAGCCCTCAGGGGCACTACCAATCAAGACACCATCCGTAAAAATGAATTTTTTCGAAGCATCGACTGTAGCCACCTGAGATGGGACTAGAGCCTCAAGACTCGTGCCGATTTTAAGTTGCTCTAGAATTTGAAAAGCTTCTGGAACCGAACTAAATGAGGGTGTGGTGATTTGCCGTTGTGTGTCAACCAGCATGACTTGAACATCTTTCGATAGAGACGCCAAAAGTTTCATAACAGAATCTTTAGCAACACTGTAGCGACTGAGTCCACTCTGCGTCAAAGCCTCCATAGAGGGAGAGTTATCAAGAATGATCAATGTTCTGTCGTCGGCCTGGCCATCAACCGAAGGACGTAACGCAGATGACAACAAGAAAATCGTAATCAACAAAGCTAACAAAAGGGACAACCACCACTGCCAACGCTCACTAATCAAAGGAGAAGAACCAATCACTCGCTTCCAAATCAGATTAGATGATATCAATCGATTGAGCACTGGAGGCCGCAAAAGATAGAGCAGGATCACCGTACCGATCAATCCAACTAACAAGAGCGAGAACAAAGGGCTGGATGTGAAGAAATTCATCATCTAAAGATACCTTCGCCCTTTAGAGCGGCGAGAACAGAAGCTTCAAAATTTCCGTCTGTTCTTATAGGCACATAGTTCCATCCTGCGTGCTTAAAAAACTGCTCTGTCTTCGTTCGGTACTTATTGAATTCCGCTCGATAGTTTGCCAGCATCGTTTCTGTCACTTGAGCGTTTAGCGATTCGCGCGTTTCTGAATCGACCAAAACAACTTGCCCATTCAAACTGGGACTTTCTTCCTCCGGGTCAATAATGTGTCCAGCAAAAACATCATGTCCGTGTTGAGTAAGCGGGCGAAAACTATCTTCCAATGTTTGCTCAAACAAAAAATCTGAAATCACGAATACTAGACCTCGGGTCCGGCCAGTTCCAAAAAATCGCCGAAAAGTATTGGCCAAATTTGTTCGGCCTTCATTTTTCAAAGAATCAAGAAAATGTATTGCGCGCCACATTTGGTTCTTACCACGTCGCCCCGGCATCTCTTTCAGCACACCGTCAGAAAATGAAATTAAGCTCACACGATCATGATTTAGAAGTCCTACATAAGCCAAAACTGCAGCAAATTTTTTGGCCACTTTCAGCTTTTCTGACTCCGCACCACCCATTGATGCACTATTGTCAATAAGTATATATATCGGCGTGTCAGCCTCTTCCTCAAACATACGAAGTACCAAGCGATCCAAGCGCATGTAAGTAGCCCAATCGAGGTTCCGAGTATCATCACCAGAAGAATAAGGTCGATAATCAGCAAAGATCATGCCAAAACCAGTTCGACGTGATCTATGTTGCCCGCGCAAGTGCCCCGCCACCGGCCGGCGAAGTAGCAATGAAATGCCGTCTAAACGACGCAGAAATTCCTTACTTAGAAGAGTCGACATACATCTTCACTAGTCTTTAGTAGAAGCCGTGTTTAAAGTATTTGAGCACTGACGTTTACGTTTTAGGTAATGCAACACAGCGAACAATTTCCTCAAGAATGTGGTCAGAGTCTACTTTCTCCGCCTCAGCTTCAAAGTTAATCAGAACGCGATGTCTTAATGCTGGCATCACAACCGCTTTGACATCTTCAACACTCACATAAAACCGATCATTGAGCAGCGCATTTACTTTCGCACCCAAAATCAATGACTGCACGCCTCGAGGACTCGAACCAAATCGAACATATCGCTTAGCTAAATCATGTCCTTCGCTACTTTCAGGATGAGTCGCAAGCGCAAGAGCTATTGCATACTGCATAACCGGCTGAGCAACAGCAACTGCACGTGCTGTTTCCCTCATTTCCAATATCTCAGCTTTGCTGAGAACGTGTGATGCAGTCAAGTCATCTTGTTGTGTGGTACGTTCAACAATTGTTAACAAATCTGCTGCCTCGGGAAAATCCAATCTCAACTTAAATAAAAATCGATCCATTTGTGCTTCAGGCAATGGATAGGTGCCTTCCATCTCGATTGGGTTTTGGGTCGCGAGAACAAAGAACGGCTGATCAAGTTTGTGCGTCGAACCGCCGGCTGAGACACTATTTTCCTGCATCGCCTCCAAAAGGGCAGACTGTGTTTTGGGTGTTGCTCTATTGATTTCATCTGCAAGCAGGATGTTTGTAAACACGGGGCCTCTCTGAAATTCAAACGATTTTTTACCGTCATCAGTTTCTCTTACGACGTTGGAACCGATGATGTCACCAGGCATCAAGTCAGGCGTAAATTGTATTCGGGAAAAGCCAAGATCAGTAGCATCCGATAGCGTTTGCACGAGCTTCGTCTTACCTACTCCGGGAATACCCTCGAGTAACACATGCCCGCGAACCAGCAAACACGTCAAGACATTTGAAATCACATCTCCATTACCAACAATAACTTTCGAGACCTCATCAACCACCTGAGAGAAACGATCCTGAAAAACTTTTACCTGTTGTTCCACGCTTGACGTCATCTCTTATTTCCTTCATGAATTTCTAAAAAATATTGTTGCACTGCTTGTCTTTGCTCTACAGAAACAAATTCACTGTTAAGTACATCTGAGTCATCATAAGTGACAGAATCTATTCCTTGGACGATTTCGGTTCGAGCTTTTCCTTTCTTGCTCGCTTGAAACTCCCAAGCCGACTCCTCACCTTCAACACTATCATCCCCTTTAACTTGAGTTTTTTCTAGACGTAAAACCGCATCCAAACGTTGCGTCATTCGGCCTTCCAACGCTAATGCTGCAGCGTGCCCTTCGGGTGCCCCAGTTGAGCTCCCATCATCCCCTTGGTCTTCTTCGCTAGCAGTCACTGAGCCTTGACGAAAAAGCGAGCCGCCCGCCATATCGTTATTTCCAGCGTCAGGTGATGGTGTCCCATTGCCCGCTTCTGCTTGGTCGGATGTGGCTGATCTACCGCCATAATCCGCAGCACCGGTTTGGGCCAGCCCAATACGCTCACCCGCGCTCTCCATTCTAGATGCAGCTGTATTCGCTCTTTCTTGAGACTCCATATCCTGCTGTGCTTGCTCTAAATTTTCGATTAACCGTGTAATGTTTCGTGGGTCTGGTCGCCCAACCTCATTCATAAGATCACGTGCAGCGTCTCCAAGCTCGCCCGAAGATATGTCTTCGCTGCGGGCCGTTGACCCTGCTTGTTGCTCCTCAATACCAAGTTGCCCATCCATATCGGATAAAGCGGCAAGCTCTTCTTGCTTTTCTTTAAGTAGCACTAAGGCTTCTTGAATATTGCCCTGCTCCAAAGCTCTTCCAACGCCTTCAAAGCCCTTTTGATCTATAAGAAGTTTTGACAATTTAGACAATCCTTCGCGCGTCATAACTGCGTCCATATTGATTTGGTCCAATACTTCTCTGGCCTTTTTTAACGCCTCTTTTTTTGCTTCAAAAGTGATGTCATCGCGCTGGAGCGCTTCGAGGGCATCATTAATTTCTTCAATACCAACCGCTTCCCGCCCATCAAAAACTGGTCTCGGAACTGCGTCCACACCCTCCGAACTTAGCGTAGTTCGAACGGCCAAATCTGCCCTGTGGGCAATCACGACATTTGATGTCCCTACCCAAGTAACTGAGAAAAATAAGATCGCTACAACTGCAAATTTGCTGCTTTGGGGGAAACGCAGTGGCACCATCTTATCTGCCTTAATTGGTTGGATACGCGCGACAGCACGTTCAAGATGAGCGGCAACAAAATCGCCCCCCCCAATACTTGACTGCTTTCCGGTCGAATCTATAAACCAAAGTGCACTCAATACCTCATCTTTCAGCCCTGCTCTCTCATCAAGATATCGTGCCGCATCCTGAGCATCAACACTTGTCCAAGCCTTGAACCAGACATACACGAACAAACCTAGGGTAAATATACCAAAGCCAACGAATGCCCAAGGAGATGTAACGAATTCAAAAGGGATCGATAAAACCAATAAAGCTGCAAAGGCAAAAAATATCACAGCCACAACAAATCCAATCTCGCTTATCAGACGACTAAGTCTTAATTTGCGAGCTACAGCTGAGACCAACTGCTTAATTTCTGAGGAGCCAGATATAGACATTATGACACTGATTGTATACCAAGCCTAAATGGGTCGCCTAACTTCGCAGACAACAATATATAAATAGCTTGAGGATAACGATAATGGAAAATATCGTTGCATTAACCGATCAGATATACTGAGGCTATGAGATTCAATCCATTTATACGGTTTTTCTTTGTCGTCGTGACATTTATTGGTTGCATAAGTTGCGTCAGCTATCCTGGATGGGCGACCGCAGGAGATAAGCCCCATATCATTTACATCATGACGAATGACTTAGGATGGAAAGATCTGGGGATACATGGGGGACGTGCCCCAACACCTAATATTGATGCCCTATCAGACTCTGGGGTACGTCTCGAAGGTTTTTATACGCTACCTTATTCGTCGTCGTCGCGTGCAGCACTTCTGACTGGCCGCTATCCCTATCGATTTGGACTCCAAACAAATTCAATTTTATCTTGGAGTACCTATGGTATTCCTGAGGGAGAACGCCTACTTCCCCAAGCGTTAAACCTAGCGGGCTATCGAACGGCCATGCTTGGTTCTTGGTTGCTGGGTCACGCTCAAAGGAATCATCTTCCAACACAAAGAGGGTTTGATTATTTCTATGGTAGCCTCACTCCGACTGGAGACCACCTAAAAAAAATTAACACCATCGGTCTAACTGACTGGTTTGAAAATGAAAAACAAATTACGGAATTTGGATATGCAACCGACTTAATTAGTGAAAAATCTGCAGCTATCATTGATCAGCACGATCAGACCATACCGCTTTTTATGATGATTAGCTTCCCAACGCCCGGAATGCCACTTCAAGCACCCGAACACCTTGTGACAAAATTCAACCAGTTCGAGGATCAAGTAACACAAACCTATCTGGGTATGGTTGCGCAAATTGACGCGGGTGTTGGCAAAATTCTCTCGGCACTCGATAAAAAAGGCATTCGCCAAAATACAGTCATTGTTTTTCATAGTGATAGTGGTGGCTCAGTCAAACGAAAATATTTATCTGGGGATGGTGATAGTCAAAAAACCGTCAGTGACAATGGTCCATTTCGTTCGGGCAGTGGATCACTGTATGAAGGTGGTGTGCGTGTCCCAGCCATAGTCTCCTGGCCCGCAAAAATCAAACCAACAATTTCTACAGAGCGCGTCCACGTCTCTGACCTGTATACGACATTACTTGAAATTGCTGGAGCTCCCATGGGCAAAAACGACCAGGTCAAACCGGTAGACGGCATTAGCATCTCACCGCTACTTTTTGAAAATAAATTACTCTTAAGCAGAACACTAATACTCAACGTGACAGAACTGGGTGGCGCTATCTTAAGAGACAATTGGAAACTCATTTTAGTGAGTACACTCCCGTCGCAAAGGGAACTCTATGATATTGGAAGAGACCCTTCAGAAGAAATAAATGTCGTAAATAAATATCCAGAAATCGCTGATAAGCTCACAGATGCATTACTAGAGGCTTCTTGGGAAATGGTTCCTTCACTTTATTTAAAAGATCTATCTAATGCTCGCGATCATTACACACCAATGATTTGGAGCGAAAACCCGCAACGCCCTTAACTGAGACGTATCATCTTCACGATTCGATAGAGTTCAGGCGTAGTAAAAACCATAGCTCTGGGCGCTAAGGCTCATATACTCGGTACATTGTGGTTTTATGGACTCGCCTTAAGCGGACGGGCTGGAGTTAAACAGTGCATTGAAATATTAAAAGAAGAAATCAATCTGACGCTAGGAATTCTTAAGACCAAAAAACCACAAGATCTCAATGCGAACTACTTATCACGCGGCTCAGATTTTGATTCCTTAGACTGAGACTCATTTATAAATTGATCGGCCAGGGCGCGATACAACGGCTTCCGACAAACAACTTTTGAGCAACCTGCGGCTAATAAAGAAGCTGCCATTAACGGCACAATCATGTCGTGATTATCGGTCATTTCCATAACAATGACAAAAGCTGTAACCGGAGCTTGAACCACCCCAGCAAAATAGGCAACCATACCTAAAACAACGACTGCACCTAACGGGACATAAGGAATAATCAGTGCGATATTCTGGCCCAATCCCGCCCCAATTGCTAAAGAAGGAGCGAACACTCCACCGGGAATACCGCTAACATAAGAAATTAGCGTTGCCAATAATTTTAAAAAACCAAATGACTCAGATATCTCACCCGTTCCTTCCAAGATCATGCGCGCCTCGTGATAGCCAGTACCATATGTGGAACTACCCGAAAATGCGCCGATTACTGCAAGCAAAAATCCACATACTGCAGCAAAATAAATGGGGCTATTTTTAGCAAATGTACCGATTTTCCCAGGTATCCCGCGGGATATAAAAATTAACGATTGGCTGAATGCTCCACCCAGGACTCCTCCAATCACGCCACATACAATGACTGGAATCCAGGCGCTTGATCCATTCAGAATAGCCGATGTCGTCCCAAAATAAGTGTAGTCCCCAAGCCACCAAATGGACACTATTCCCGCCACAATAACTGAAGTTAGTACCGTGCCACTTGTGCGACTTTCGTAGTTTCGGCTCATTTCTTCAATCGCGAACACAATTCCCGCAAGCGGTGTGTTGAACGCCGCGGCCACTCCTGCCGCACCGCCTGCAAGTATTAAGCCGCGCTTTGTCTCTACCCGGGAGAATCGGGTGAACCGACCAAGAGATTGCATAATCGATGCCCCAATTTGCACTGTAGGGCCCTCTCGACCAACCGATGCACCCGAAAAAAGACCAACCACCGTGAGCAAGAACTTCCCGAGCGCAAGCCGTATAGACAAATATTGTCCCCTACGCTCCTCGTTTTCCGTATCAATAGCAGCTATCGTTTGAGGAATACCGCTACCCTGTGAACCCGGAAAAAATTTGCGAGTTATCCATACAACAAATGCCAAGCCCGCTGGGCCAACTACAAACGGTAATAATGGGGAAAGCTCTACAACTTCTTGATGGAGCGAATTGGCGTATTCGGCGCTCATTGCAAAAAAAATTGCCACAACACCGACTAAGACAGCACCAAACCAAAGGGTTACCCTTCGTAGCCATAGCCGAGGACTAAACCAAGCATGGCGACCACGTCTAATTAAACTTGGCGGAACAACGTTATTAGCCACGATAAACCCATGGCCAATCAAGCCCTCCGAAAAACTCCTTTGTGATATACGCAAGGCTGAAACAGGTGGTCAAAACGTTTCTTTCATACGGACACAGTCCAAACTCTAAAAAGTTAACTCGAAAAAAGCCAAAAAAATTTATAGCTCTTCGTAACTGTACAGCATCGTTGTGTTTTTTGAACACCAAAAATATTAAATTTTAGAATTACATCTTAAATTTACGCTAAAAAAAGTCATTGACCAACCGTTAAATTAAACGCAAGATAATTGAAAAAATCGCAACCCGCACAATGAATACATGGCCAATGCTGTTCGTATAACTTACTATATTTCTGAGGAGATGCTCGACTTTCCCTCTGCGAGCGAGTTCGACGTTTTTAAGACACTGCTTTTAAAAGAGCTCTCGGAAAATTGGCCCAACTCACAAATCTTGTTAGAGCGGTGCCTCGATGGTGAGGACGGCTCGTTAATCGAAGGCATGAATGTTCTTGAACAGGAAGAAACCGCGGAGCACATAGAGGATATTGTTGATGACCTCATTGAATCTGTTCAATGGGAAGACGAATACGACGATCAGGATTAAAAAATCCAAGCTCACTGATCTCCTTACTCAACCTCTCTGACCAGTCGAAACCCTAAATCATCAGCCCGAGAACCCCAGTACCTAAAACGGCTGGACTCAACTAAATAATACGGTTCATTATTTAACCAAGACCCTCCTCTAAAGCCCCTCAAAGAACAGTCTCCCTTAAGCCAAGCTTTGCCATCTTGCGGCGCTCCGCGCCAATCCGGGCTCGCACAATCCTCGGTCCATTCCGACACGTTACCAATCGAATCGTAAACGCCAAAATTATTAGGCGCGAATTGTCCTACAGGAGCAAGCTCATGAAATCCATCCGAGCAAGGAATAACCCCTGCCCCTGATTCGTATTTTTGATCTGCAGTTTGATCATAAGTATTTGAAAAAACACAGAGTGATGCGGCAGGAATACCAAAATAACGATTCATACCCAACCCCGCGCGGGCTGCATACTCCCATTCGGCATTTGACGGAAGTCTATATCTAAAACCTGTTTTCTTGGATAACCATTTTGCAAATCGATTGGCCTCTCGCCAGGTCACATTAAATATAGGAAATTCGTCACGAATTGATCTTTTCAGCTCAAGCTGAGGACAAGCATTATCTGAAACACACTGCCTCCAATTTAAAGCGGTGATCTCATATTTAGCGATAGCATAAGGCTTGGAAAAAGTTACGGTATAAAAATAGCCTTCATCATTCGGGTGCCCAGGTCCCCAGGGAGGAACACGCAGCTCGAACGAACCTTGGGGTATAGGTACCATCAAGGGACATACATCACAATCTGAAAAATCAGCCGTCTTAGCAGAGACTAAGGAACAAAAAACCATAATCACGCAAAAGAATAAGCTACGATTTTTAAAAAAATTCGTCACTGGTAGCATCATCCGATCAATGCTTATTTATTGAAGTACTCGCGCTAGATAATTATCGCGAATCTGTAATCATAACAGTGTTTAAAAATGGGGCTCAGACCGAGTAAAACATCACCTTAAATCTCATTATAGATAAAAAATGCACAAAAATAGTGCTATGACACCAATATTGTGCATCGCACATTGACATTAACACAAATAAAATAATATGGTGATAGTGTGGGCTCGCTAGAAATTATGAACTGGGACCAAGCAAATGTTGATAATTTCTATACTCTCACCGAAAGAGCGCGAGTCCACATCTATTATTTTACAGGACTGGTAATTTAAAACAATTAGTTTTCTATAAAATAAAATGATTAGTTAGCCATGCATTATTATAAAGTAGCTCGGTAAATCTTATTCTTCCTCACCACACCTGCATCTCTGTCCACAGTGCAAATTTGATACCTTTTTCATAAATCCCAAAAAAACAGTACATGTATTTCAGGAAAATCTTTCCTGTTGACAAAAATTTTAAGTGGGGGATAAATACAATGCACAGTCTTGGTGCGCATTGTTTTACTTCAAAAACTTCCACGGAGGCGTTATGAATACAGACAAAATCGTTGGCTACATAGGACTACTTATAGCAATTTTAGTTGGTATTGAATTAGTAGCAATTCCTTACGCAGCATTATTATTGCTAATTGCCGGATTTTTCCTTGGTTACTTCACTCCATCCGAGGCACAAGTTCGGGTGATCATAAGCTCTATAGCGCTGACCATGTTTGCTCCCGTCCTAGCTGAAATACCAGAAATCGGCATTTATCTGCAAGATATCGTCGCAAGCATTTCCATTTCGGCACAAGGTGCGGCACTCTTAATAATTATGAGAAATCTTTATATACGTCTGAAGCCTTAACTCGATTAGTCGGCTCTCCAAAACAGGGTGCCCAAGTTTTACAAAAAAAACACTTGAGATTTTAAGTGTTTTTTTTATTTCATAATTGGTGGGCCTGCTAGGACTTGAACCTAGGACCAAAGGATTATGAGTCCTCTGCTCTAACCAGCTGAGCTACAGGCCCACGTAAACTTTAAAAATTGACTGTTTCGCTAACCATTATCACCATCCGTAAAACTTTTTAATCGTTCAGAACGTGATGGATGACGAAGCTTTCTAAGCGCCTTCGCCTCAATTTGTCTAATCCTTTCTCGTGTCACATCGAACTGCTTACCGACATCTTCCAAAGTATGATCCGTAGACATTTCAATACCAAAACGCATTCGCAAAACTTTCGCCTCTCGAGAAGTCAGCGTATCAAGAACCTCTGAAGTCGCATCCTTTAAACTCGTATACACGGCCGCGTCGACCGGAGCCATAGTGCCAGTGTCTTCTATAAAATCCCCTAGATGAGAATCCTCATCATCGCCAATAGGAGTTTCCATCGAAATTGGTTCTTTAGATATTTTGAGAATTTTTCGTATTTTATCCTCAGGCATTTCCATTTTCTCTGCTAGCGTAGCGGGATCTGGCTCCGCACCCGTCTCTTGAAGTATCTGCCTTGAAATACGATTCATTTTATTAATTGTCTCAATCATATGGACCGGGATACGGATCGTTCGGGCCTGATCAGCAATGGATCGAGTGATCGCCTGGCGAATCCACCACGTCGCATAAGTCGAAAACTTGTATCCTCGTCGATACTCAAATTTATCCACCGCTTTCATCAATCCGATATTCCCTTCTTGAATCAAATCCAAGAATTGCAAACCACGATTTGTATACTTCTTGGCGATCGATATCACGAGTCTCAAGTTAGCCTCTGTCATCTCCCTCTTTGCGCGTCGTGATTTAGCTTCCCCTGTCGACATTTTCTTACTGATTTCTCGTAGCGCCGTCAATGGAATGCCTATATAGACTTGTATACTCGCCAGATTTTTTTGACACTCAAGAATATCTGGAGCTATACGCACTAAGGTCTCGACGTAAGACTTACGTACCTCCATTTCTCTCTCTATCCACTCAGGGTCAACTTCATGACCTGGAAACGTTTTAATAAATCTGGACTTAGGCATACCAGCTTTATCAACAGCCAAGTCCATTATAGTTCTCTCTTGTGTGCGGACCTCATTAACCACCGCTTTCACAGCATCGCACATACTCTCAATATGCTTCGCACCGAAGCGAATATATAGCAGCTCCTCTGATATATCAGATTGATGCTTGAGGTAGGCTGGGGAAGTTGGTCCACCCCGCGCTAAGGCTCTGATCATCTTTGCGTTTAATGCCTTGATCTTTGAGAACCGTGCCAGTGACTCCTGACGCAGCATTGCTAAGTTAGCCGCTCGAATAGCTGCTAGCGCCTCCTCATCATCCTCCTCTTCTTCGTCATCAGAGTCATCGTCTTGACTGACAATTGACGCGACTGAAACAGGCGTAATATTCTCTTCCTCATTAATTTCTGCATTTGGATCAATCAGGCCGTCTACGATGTCGTCAACTTTGACGTCACCATTTTCAATTTTTTCCGCAACCTCAAGCAAGTGAGCAATTGTCATTGGGCAAGCTGAAATCGCTTGAACCATATGTTTTAACCCTTCCTCAATACGCTTCGCGATTTCTATTTCGCCCTCACGGGTGAGTAGCTCGACGGTTCCCATCTCACGCATGTACATACGAACCGGGTCGGTCGTGCGACCGAACTCTGAATCTACTGTGGACAGCGCTTGTTCCGCTTCCGCTACTGCATCTTCGTCAGCGACTGGCGGGGCATTTTCATTTAAAAGCAGCGCTTCGGAATCCGGAGCCTCGTCATAAACTTGGATGCCCATGTCATGAATCATGCTGACAATCGTCTCTAATTGATCCGTCTGCAACATCTCATCAGGCAGATGATCATTAATTTGAGCGTACGTCAAAAACCCCCGTTCCTTGCCTTGAACGATTAGGGTCTTTAAACGCGTACGCCGAATTTCAGGATCTATAGGCTGCTGGCTTTCAGCTTGTTTATTTTTTTTCTTTCTGCCTCGTTTTTTTGACAGGGAGCCACTCACCATAAAATCTAGCCTCTAAGTAAAAATCGTAGGAAATTCATCTACCCAGCGCATTAATTATCACGCCTCGCAGCTAACAGGGGATTATATCGTGTTTTTCTTAATTCAGTCTGAATTTGGGTCTGTTTGTAACTGAGTCAAGCTTCTATAACGAGCCTTATCTTCCTCTGTGAGACTTGAAATCGTTCTATTTGATAGTAATTCCTTTTGTAAGTTCAGACGGGTTAAACGGTTTAATTGATCCCAGGCCTGGGCGTACTCCTCTTTCACAAGATTGAAATCAATGCTTCCTTGCTGATATCTTGTGTGCGCTAAGCTCGAAGCTTTAAGCACGGCTTCATCAAAAACTGAACCTCTAAAGCGCTCTATGATCTGGCTCTGATTCAACTGTTTTACAGCTAATTCTAACAACTCAGACAATAAGTCAAATTCCGAAGCAGCAAACCGTCGTTGTAAGCTCGGGCGCACATTAAGTAAGTGCGCACTATCGGCACTACGAGCCAATTCCGGAAAGACAATTAACATTTGAATGAGGTGCTTCAGCACAGATGGCGCGCTCGTTGCGCGCGATCGCTCGGACCCCTGAACGTTGGGAGCTCTTCGAAAAGATTGAGACGTTCGTACTTGAGGTACATCGCCTAGGTCGAAAGCCACCAGACCGGTTAAGGCTGATACTTTTTCAATCAATAACTTTCGAATCATAGGCGCGTTCACTCTAGCCACGACTGGCTTAAATAAAGATGCCAGTCTAGACTTGCCTTCTACGGAATCCAAATTCCCTGATTGACGGGTTAAGTCATTAATTAAAAAATCGGACATCGGCACAGCCTCAGCAATGTTGCGCTCAAAAATTTCTCGCCCCTGCGCCCTAACAAAACTGTCCGGATCCTCGCCATCTGGCAGGAAAAGAAACGATACTTTGCTTCCATCTTGTACCTGACCAAGGCTGCTCTCCAAGGCTCTTAATGCGGCCTTACGTCCAGCCAAATCACCATCGAAACAAAATATCAAATCTGAACACTGTTTAAGTAATCTCGCAACTTGAAATTCTGTCACTGCGGTACCTAAAGTAGCTACCGAATATGTAATGCCACTTTGATGAAGGGCCACAACATCCATATAGCCTTCAACCACCAAAATTCGCTGTTCCTTCCTGATGGAACGTCGTGATTCCCAAAATCCGTAGACTTCTTTCCCTTTGTGAAAAAAAGGAGTCTCAGGAGAATTGAGGTATTTAGGCTCTCCCTTATCAATTACACGTCCCCCAAAGGCGATCACACGACCACGAGAATCCCTAATTGGGAAAATAATTCTATCTCGAAAACGGTCATAACGACGGCCATCCTTCTCATTAACAAGACCGGCCTCCAGCAACGCAGTAGAGTCATCATAGTCTGTAAACTCATTCTTAAGCTCTTGCCAATTTTCGCTTGCGTAACCCACTAAAAATTTAGCTGCAACACTGCCTTCAATACCTCTTGCCTTAAGATAATTAATAGCGCCGGGTGCATCTTTAAGACATCGTTTGTAGTGGCTTGCCGCGCGACTAGTCGACAAAAAATATTCTTGAGAATCTTTTCGCTGCTCGTCGTTGTCTTTCCGCTGATCTCTAGGAACTGCGATACCTGCACGCGCAGCGAGATTTTCAACCGCATCAATAAAACCCAAACCTTGCTGTTCCATGAGAAAAGATATTGCCGATCCGTGTGCACCACATCCAAAACAGTGATAAAACTGTTTTTGTTGGCTAACCGTAAAAGAAGGAGTTTTTTCCTCGTGAAAAGGGCAACACGCTGACAAGTTGACCCCACTTCGTTTTAAGGGCACGAATTGCTCTACGACATCAACAATATCAACGCGACTCAACAACTCATCAATAAAAATCTGTGGGATCATATACTTCAAATTATCACGTAATTAGCATATGCGGTTACTCAAAACCTCATCGTCCAGTAAGCACTGAGACTAGACAACAAAATTCCCTACACTAAAGGTTTATCAGCCATTTAGTTACGAGAGTAATTCCTTCACTAGAACCGAGACTACCGAAAAATCAGCCTTACCAGCAAATTCAGACTTCAATAGTGCCATTACCTTACCCATATCTTTAGGGCCCTCTGCATTCGAATCCGCGATAGCGGCAGCAACTGCTGCCCTCATCTCTTCCTCACCAAGTTGCTGAGGTAGGTACGTGATCAAGATGTCAAGCTCGGCTCGCTCCTGGTCAGCGAGCTCTTCCCTATCGGCTTCCTGATAAATGCGCATAGACTCTTTGCGTTGCTTGATCATTTTTTCGAGAATAACAATCACATCCCCATCATTCAAGTCAACCCTGCGATCAATTTCCTGTTGCTTCAATGCAGCCATAAGTAGTCTGAGCGTAGAAAGTTGAATTGCACTTCTAGCTTTCATTGCACTTCGAATATCTTGTTCAATTTGCGATTTCAGATTCATCGGACTCTCTCCTCGAATTTACTCAATACAAAAAAATCTTTCCCACCAGCACGACTTCAGTCTTGCTCCAACAAAAAAACGGTACACGCTTAGCGATGCACCGTTTCAACTTACCGCTACAAATGAGTCGTGTCTAAAACATCTTTGGGGGCAACATCTGACTACGAATTCTTTTGTGATGCCTCTTAACTGCCGCTGCGTGCTTTCGCTTTCGCTCAGCAGTCGGTTTTTCATAGAATTCCCTCGCGCGAAGCTCAGTCAATAAACCAGTCTTTTCAACAGTTCTCTTGAACCGTCTCATTGCCACCTCAAATGGCTCATTCTCTTTAAGTCTTACAATTGGCATATATAAATATTTAGTCTGTATAGTTGCGCTAGTTTTCCAGCGAAGGGGCGAGATTTTACCAAAGTTTCCCCCTAATATGCAAATAACTAAAAAATAGGGTAACTGAGTGGCCATGAAACCAATGTTGGTACTGGGAATTGAAACGTCATGCGATGAAACCGGAGTCGCGCTGTATCACACTATAGAAGGCCTAAAGGGGCACAAGTTGTATTCACAAGTAAAACTCCATGCGGAGTATGGAGGCGTCGTCCCAGAGCTAGCGTCTCGAGATCATGTGCGGAAGTTACTGCCACTGATACAGGATTTACTTGATGAGACAAAAATAACATTAAAATGTATCGATACCATAGCTTATACTAGGGGTCCAGGTCTTTCAGGCGCCTTACTTGTGGGTACCACCGTTGCGAACGCCCTAGGTTACGCGATCAAAAAACCAGTAATCGCGGTGCATCACCTTGAAGCCCACTTGCTATCCCCGCTACTGACTAATCCTGAGCTTAAATTCCCGTTTGTAGCCTTACTGGTCTCTGGAGGCCACACTCAGCTGATTCAAGTCGACGGCATTGGTAGTTACGCTATCCAGGGTGACACTAGGGATGACGCCGCAGGAGAAGCCTTTGATAAGACGGCGAAGATCCTTGGCCTGCCCTATCCCGGCGGAGCCTTACTTTCAGAACTCGCAGAGACTGGTGATGCCTTCAAATATCCATTACCTAAACCCATGCTTAACAGACCCGATCTCGACTTCAGCTTCAGCGGCCTTAAAACAGCAGTCGCACAATTAGTTCACAAATTGGGTACAAGCAAGGTCATGGCATCCAGCAGTCTAAAGGCGGATATCGCCGCAAGTTTTCAAGAATCAGTCACCGACGTGCTAACAAAGAAATGTTGTCGCTCGCTCCATCATAACAAGTCGAAATCTCTAGTAATTGCGGGAGGAGTCGGGGCTAACACTGAGTTACGAAGAAAAGTAAACCAGCAAGCGAAAGAACAAGGCTTCAAAGTATACTACCCTCCCATTGAATTTTGCACGGACAACGGTGCCATGGTCGCTCTGGTTGGGGCTTTAAAAACATCGGAAGGGATTGCGGGTCCAAATCCATTTGATATCAAACCACGCTGGCCACTAAGCGCTTGATTAAGCTTTCTCAGTACATTAATCGTAATACTTTTAGGAAGAGTTGTGGTCTTTCTTTCCGATTTTCGACTCAGCTCCATTTAATAAGTTAATAATATTTTGCTTGTGCCTCAAAATCAATATCAGACTCACAGTGGTTGTGAACCCAGTTAATTCTATGCTCCCCAAGTGCCAAAAAACAATTACTGGGGCCATGATGGTCGCGCTGATAGCAGCTAAAGAAGAGTAGCGAAACACAACCGAAACAATTAACCAAACCAGAAACACAGTAAAACCAACTCTAAGATCAAGAGCAAGCAAGCCGCCAGCTGCTGTTGCAACCCCCTTACCCCCCTTGAACGCATGAAATAAAGGGAAAATATGACCTAAAAGAACCCCGATCAGGGCTAAGCCTACTGCCCATTCGTTTCCGGACCAAACTGTTGCAGGCAATATCCACACAGGCAAACACAGAACCGCACAAAAACCTTTGCCGCCATCACCAAACAAAGTTAGGAAGGATGCGACTTTATTTCCGGTTCGAAGTACGTTTGTTGCACCTGGGTTCTCAGAACCATAACTATAGGGACTTGGGAGCGACATCACTCTGCTGACGGCAACTGCAAAAGAAACAGAGCCAGTTAAATAACTTGCCACAAACAACCCAATCAATGAAAATTCAAACATCCAGCCATTAACCTCTCGGGTGGTGCTGTTGGTGTAAATTCTTAAGTCTCTCGCGTGCAACATGCGTATAAATCTGTGTCGTAGACACATCTGAGTGCCCCAACAAAAGCTGCACTGATCTCAGGTCAGCACCATGATTGAGTAAATGCGTCGCAAATGCATGTCTTAACGTATGCGGTGATACTTTTTTTCGGACACCAGATACGAGCACATATTTTTGGATTAAATTCCAAAAAGCTTGACGCGACATAGACGACCCACGATTCGTGACAAAAACGTCGTCAGACAGACGTCCAGATAAAATAGTGGGACGACCCTCCTGAAAATAGCGAGTAATCCAGTCAGAGGTTTGCTCGCCAAGAGGCAAAACCCTCTCTTTCGCACCTTTGCCCATCACTCGGACAATTCCATCTGATAAACTAATTTGATTCATTTTTAACGGCACCAATTCGGACACTCTTAAACCGCTCCCATAGAGGGTTTCAAGCATTGCACGATCGCGCAAACCAATCGTCGTATTGGTGTCCGGAGCTTCAACTAACCGACTGACCTCGTCCTCAAGTAATATCGAAGGCAGACTTTTTGATATTTTAGGAGCCTCTATGTTAAGGCTTGGATCAACTCTAAGTTTTCCCTCTCTTAACAAAAATTGATAAAAACGCTTAAAGACAGACAAACATCGCGCAGTAGTACGAGATTTTTTTTTACAGTCAAAACAATAGGCTAGATATCCCAATATGTCGCCATTTGTAACTTTCAACAAATCCGTGATATTTTTTACTTCCTCAAGCCACCGTGAGAACATAAACAAATCTCGTCGGTAACTGGATAAAGTGTTTTTAGATAGGCCATCCTCTAACCATAAAGAATCGCAGAAATAATCAACCGTTTGAACGTTGCCTTTGAAATTCATTGGATTATCGTTAAGCTTTAGCCTCATGATTGAGTAACCAACATTTTACCTTCTGCGAGAAAACCCCGGTTGAATGCATAAAACCGCCTATCCCGTTTTGTGCCACAACCCTGTGACAAGCAATCACCAGAGGGAACAGATTGTCGCCACACGCGCCACCCACCGCTCGTGCTGAAGAGTTTATCAATAAAGCCATCTCACTATACGTCCTGGTCTCTCCCGATGGTATCTGTGCAATTTGATTCCAAACTCGCTTTCGATAACTTGTTCCTTTTACATCTAATGGCAGATCAAATATAAAACTTGAGTCAATCAAATAAGCATTAATTTGTTTCCGAACCTCAACAGATAACCGGTTAGGATTGGCTTTAAGCAATTGTCGTTCATGCTCACAGCAATCAATCTTAACAACTAAATCGTTTGCGGTTAGCACCCTGATATACCCAAAAGGAACTCGAATATAGGATTGTGTATGAGACATATCAGTTAGCAATCTAATCGATTACAAGCATGTCAGGTTAGTTTTATAAATTCAAGAAATCCATGAAAAATAAATAAAAATGGCGACTATTAATAGTCGCCATTTCTATTTATTTTGCACATCCCAAAAAAAATCTAAGCTTCGACAACAACCTTTTTTCTCTGAGGGAGCTTTTCTTTAATTCGAGCAGATTTACCTGAACGATCTCTGAGGTAATACAGCTTAGCCCGCCGCACATCACCACGACGCTTCACCTCAATACCCGCGATTAATGGCGAATATGATTGAAATGTTCTCTCCACACCAACACCCGAGGAAATTTTTCTCACAATGAATGAGGAATTCAAACCGCGGTTTTTCTTCGCAATAACAACACCCTCGTATGCTTGAACACGTTTCCGCTCACCTTCAACGACGTTCACGTTAACTACCACAGTGTCGCCAGCGGAAAATTCCGGGATAGTTACGCCCAACCGCTCAATTTCTTCTTTTTCTATTTGCTCTATTAAATTCATTATTGTTACTCCTTAACCCGCAATTATATCTCGATATCCGACCAGAAGGCAATTACGTAGTGAATCTTTATCCATTTTGACTCGAACTATTCACATCTGCTACTGACTTGACTCTTCCGCCTTCAATAGATCTGGGCGTCTCAGGCGCGTACGCAAAACAGATTGTTCCTGCCTCCACCGCTTAATTTCATCATGATGTCCACTCATAAGTACTTCCGGGACGCGCCTTCCATTAAACACCTCTGGTCTAGTATATTGGGGGTACTCAAGCATACCCGAAGAATGACTTTCATCGACAACCGACTCCGGATGATTCACCACACCCGGAAGCAATCGAATAATGGCATCTAGAAGCACCATTGCAGGCAGTTCACCTCCGGACAACACATAGTCTCCAATAGAAATTTCAAGATCAACACTTTCCTCGATCACTCGCTCATCGATTCCCTCATAACGACCTGACAGCAAGATAAGACCATCAATATTTGACATCTCCTCGACTAGCTCTTGAGTTAACATACGACCCTGAGGTGAGAGATAAATCGTGGTGCTCGACTCAGCACCAGTACTCAATTGGCGACACTTAGCTGTATGAATAGCCTTAACTAACGGGCTTGGCGTTAAAATCATGCCAGCACCGCCACCATAGGGCCGATCGTCGACTGTTCGTCGCAGATCATCCGTAAATTCTCTTGGATTCCAGCACACAAGATCGTATATGCCCCGACTCTCCCCACGACCAGTAACCCCGTTGCGAGTTAACGCGGAAAACATCTCGGGAAATAGCGTGATCACGTCGAAGCGCTTCATAATTTACCAGCATTTACAAGGTTAATAGTCTAGCTCCCATTCAACGGTGATGATCTTATTCCCCGTATCAATACGATCAATAATATGGTCTACCCAGGGGATAAGACGCTCTTCTTTCCCGTCTTTCAAAACAATCACTGGCTGAGCGCCAGAATCAAACAAATAATCAATCATCCCAAGGGGTTCACCCTTGATATTAATTACGGTGAATCCGACTAACTCGTGCCAGTAATATTCTTTCTCCGGCAACTCAGGTAGTTCATCACGCCGAACACCAAATTCTGAACCTCTTAATTTTGCTACTTGCTCCCTATCCTCATACCCTACGAACTTGGCAATTAAACCTTGATGCTGAATACGAGAGTCTTCAACTGCAATCCACGTCCACTTCGATTCGAAGTGGACACACCATCGTGAGTATTTGGATAAAGATTGAGGAGACGCGGTAAAAGCCTGAACTTTGAGCCAGCCTTTGATACCATACGGGGCTGACAACCGCCCCATAAAAATTAAGCCTTCAGGCTGATTTTTTTCCGCCAAGCTGCTTGACTAAACGCGCTGCCGTATCTGATAATTGAGCGCCTTTTCCTTGCCAAAAAGTGACTCGATCAACGTCAATACGAAGGCCTTCAACTCCGTCAGGAGCCTGAGGGTCATAAAAACCAACTCGTTCAAGATATCTCCCATCACGGGGTTTCCTCGAGTCCGCTACGACCATATTGTAGAACGGGCGACGCTTGCTGCCACTCCTTGATAATCTAATTACAACCATTTGGTATCCGTAATGTCTAGGTTAATGTGATAACCGAATTTAAGTCAGCCGCGTATTCTACGCTTTTTTAGTGGAAATACGCAACCAATTGCATACCTAACTGTTTTTACAACAATAGATAAGGTCAATCAGCGTAAATTGAATCGAGGAACTGTTTGATTTCTGAGGCAAGAGTTTCCTCACGACGCTCAAAAAAATGTAATGCATTTTGAATGACTACCTGTCTGGATCCTGGGACCTTTATTATTTGCTGTTTCCGCTCATATCCGCCAACCACTGTAATTTCCCAGTCGTCTGAGGCAAACACATCCATAACGGGGATCTTAATTCTAAACATTTCCTGTAACCCATTAAGAATGCTAACAAATACCCAGGAATTAACTAGTGTCTCATCTACAGTAATGAGATAGTGATTAGCCATAGTAGCCCCAAGACTATGGGAAACAATGGAAATATTATCAAAACCTCTTACATTTAGAAATTCAGCAGCCAAATCAAATCGATGGAATGCCTCGGGATAAGTCGGAATATAGTCACCAACCTTTGCGCCTCCACCAAGGATGGGCATTTGAATCGACAGCGTGCTGTAACCAGATTCTGCTAACAAAACACGTAGCATGCCATAGAGCTCAAAATCAGGATTCCACCCTCGACCATGCGCTATGATAATTGCACCCTTGGGGTTTTCCGCTTCAGTGTAGATGCCTAAAAATTTATGCTCGTTGGACTGCTCTATCCAAACAGGGTCACCCACAATGATCGACGGAATAATTTGATCCGCCCAATTTTTCTCTCGATCGTAATCAGAATATGCAGTGTATTCAATCGCTCCGACAGGAATCGTTGGGGAAAAAACTAATAAAAATATAATCTTAAAAACATGATGCATTAGGACTTTCCTTACTAGTTAAAATTACAAAAATGGCATTTATCATCGGCCCATTGAGCCCTTCATGCCAGAAAGCATACGTTTAAGCCCTCCAGCCTTACCCATTAGCTTCATCATTTTTTGCATTTGTCCAAATTGATTCAACAATTTATTAACTTCCTGAACCGTCACACCGGCCCCCTTAGAAATGCGACGCTTTCTTGAGGCCTTGAGTACCTCTGGACGACGTCGCTCTCCTGCCGTCATCGAATCAATAATACCAATGGTTCTAAGAGCGACTTTCTCGTCCAGTGAAGCCCCTTTCGCAGCCTGAGATAAATTCGAAGGCAATTTTTCTAGAATCGCTCCCATACCACCCATATTTTGCATTTGTTGCATCTGCACCTTGAAATCTTCCAAATTAAAACTTTTCCCAGACTTTAGTTTTTTGGCAAGCTTGGCCGTCTCTTTGTCATCGACCGTTCTTTTCGCATCATCCACTAATGAAAGAATGTCACCCATCCCCAAAATGCGATTCGCGATTCGTTCTGGGAAAAAAGGCTCTAAGCCAGTCATTTTTTCACCAGTACCGATAAATTTAATAGGCTGGCCCGTCACCTTCTTCACTGACAGCGCGGCGCCGCCTCGTGAATCACCATCCATCTTGGTAAGGATGACACCTGTTAGCGCAAGGGTGTCCGCAAAGGTACGTGCGACATTAACGGCATCCTGACCCTGCATCGCATCAACAACGAACAAAGTCTCAACAGGATTTAACGTGTCGCTAAGCACCTTAATTTCATTCATCATTTCTTGATCAATTGATAAACGGCCAGCGGTATCGACGAGCAGAACATCGTAAAAACTTTTTTTAGCTAACTCGAGTGCTGCGGTGGCGAGATCAATCGCAGACTTATCAACTTGGGGTGGATAAGCGTCGACACCCACTTGTTTGGCGATTATCTCCAATTGAGCTTGAGCGGCCGGACGCCTCACGTCACAACTCACCATTAAAACGCGTTTTTTCTCCTGCGAGAGTTTCAGCGCTAACTTACCGCATGTTGTGGTTTTTCCCGCTCCCTGAAGACCTGCCATCAAGATAATAGCTGGGGGTTGCGCGGCAAATGAAAGTTCCGCATTGCGACTCCCCATCAACATTGTTAACTCTTCCCTAACGACCCCAACAAGCGCCTGGCCAGGGGTAAGACTACCCAAAACCTCTTGGCCTTGCGCTTTGGCCTTGACGTCTTCAATGAAGTCCTTGACGATTGGGAGCGCGACATCCGCCTCTAACAAGGCAATGCGTACTTCTCGCAGAGCATCCTTAATATTGGTGTCTGTGAGTCTAGCTTGACCCCTGACGGTTTTGATGACTCTAGATAGGCGATCCGTTAATGTATCTAACATATTTTTTTGAAACTCTTTAAAAGAAAGCCTAATAAAATTTCGACTTATTTATTCTGTTACGATCTGGATTAAATTATGAATACAATTTTACTTCATCTTGCCACGACCTTTGCTTATGCGTTGTTGTCGCTGATTATTTGGCGCCATTTACAGTCACCTTCCGTAGGGAACTCGAAGTGGGCCAAGGTAAAACCTTGGATCAACTTCTTAACTCTTGTCCCCATTGGGTTGCACATCGCATTAACTTATCACTACTCGTTAGGACTTAATGGCTTGCACTTGGGGTTAGGGAACTTTACCTCTCTCATTGTCGCAACAGCATGCCTCATTTATGCCACTCATAGCTTATGGGCGGGCGCAAACTCCTTGCCCGCGCTCTCCTTACCATTTGGAGCAGTCGCCTCTCTACTGCCGATATTTGATGGGGCATCAGTACAAATACCACACACTGAATTACCAATATTCAAAATACACCTGATATTATCGGTTATTGCCTATGGCCTACTATCGGTATCATTAATTCACACGCTCATGATGAGTTACCTTGAAAAAAGCTTACATCAGCACAAACTTTCACCATTGATTGAAAATTTACCGCCGCTACTAAAATTAGAAACTCTTTTGTTCACAATTGTGCTTCTTGGTTTTTTAACTTTGTCAGCAGCCTTGGTGAGTGGCATTTTTATCTCTTTGGAAATTCAGTCCACAATACTGCCGATAAACCACAAAACAATTTTTAGTATTGCGTCGTGGCTACTTTTCGCATCATTACTAATCGGTAGACATCTGCTTGGATGGAGAGGCAGAGTCGCACGAGAAATTTTAATTATCGGCTTCTTACTATTAATTATTGCTTACTTTGGCTCACGTTTGGTATCTGAAGTTATTTTACAAAACCCGCAATATTAATCAACGTAAGCAACTGCCAGCATTCTTTAGATCTCAAATAAAACATCACATTCAAACATAGGCGAAGAACATGGAAGACGTTTCCATTCAAACACTCCTCATTATATTTTGTATTCTCATCGTTGTTTCTGGATTTTTTTCAATATCCGAAACAAGCATGATGGCGTTAAACAAATATCAATTAAGGCACCTCGCCAAAAATAAGCATCGGGGTGCGAAAAAAACCCTCAAGCTTCTGGGGCAAACTGATCGATTATTAGGTTCAATTCTTCTTGGGAACAATCTATCCAATACGGCAGCAGCCGCTTTGGTTACCGCTATCACGTTTAAACTACTCGGGGAAAGTGAATTATCATTAACCATTGCAACTCTCGTTGTCACTGTAGCTTTGCTTATTTTTAGCGAAATTACCCCAAAAATCATTGGGGCCAGCTATCCCGAAAAAATTGCACTCCCAGCAAGTTATATTCTTGAACCTCTAATGCGATTAATGCATCCCTTTGTATCCGTCGCCAACAGTATTGTAAAGGTCATTTTATGGTCCCTACGCATTAAGCCCGTATTAGGAGACCAAGCATCACAATTAAGTCAGGAAGAGCTACGCACACTTGTTCTAGAAGGCGGCAACTACTTGCCTCGAAAACATCAAAGCATGCTGGCTAATTTATTTGATTTACAAGCCATAACGGTTGAAGACCTGATGGTTCCAAGGAACAAAATCGAGGCTATCAACTTGAACTCACCAATCACTGACATTCAAACGGAAATCATCACTTCTAACCACACCCGTATACCAGCCTTTAAAGACAGTCCTGACGAAATTATTGGCATCATTCATATGCGTAAATTATTAAATGTATCTGAAGATAACCAGATCACAATGGAGTCTATTGAACAAGTTCTCAAAGAACCTTACTACATACCAAAAGATACAAGCCTACTTACTCAACTCCAAAATTTTCAGGAACGCCATGAAAGAATGGCTTACGTCGTTGATGAATATGGCGACTTAATGGGCTTGATTACAATTGAGGATATCATCGAAGAAATCGTAGGCGAGTTCACCACGCAATCTCCCTTGTTTACGACATCTGCAAAAAAAATGCTGGATGGCAGTTTAGTGATAGACGGGGCTGTAACTCTTCGAGACTTAAACCGAGACTTTAATTTAAATTTTCCCCTCGATGGCGCGAAAACATTGAACGGTCTAATACTAGACCACCTTCAACAAATACCAGAAACTGGAATTTCAGTTCAAATATCAGACTACTATTTGGAGATCTTGCAAACAAAAGATAAGTCAGTCAAGTCAGTGAAACTCGTGCCAAGGAAAACGGTAGTCGAATGATTAAACGTTTAATCATTGGACTAACGGGTGGGATTGGCTCTGGGAAAAGTGCTGTATCAGATGCCTTCGAACGTTTGGGCGTTGACGTCATAGACACTGACAAAATATCCCACCAACTCACGATGAATGATGCTGACACCATAGATAATATTACAGATCATTTTGGCGGCGATATCATCCAAGACGGGATACTCAATAGACCCAAACTCAGGGCAATTGTTTTTAGTGACGATGCTGCAAGATTGCATTTAGAGAAAATTCTTCACCCTAGAATCCGAGAAGAGGTCCGAAAGGCTGTTTCGAGAGCAGTTGGGCCGTACATCATTATAGTTGTGCCACTGCTTGTTGAAAAAGCTCAATATTCTTTTATCAATCGTATTTTAGTCGTGGATTGTGAAGAGCTGATTCAGGTTCAAAGGGTTATGAAGCGAAGTAGCCTGACTGACGTTGAGGTTACCAACATAATGTGCACCCAGGCGAATCGGCAAGAGCGGTTAAAAGTAGCAAATGACATTATTATCAACAACGATGACCTGCCATCGCTCCTCAAGCAAGTTCGCATAATGCATGATAAGTACATTCAAATTTCCTTGGCGCTTAAGAATTGTTAGAGATTAAAGAAATAAATATGAAAAAAACCATAGTTAATTGTCCGCACTGTGGCAATTCAGTTATTTGGCAAAAAGAATCAAAATCCCGTCCTTTTTGTTCGGAACGATGTAAGCTAATTGACACTGGAAACTGGGCAATGGGAAAATATAGCGTTGCCTCAGAAGACAAGCTATCAGATGACGAGTCTCACTAAGTTGCTACCAAGCCCTTCGAAGCATCGAAATTCCTGCAGCCCCGTGAGTCCACGCATCACTTAAATCTTCCTTGAGCAACCCACCCAACGCATATACAGGTGTCTTTACCTCCTCAATCAAGGATTGAAAGAGACTCCACCCAAGAGGGTTCTCATCCGGGTGAGACGCAGTAACTTTAACCGGACTGAGCACAGCAAAATCAAGCTCTAATTCATCTACTCTTACTAGGTCTTCCTTTGAATGACAAGAGGCCGCACACAAAGGGACTTGTGGACGGCGAATTGTCGATTTGAGTTGTTGCGAAGTCAAGTGCACGCCATCAGCTCCAACTCTATCAGCGATGTCAAAATGCGTATTAACTAACACCTTACTTCCAGTTGAGCGACATACACTCAACACCTCTTTGGTGAAAGCCTCCAAATCAGAGGAAGATAAATTTTTCTCTCGCACTTGAATTAATTGCGGAGAAGTCTTTACTGCTCGCGACAGAGCTTGGAAAAATATTTCCGCACCCAATTCTGACAGATTGGTTATCAAATAGTGATCAGGCAAGCGAAGAGACTTCAAAATAGGGATGTTTGGCTCCAAAACCGGTGACACCCCGAGTGAACCAGGTCCTTGCCAATGCAGCTCCTGATCCTCTAGCGATTTAACTTCTCCTGACCAATGCGTGACTTTAAAAAATTTGATATTTACGTCCGCATGCGGATATCGAAATGTCTTTGTAATCCAAGGATGAAATGTCTCAGGGATAATTCCTAGCTCTTCTTCTAGTTCCCGTATTAAAGCATCAGATGCTAGTTCTTTTTCTTCAACCTTACCACCAGGAAATTCCCAAAACCCCTCATATATTTTACCGATCGGTCGTTGTGCCAGCAAAAAATGTCCATCCGCATCAATTAGAATCCCCGCGACTACACGGATCACATTGTTCACCGAATACGGTTCGATTTAATATCTTGCAGTTTCCTAGTACCAACTTCATTTTTTGCGAAGTGATACGCCACCCTGCCACTTCGCGACCCCCGCTCTAGAGCCCACTGCAGAGATCGCCTGATCACGCTTTCATCCACATCAACAGACCCCGAAGACAATGTTTTCACCCAATAACCCGCAATCATTAAGTACTCGTCTTGAGTGAAGGCATCGAAATGAACCCATAAACCGAAACGCTCTGAGAGAGATATTTTTTCTTCAATATTTTCGCCAGCGTGTATTTCTTCCCCCTTATAGGTTGACTCCAAATTTTCTGTCATATATTCAGGCAAAAGATGCCTGCGATTAGAGGTTGCATAAATCAAAATGTTATCCGAGGTAGCCGCAACCGATCCATCGAGCGCAACTTTAAGTGTTTTATACGTATCGTCATCAGCGCTAAACGAAAGGTCATCACAAAAAATGACGAAACGATACGGCTGACTTGATATCAAATCGATGATTTGAGGTAACTCATGCAATTCAGCCTTATCTACCTCAATAAGCCTTAACGTTTTTTTTGAATACTTGTTGAGTAAAGCTTTAATCAATGAAGACTTACCTGTACCTTTTGAGCCAGTTAAAAGTACATTATTGGCGGGTAACCCAGCGATGAACTGACGAGTGTTCATGTCAACCAATTTTATTTGCTCGTCGATGGCAGATAAATCCCGCACCTTTATATGATCAGGAATAGTCACTGCCTGCAGAAATCCTCGGCCGCCATAACAACGCCAACGACTCGCAACAACCTTTTTCCAATCTGGATTTTCGAGTCGCGCTGGGAGGCGCGCCTCAAGTCGCTCAAGCAACGATTCTGCCCGCTCCAATACCTTCGTCCAATCAGACATGGTTAGCTCCTGTATTCAGCATTAATTTTAATATAATCATGCGATAGGTCACAGGTCCAAATAGTCGCTGCATTTCTACCGCGACCCAAACTTATTGTCACAACAATCTCATCCGATTCCATCAAAGGCTTAACGTCCCGTTCTCGATAATTAGGTGCGACCTCACCATCCTTTGCAACCAAAACGTCGCCAATCCATATATCAATTTTTGAAACATCCAAGTTTATTACATGGGCAGCACCAATAGCGGACATGATTCGTCCTAAATTAGCATCTGATGCATAAAAAGCTGTCTTTACTAAAGGAGAATTAGAAACTGAAAACCCCACTTCACGCGCTTCGGCCGTGGACTGACAGTCTTTTACTCTGATTTCTATAAATTTCGTTGCTCCTTCTCCATCGAGAACAATTTTTTTAGCTAAATCTTCACACACCGATGTAATTTCATCTCTAATTTTGACAAACCCAGGGCTATCAGCTGAAGTGATCTTGGGGTCGCTACTCGCCCCTGTCGCGATCAACATGAAACTGTCATTTGTCGATGTGTCTCCATCAACACTAATGCAATTAAACGTACGGTCATTTGCATAGCGCACAATTTCATCTAGACACTTATTTGACACATGCGCATCGGTTGCCACAAAAGCAAGCATAGTCGCCATGTTCGGCTTAATCATGCCAGAGCCTTTAGCCATTCCTGTGATGCTGATTGATTGCCCATCGATTTGAAAATTTCGCGAGGATATTTTTGGCACTAAGTCAGTCGTCAAAATACCTCGAGAGGCCTCTTCCCAACCCATTACAAGCTGAGTGTCCAAACATTTGGGCAACCCCGAAAGTATTTTTTCTACAGGCAATCGTTCCATGATGACTCCGGTCGAAAAAGGAAGTACTGAATCGGGATTTACCTGGAGTAGTTGGGCTAACTCATAACAAATATTCTTCGCATCTTCAATGCCGCCTGCGCCGGTACCTGCATTTGCAACCCCGGTGTTAATTACCATCGCGCTAATTGGCCCACCTCGTGACAATCGTTGTCTGCACAGTTGGACGGGGGCTGCACAAAAATTATTTTGCGTGAATACTCCTGCAACGGTAGCAGTGTTATTCAACAATAACACGACTAAATCAAGACGGCCTTTCTTACGGATTGCCGCACTCGTTGCTCCTAAAGTAAGCCCATCGATGCCGAACACTCGACCGAATTTATCCTCAGGTTGAACACTCGACACGAGTTACTACCCTAGCTTTCCATGACACTGTTTATACTTTTTACCTGAACCACAAGGACAAGGCTCGTTCCGTCCAACCTTCTGTTGTGATCTAACAAACGTATCAACCTTGCTAGCATTTCGTTGTGGTGGATTCTTTTCCTGCGTGTCTCCATGATTGTATGCAATGTCAGTTAATCGAGGTTGCTCTTTCGAGACATTTTCAACCTCTTCAGCGCTGCGAATTCGCACTGTCATCAGCAACTTAGTCACCTCATTTCGTACTGTTTGCAACAGCAGCGAGAACAACTCAAACGCTTCGCGCTTGTATTCTTGTTTAGGATTCTTCTGAGCATAACCACGCAAGTGGATTCCTTGTCTAAGATGATCTAAAGCAGCAAGGTGATCACGCCAATGCGAGTCAATACTTTGCAACATAACTGATCGCTCATATTGCTGCACCGCTTCAGTAGGAGCGTCAGTCATCTTTCCATCGTAGAAAGTTTGCGCTCTACCCTTAATCTCGTCTACAAGGTTTTGTGCTTCTAACTCCGTCGCCTGATCCATTAAGTTACCTACATCAGTCTCCAGCGTATATTCGGTTAGCAACGCGGCCTCTAACCCCGGCACATCCCATTGTTCTTCAAGACTGCCTTGTGGAATATAACTGTCTACCAGATCCTCTATGGCTCCATCTCGCATACCAGAGACCATATCGACTGTATCAATGGAATCTAGTAAAGCGTTTCTCTGTTCATAAATAACTTTGCGCTGCTCGTTGGCAACATCGTCAAACTCCAACAGTTGCTTCCTAATATCAAAGTTTCTACCTTCAACTTTCCTTTGTGCGTTTTCGATCGCTTTAGTGACCCAAGGATGCTCAATGGCTTCACCCTCAGGCAGTTTCAATCGCTCCATGATGGCCGCCACCCTATCAGAAGCAAATATCCTGAGAAGTGAATCTTCTAGTGACAAATAAAATCGAGAGGAACCTGCATCTCCCTGTCTTCCTGAACGTCCTCTTAACTGATTATCAATTCTTCTAGACTCATGCCTTTCTGTTCCAATGATGTGCAGACCGCCGAGCGCCAATACTTGGTCATGCCTTTCCTGCCATTCACCTACTTGATCAGTATCGGTTGGCATTCCACCAAGCACAATATCCGTCCCACGACCAGCCATATTAGTCGCTATGGTGATCATTTTAGGACGACCAGCTTGGGCTACGACCTCCGCCTCACGATCATGCTGTTTCGCATTTAACACCTGGTGGGACAACCCTTCTTTATCCAACAAAGTGGAAATAAGCTCAGAGTTTTCTATAGATGTTGTTCCTACGAGTACAGGTTGTCCGTGCGAGTAACAATTTTTAATGTCATTCACTACTGCGTTATACCGCTCCTTGCTCGTCTTGTATATCTGATCCATCTTGTCTGCACGAATCATATTCCGATGGGTTGGAATAATGACAGTCTCCAAGCCATATATTTGCTGGAACTCAAAAGCCTCCGTATCTGCGGTACCCGTCATCCCTGCCAACTTATCGTACATTCGGAAGTAATTTTGAAAAGTTATCGATGCCAGGGTTTGATTTTCCTTTTGAATCTTGACACCCTCTTTTGCCTCTACAGCCTGGTGTAGTCCATCAGACCAACGTCGCCCCGACATTAACCGCCCAGTGAACTCGTCAACAATGACAATTTCCTGATTCTGAACCACATAATGCTGATCCTTAAAAAACAAGTTATGAGCGCGTAGCGCACCATATACATGATGAATTAAGGAAATGTTTGAAGGATCATAGAGACTTCCTTCATTAGTCAATAGCCCCACTGAGAGCAGAAATTCCTCAGCATTGTCATACCCACGTTCAGTCAATATAACTTGGTTAGACTTCTCATCAACAGTAAAGTCTCCATCCTCTTCCTGCCCTTCTTCCTGCGTCTCTTGTTCGACTTTTTTTAATTTTGATGCGATTGAATTTATTTTTAGATATAGCTCTGTATTGTCATCAGCTTGACCTGAAATAATAAGCGGTGTTCGGGCCTCATCAATCAATATGGAATCGACCTCATCCACAATGGCAAAACACAAGTCCCTCTGAACCTTATCCGACTTTTGAAAAACCATATTGTCACGAAGGTAATCAAAGCCAAATTCATTATTCGTGCCGTAAGTTATATCGGCCGTATAGGCTGCCTGTTTCTGCTCATGATCCTGCCCAGAAAGATTCACACCAACAGTCATACCAAGAAATTCAAAAATCTTTCCCATCCAGCTGGAATCTCGATTAGCCAAATAATCATTTACGGTAATCACATGCACAGAAGAGCCTGATAAAGCGTTTAGATAGGCAGGCAAAGTGGCTACTAAGGTCTTACCCTCACCTGTGCGCATTTCAGATATTTTTCCCTGATGAAGCGCTATCCCACCGAGGAGTTGAGCATCGAAGTGCCTCATCTTTAACACACGTTTACTTGCCTCCCGAACAACAGCAAAAGCATCAGGTAAGATGTCATCCAGGACTTCACCCGACTCCAGACGCTGCTTGAACTCAAGCGTCTTGCTTTTGAGTTGCTCGTCAGAAAGAGCGGTCAACTCATCTTCAAATTGGTTTATCAGCCGAATTGTCTTTTGGTAAGTCTTCAATAATCGATCGTTACGGCTACCGAATATTTTTTGGAGCACTTTAGAAATCATCAACGTCGCCTTAGCGGAATGGTTTACTTAAGCCTATTAGTCTAACACGTGGTGTACCATTGCAATTACATCTAGTAGGATTTTAATCGGTCATGACTAAGCGTACATAGTAGGCTTGTTCACCATTAAAAATTAACTATACAAATTATTGCCCATGGCCAAAAATACTAACATTGCCGAGATCATAAAGAGTCATCCAGAACTGACCAACCTCCAGAATCAAATCAAGACCATGCAAAGCATGCGAGTCCAGATTAAAGAGATCCTTCCCAAAACTATTCAGAATAAAATAGAGATCGTTTTAGCCAATCCAAAAAAATTAACTATATTTGCTGGAAACCAGATCATTGGCGCAAAAATCAGACAGATGTCACCCACGATACTCAGGCACATTCAGAGTAAAAAAGAATATGCAATAATTGAAACAATTGACATTAAGGTTACGCCTCCCGAAAACGGTATAGCTCACGTGAAACGAAAATCGATAGATCACACTACGAGCAGTTTGGGATTCATTGAGGAAATGAGGAAAAAACTACTCACATCATAATCAGACTACCTGCAAGTTGGTGTGTATAAAGCCCGGTAAATTGTCTTTCTGTAGGAATTCGACTTGCTCCCAAGCCGATGCGTTCCCCACCAATTTACGCAGTAACTTATTATTTAACTCATGTCCAGATTTATGAGCTGAAAACGCACCGATAAGAGGCCTACCAAGCAAATATAGATCGCCAATAGCATCGAGTGCTTTATGCTTAACAAACTCATCGTCATATCTCAACCCATCTGAGTTAAGTATTCGATATTCGTCCATCACAATAGCATTTTCAAAACTTCCACCGAGCGCCAACCCCTGAGATCGCAACATTTCAACATCCTGCGTGAATCCAAAAGTCCTCGCACGGCTGACTTCTTTCACATAAGAAGTAGTTTGAAAATCCAACGAAACCGATCTATTTTTATCGGCAAATGCCGGATGTTTGAAATCAATACTGAAATCAATTTTAAATCCATTGTGTGGAGAAAAAGAAACCCACTTGCCTCCATCGTCAACGCGTATTTTACTTTTAATTCGAATGAATCTTTTCGGCGCTGACTGCTCCTCAATTCCTGCCGATTGGATCAAGAACACAAAGGGCGAAGCAGATCCATCCATAATGGGTACTTCAGCTGCAGTTAAGTCGACATATACATTATCGATACCTAAACCACACAATGCGGACATCAAGTGCTCTACAGTTTGTACTTTAACTCCTCGGTATTCGAGACAAGAGGAAAGGCGGGTATCTACCACCAAGAATGGGTCTGCCTTAATGTCTACAACCGGATTAAGATCTATGCGCCTGAACACAACACCTGTGTTTGGAGCAGCGGGACGGAGTATGAGCGCAACCGTTTTTCCCGTATGCAAACCAATCCCTGTAGCCTTAACTAAATTCTTTAAAGTGCGTTGGCGAATCATCGTCAGTAAGTCAATACATGCTAATAAAAAAATTGTTAGGGATCCGAATTAATTCGGAATTCTACTCCTAACTCCATGATATCAAGAATTAAGTTACATCAACAAGGAGCTCTGAGACGATCTTAATCTCGAATAACTTAGTCAGCTTGCCGGCGCAAAAACGCCGGTATATCCATATCTTCAACCCCAGTCCGCCTCAGCGCAGTCACAGCCGCCTGGCGCCCTCTTCTTCTAATAACTGCTGGTGTATCTGGGTCTTCACTCATCACATCCTCTACGACATCGTCATCCGCTTCAGTTCTTACCACTGACACCGGGACAACCTCTGTCCTGCTTTCGCCGCCACCAATTCCAGTAGCCACAATCGTAACCCGCAAATCATTATCCAATTCTTCATCAATAACCGTACCTACGATAATAGTTGCATCTTCAGCGGTAAATTTTCTAATCGTCGCCATTACATCGTGAACTTCCTTCATCTTCAAATTCAGGCTAGAAGTAATATTAACTAATACACCTCTCGCACCATTCAGGTCGACGCCCTCTAACAAAGGGCTTGCAACAGCACCTTCCGCGGACCTCTTTGCTCGATCATCACCAGAGGCCATATGTGAGCCCATCATCGCCATACCCATCTCAGACATGACGGTTTTTACATCAGCGAAATCAACATTAACTAGACCTGGGCATTTAATGACCTCAGCAATTCCGGATACAGCGCCATATAGCACGTCATTAGCTGCCTCAAATGCGTCTAACATGGACACATCCTCCCCAAGTACGGCCATCAATCTATCATTAGGAATAACAATTAATGAATCAACATATTTAGTTAGCTCTGATAATCCCTCAGATGCTATTTTTTCACGCCTACCTTCAAAGGCAAAAGGTTTAGTCACAACCGCTACCGTTAAGATGCCTAACTCCTTAGCGACTTCAGCAAAAATTGGGGCTGCTCCAGTACCCGTACCGCCACCCATGCCAGCAGTTAGGAAAATCATATCAGCACCATCAATTATTTCTGCGATTACCTCGCGATCTTCTATGGCCGCTTCTCGCCCAACTCCTGGGTTTGCCCCAGCTCCTAAACCTTTGGTGATCTGAGCTCCCAGCTGAACTGTACGCTCAGATTTGTTGCGAGATAATGCCTGCGCATCAGTGTTCGCACAGATAAATTCAACTCCCTCAACACCCTTTTTTATCATATGGTCTACAGCGTTACCGCCGCAGCCACCAACTCCGATAACTTTTATAACTGCCTCTTGCGACTGGCTATCTAGGATCTCGAACATATGGGCAACTCCTAAGTCTTTATTTATGATCAGAGTGTAACAATTACTTCGTCCATTAACTAGTTACATCGTCAAAAGTTTGTTTCAAACCATCGTTTCATTTTGGATACTACCGTTTTTACTGAGCCGTTCTTCATTTGATCTACTTTTTGTCTCTCTCTATGGAAAACCGCCGCACTTAAGAGGCCTGCGGATGTCGAATAACGTGGATTACGAATAACCTCCGCCAAAGAGCCAGTGTAGGTCGGAGTGCCAAGCCGAACCGGTACGTGAAGAACCTCTTCTCCGAGCTCAACCATCCCCTCCATCGCGCTGCTTCCCCCGGTAATTACTATGCCAGAGGACAACAACTCTCCTAATCCACTCCTGCTAATTTCCGCCAAAACTAATCCGTATAACTCCTCCACTCTGGGCTCAATAACTTCAGAGAGCATTTGTCGTGATAACTTTTTAGGGGGGCGATCGCCTACTCCAGGCACCTCGATGGTCTCATTGGAATCTGCGAGTCCACGAAGTGCGCAACCATAACGTCGTTTAATATCTTCCGCTTCTTTGGTAGGCGTTCGAAAAGCCATCGCAATATCGCTCGTTATCTGATCTCCAGCAATTGGAATAACTGCTGTATGCCGAATCGCTCCTTGCGTATAAATTGCGATGTCGCTTGTTCCTCCCCCGATATCAATGAGACAAACGCCTAGATCTTTCTCATCCTCAGACAGAACCGCGATCGCAGATGCCAAGGGCTGTAAAATTAATTCGCCTACTTCTAGACCGCAACGGCGTACGCACTTAAGAATATTTTGAGCTGCCGACACCGCTCCTGTCACAATATGCACCTTTACTTCTAAGCGCATACCAGACATAGCTAACGGCTCTCGAACATCCTCTTGACCATCAATAGCGAACTCTTGATTAAGCACGTGGAGAATTTGTTGATCCGTAGGTATTGGGATCGCTCGAGCAGTTTCTACAACTCGATCAATATCAACTTGAGTCACCTCATGACCTTGGACTGCAACCATGCCATGGGAGTTAAAACTTTTAATGTGACCACCTGCAATCCCAGTCCAAACTTCTTTAATTTTTCGGTCAGCCATCAGCTCTGCCTCTTCAAGCGCACGCTGAATCGCATTCACCGTAGACTCTATGTTCACGACAACGCCTTTTTTCATGCCTTGCGATGTAGAACTCCCGAGTCCAATAACCTCGTATTGGCCATCATCTTTAACTTCAGCTACAACAGCCGCTATCTTCGACGTACCGATATCTAGAGCGACAATAATGTCAGCATATTGGGACTTGGCTTTCGTTCCGTTTTTCGTCCAATCAATATTTTTCATATTTAAGACCCTTTCCCCCGAACAACTGTTGCGCTAACGGAAAAACCATTCACATATCTTAAATCAGCGTACTTAATGGGTTGTTTAAACCGTGGCTCAACGCCCGGTAAAAATCTCATGAACCTGTCTCTTATACACATCTGACGCTGCCGACGATATGCAGTGTGTAGA
>OJFL01000125.1_pt1 | contig 39955 bp, 39 predicted proteins | sample 1594131 | NCBI WGS metagenome assembly OJFL01 (sample SAMN05416782, study PRJEB24817) | seawater metagenome | isolation source: Sea water | place: Canada:Atlantic | collected 2013-07 | reverse complement strand
GGCATACGAGATTTCTGCCTGTCTCGTGGGCTCTGAGATGTGTATAAGAGACAGCCTTTAACGTGCGCTTATACATAGCAAAACATCTAGCTATATATAGGATTTGCGGCAAGCGTGGTTCATTGTATTCCGCTTTGATGTATGTAATTACATAGCTAAGTCTTGTTGAAATTTACGGCTAAAAAGCCACTAAAAGTTCAACTATTCGGTGATATTACACCATGTTCTCTACATTTAAGAACACTAATAGTAATACATCAGTATGGAAAACAACCATATGTATATGAAATTTATCTTAGCTTGCCCAGCAAGCATGCTCAGATGGCTGCTGATCATACTGCACCGCAATTCTCATTAAATAAGCCTCACTCATTAAACAAACTTATTAAGAAAACTTATTAAGAAAACTTTAATGCTATGCCCCACACAGCATATAGCTGTTTGGTATTTTACTAACTACGCTTTAGGGCGTGTTGACCCTATTTTTGACTTATTTTAACGAAGGCATATTTTTCAATGAACATTTCTGAACTTTCAGTATTGACTGAAAGTTCAAAAGGACCGATCATAATGAGTATTCTTGATCTACATTAATTATGACATTCTTCTTGCTGTTATACTGCTTATGTCACTTAAAGATGTTAGCTAAGGTTATTTTATGAATGAACAGATACCGGTTAAAAACGTAACACCGGTAAAGGTCCACAAGCCAAAAGGTGAAGGTCAGGGGAAGCGTCACGATTCCCGCAGTCGTATTTATGTGCGTGCTGTGAAAGGCCCTTTAGAATCGTTTCGTCGCTTTTTTGGGCTTATCTTTCTTGGCCTGTTTGCCATTATCCCTTGGCTTCAATACAACGGTCAACAAGCTGTCTTGCTCGATATTGGCGAACAGCGGTTTACCATATTCTCGTTAACTCTGTGGCCGCAAGACCTGACTCTGTTGGCCTATATTTTTATTGTGTCAGCCTTTGCTCTCTTCTTTGTTACTACCTTTGCTGGGCGGGTATGGTGCGGTTTTATGTGCCCGCAAACTACTTGGGTGTATATCTACACTTGGTTTGAAGAAAAATTTGAAGGCCCGCGCAACAAACGCATGAAGCTTGATGAAAGGCCGATGGATGCCGATAAGTTTATGCGTAAAACTGCTAAACACACTGCATGGGTTGTTGTTGCACTGTTAACCGCACTGACTTTTGTGGGATACTTTACGCCTATCGGCGCACTCTTTATCGACTTCTTCACTTTCAATGTAGGATTCTGGGCTGGCTTTTCAGTTATCTTTTTTGCTGTTTGTACCTACGGTAATGCGGGCTATATGCGAGAAATCATGTGTACCCATATTTGTCCGTATGCGCGCTTTCAGTCAGCGATGTTCGATAAAGATACCTTTACCGTATCTTACGATGCCACCCGAGGTGAAAAACGAGGCCCTCGCCCACGCAAACTCAGTCATGAAGACGTTAAACAGAAAGGGCTTGGCGACTGCATAGACTGCAACTTATGTGTACAAGTTTGTCCTACCGGTATCGATATTCGCAATGGTTTACAATACGAGTGCATTAACTGCGGTGCTTGCGTTGATGCATGTAACGGCGTTATGGAAAAGATGAATTACCCCAAAGGCTTAATTAGCTTTACCTCAGAACATGAGCTATCTGGTGGTAAAACGAATATTATTCGACCTAAGCTGGTGGGTTACTTTGTTGTACTCGTCATCATGATCGGACTTCTATTTGCCAATATCTACACCCGTAGTCCTGTTGAAGTTGATATTATTCGCGACAGAAACTCTCTATACCGCGAAACCAATGAAGGGCTTATTGAAAACGTATATACCATTAAGGTGTTGAACAAAACTCAACAGCGTCAAAGCTATACGGTTGAAATAAAAGGGCTACCCGATTATCAATATATTGGTAAACAAGAGTTTGAGGTAGAGGGTAGCGCGGTTTACTCAACACCGATATCGGTTGCAACAGACGCCTATAATCTGGAAGATACTGTCACTGACATATTCATCAGTGTTACTGTTACCGTAAATGGTGAGACGGTAACCGTTGATGAGCCAACTAAGTTTCTTTATCGATGACAGATTTCTCCTTCTCGGGCTTAAGCCCAGATACGATATTAGATGCCCTGGAAACCCAGGGCATTTTTCTTCAAAGCGGACTACTCGCGCTTAACAGTTATGAAAACAGGGTTTATCAGTTTATTGCTGAAGACGGCAAGCGCTACGTTGTGAAGTTTTACAGGCCAGGTCGCTGGACTGACGAACAAATTCAAGAAGAGCACAGTTTTGCTAAAGAGCTGGCTGACAATGAAATTCCCATTGTCGCCCCCATGGCACTAAATGAGAACACATTGCATCATCATAAAGTTGTTGATACCGACTACCGCTTTGCCCTTTTTCCCTCAGTGGGAGGCCGACAGTTTGAAAATGACAATTTAGATCAGCTGGAATGGATGGGGCGCTTTATCGGCCGAATACATCTAACAGCGCAGGCCACGCCATTCACTTCACGCCCCGCTATTGATGTAGAGAGCTATTTATTAGAGCCGCAAAAAATTCTTGAGCAGAGCGAGTTATTGCCAGAGGGTTTAAAAACCGCTTTTTTCGCTATTCTTAACCCTGTTATTGAAGCTACACAAAAAGCGTATAAAAACGTTTCTTCGCCTATACGTCTTCATGGTGATTGCCACCCGGGCAATATTTTATGGCGAGATGGACCTACTTTTGTCGATTTAGATGACTGCAGAATGGGGCCTGCCATCCAAGATTTGTGGATGATGCTAAGCGGCGACAGACAACAGCAGCTATTGCAACTTGACACATTAGTTGAAGCTTATGAAGAATTTCAGCCCTTCAATAAAGCAGAACTCTCGCTTATAGAGCCATTAAGAGCCATGCGAATGGTTCATTACATGGCATGGCTATCTCGCCGTTGGTCAGATCCGGCCTTTCCCCGCGCCTTTCCATGGTTTGCTGAAGATAAATATTGGGAAGGGCAAATATTAGCCTTGAAAGAACAAATGTCTGCACTTCAAGAGCCCCCGCTTAAGCTTGGAATGTAATCCCATAACGTGTTCACTAAAGGCTCTTTCTGCCGTTCCACGTCAGAATATAGCAGCTTGGAGTATATAAAGTCTTAAATAAAGGCTATATACTCCCCCCCGCGTAGGTGCCCATGAACCGGTGTCAGTTGGTTAACATCAACAAGATGCCAGTGATTGTGTTAAACGGGAAATCAGTGTGATGCTGATGCTGCCCCCGCAACGGTAATCTCAATACTCAACGAGTATGTCTTTTCAAACGCCACTGTCTATAACGTAAGTGCTATGCTTGCTGATTAGATGGGAAGGCAAAAGAGTTACAGCTCCTCAGATATTTTTTTATGCTAGTGATTTTATTAGTTTGATTAAAGATATTTGATTTCAATTATGTGAGCGACTAACGAGAGAGCCCGGATACCGGCCTGTGCTTCACGGCTTAGGTAATGCTTTGCATTGCCTCTCGCTTCCGCTAAATCATGTACTCGGGTGGAGTACATAAGAGATTATTTTTGATTATGGACGTATCTTTTACACACACTGCAATTACTAAAGCTGCAGCAAGCGCAGCGCTACTTGCTTTTATTTCTTCAACACCAACATTTGCACAATCTATTGCTGACGATATAGAAACACTGACTGTCACCGGCACCCGATTACCCATAGAACTGACCAAACTTCCAGCGGCAGTATCGGTTTTAACTGAAAGCGATATTAAAGCATCGGGAGCCCTGCAACTTACCGAACTTATTCGCGGGTTACCCGGTGTAAGCTTGTCTCAATCTGGTAGCCCAGGAGGCCTCACAGAAGTTAGGGTGCGAGGTAGCGAAACAAACCACTTATTAGTGCTAATAGATGGCGTTATTGCCAATGATATTGGTCAAGGAAGCCTAATTGACCTTGCGCATTTAACTGCCGCAAACGTGACTCGAATTGAGCTTTTAAAAGGCCCGCAAAGTGCCCGCTGGGGAAGTGGTGCTATTGGCGGCGTTTTAAGCATCACTACCAAAGCCGGGCAGACGCAGCAACCTTCGAAAAACGTAAGCATGTCGGCAAGTGCGGGTACGCAAAGCACTTATAAAGGCAGTGTTAACACTGCATCGCAGCATAATGACTTTGGCCTTAACGCCTACGCCGGCTACTTGCAAACAGACGGCGACAACATTTCTCGTGTCGGCAATGAAGACGATGGTTACAACAACCTTACAGCGGGACTTAATGTTAGTTTTGAAGCCTCTAGCGAACACTTACTTAACGCGTATCTTCGCGCGGTAGATTATCAGAACGACTACGATGCTACCGACTTCCTCAGCACCGGCCTGCCGGCAGATTCAGATAATGTCACACGAGGCTTTCAAGTTAGTTCAAAGCTTAAGTGGGAGTATCAGCCCCACGATTCGGATTACAACTCAGCGCTTACTGCACAGTATCGAAAGGATAAGAATGATAATACAGCATCAGGTGACGATGTTGGGGGAACTACGGGAGAACGCGTAGAATTCAATTGGACCCATTTTTACAGACTCGATAACTGGAACGTGGCGGCGGGGGCTGAATATTTACAGCGGTTATTTTCTCAGCGCGGTCCTGTGGTATTTGGCGACCCTAATCAAGCGCAGCGAGATAAAACGTACAGTGCATTTGGGGAAGCAAGCGGGAACCTTGGTGATAATGTATTCACTTCTGTAAGTGCTCGATTCGACAACAACAGTGAGTTTGACAATGCGTCAAGCTATCGCGCCGGATTGACTTGGCAAGTCCACAATAACGTCTCTGTTTTCACCAGTTACGGAAAGGCGGTTAAAACTCCCACTTTCACAGAGCGATTCGGATTTACGCCCGCCAGCTTTATCGGCAATGCTGACCTGATGCCTGAAAAAAGTGAAGAAATCGAGGTCGGTATCAAGACACGCTGGGAAACACTCTCGACACAGGTAAGCATATATAGCACCCAGCTTGAAGATGAAATAAACGGCTTCGTTTTCGACCCGGCCGCTGGCGCATTTACCGCGGATAACATTGACGGTGAAAGCCAACGAGACGGTGTAGACGCAGAGTTTAATTGGCGCGGGGAAATGGTGATTGTTACGGGCTCATACAGTTACCTTAATGCGCAGCAAGATGTTGATGCTGTAAATACAACTGAGCTTCGTCGCGCCCGTCATCAAGGAGCTTTAACGGTTTCCTCCGATTTTGGGCTTGATAAATTCAGTTTTTATACGAAATTGGCTTATACAGGGACGCGGTTTGATACATTCTTTCCGCCCTTCCCCGCACCTTCACAAACGCTTGCACTTTCGGCTTATACACTTACTAACGTTAATGTAAGCTACCGTATTAGTAATGAATGGCAGTTGTCATTGAAGGTGAATAACCTATTTGATACTGAATTCGAAGATATTATTGGGTATGTGGGTCAGGAACGTCGTGCTTTGGTAACCGTAAACTACACACCTTAACGAAGTACGTAGCTTAACTGTTGATATCGGCGCTTACACCACCTATTAGTAAGCGTCCTAAACTTCACTTTATGCTTGTTCATCAAGGGTTAAGTTTTAACTGATATTATTTCGTTGTATTTTTTCGCTTGCTGGTCGTTGAAACTAGGGCACGCTCTAGTTAACGCATAAAGCCTGTGATAATCTTTTGATAGTTTATATTTTTAATACAAAGGAACTTATTCCATGAAAAAGTTTGCAGTAATGTTTGTCATGGCAATGCTTTTGCCGTTAGCGGCTTGTGCTCAAGAGCCAGCCACAAAATGGAAAGAAGGTACGCATTATAAAGTCATTAATGATGAAGCCACTGATAAGCCAGTTATTACTGAATACTTCTCTTTTTGGTGTCCGCACTGCTTTCAGTTTGAGCCAATTGTTGAACAAATAAAGCAAAAGAAAAGTGACGGTACTTCGTTTAACAAAGTACACGTGAACTTCATGCGTTTCACTGGCCCTGATGTTCAAGACGCGGCAACGAAAGCCATGCTTATTGGCCGAGCTATGAAACAAGAAAATGCAATGAATGGTGCTATTTTCAACTACATTCATAAGCAAAAAGCATCTATTACCAACTTGAAAGACTTGCGTAATATCTTTGTTGTAAACGGCGCCGACGGCGAAGAGTTCGACAAACTTGCAAAAAGCTTTGGTGTAAACAGCATGTTGCGTAAAAACCAGCAGCAAATCGACGAAAACCGCGAACACTTAACCGGCGTTCCAAGCTTTATTATCAATGGCAAGTATCAACCTACGTTCACATCTGACATGTCTTTTGATGATATCGCAGATTTGATTGTGTGGTTATCTGAACAGAAATAATTTTTCTTAATCGTTGTGCGGTATTTAAAACCGCGCAAGACGAAAGACAAAATGAGCGCCGTATCAGCGCTCATTTTTTTTATTGGCTTATGGTTTACTGAGCCGGTTTTCACTAAATAAGAGACGTTATGACACCCGTAGATTCGTTTGCAGACTTTATCTGTGAACTTGACAAGTTGAAGGCGGTAAAACGGAAAATCACCCTACCTGCTGATAACAACCGAGAAGAAAACTCTGCCGAGCATAGCTGGCATGTGGCTCTAATGGCCTCGATGTTAAGCCAATATGCAGCAAAACCTATCGACATCCAGCGAGTGATACAAATGATCCTCATTCACGATGTGGTGGAAATAGATGCTGGCGATATGTTTGCCTTTAACACTCAGCAGGATCACGCGGCTCAGGCTGAAAAAGAAATGGCAGCGGCAAAACGGATATTTGGCCTTCTTCCCCCACCGCTTGATGAAACTATGCTGCAGCTGTGGCTAGAATTTGAAGACGCAGCTACGCCAGACGCTGAGTTTGCGAAGGCTATGGATAGGGTGCTACCCGTGTTTCAAAATATGAATGCCAAAGGTGGCAGCTGGGCAACCCATAAAATCTCGCGTCAGCAAATAGAAAAGCGCAATGCTCATTTAAGAACCTGTGCACCTAAGCTCTGGGATTATGTCAATGAGCAACTGGATATCGCCGTCGAAAATGCATGGCTGGTGGACTCAACTACACGTTAATTTTAAAAGACGTGTTCCAATGCATGCTGTTGCTTTAAACACTAAACGGCAGGTTGGCTTTATCACGCTCATGCCAAAGTATGTTGGCTTGCTCAATGGCATCTTTTACCTCAATGCTGCGGAGCAAAACTAAGTAGCTTGCCAATGAGCTAACAATAGCTTGCTCTCCATAATCACTGTTTGCCTTGCCATGCCACACGTCTAGCATATCGCTAACTGCCATGGTTTTGTCTTTTAGCGCCCAGCGCTTAGCGATAACGGGCAACTGATATTCTTCCGTTTTACCATTTCGAGTAACAAACAACTCTGTTTCACGCTCGCCATTGACTTCAGGGTCGCCGCCATCACCGCGAAAGCACAGGGCATCTATGTTCTCGTAATTTTCGTTCACCCTACAATGTTTGTGATCGAGGTGCATATGGTAAACCCCTTGAACACAGAATTTGGCGCCAGTGGGATTTAACAAGCGGGCCAGTGTGTTCGCGCAAGAGCGTAACCCAAACACCTCTCGCAACTTAATAATACTGTTAAGAGCAGGCAGCAGATATGATAAGTCTAAATAGGTCGCTCCCTGTGCATCGAGTTGCTGTTTTGCCTGGCTGATACTGTGTACCTCAGGCAAGCCTAGTAAGGGTAACGCTGCACTGGCATACAAACGGCCTGAACCAGGTTCATGAGCACCGTGCAGCATTACTCGCATTCCATTTTTAACAAGCACTGCAACGGCAAGTAAATACCACGGGAGCTGACGGCGTTTTCCAGCGTAACAGCCAATATCTAGCACTGGAGCCAGAGTTTTTACTTCAGGCTCGATAAGCTCTCTGCACGCATCCACAAAGCCAATGACTTCTTCAGGCGTTTCTTCCCGAGTACGCAGTAACATTAAAAAAGCGCCGCGCTGATCGCCGGTGACTTTATCTGCAAGCACCATTTTCATGGCGTGATACGCCTCTTCGCGAGTAAGGCTTCGACCGCCCCGCTGGCCTTTTCCAATAATTTTAATGTAGTCACTAAAAGGTAGCTGCATGGTGTTTTAATTGAATCTCGATAGCGTACACAGTGAAAAGAGAATATCATTTTTTGCCCTTAATAAACCAATTTTAGCCTCTGACAACAATCTGTATAACCTCCAAACACCGTTATCTGTCTGTGGACGAATTACTATAAATAGCTTTAGCAAAATATATTTCCGCCGATACAGCTATATTACCGGCATAAAGGGCGTTAGACATGAACTACAAAAGATATTTTGACGGAAAGCAGCGCTTGACCAAGCAAGCTTTGGTAAACCTAAACACATTGAGCGCTATGTTTAGAGGCCGCTCTTTTGACTTAGAAGCGGTGAATGAATACAACCGCTGGACAAACCGATTCAACCGAGCCACTACTCGAGCGGAGCAAGAGCGGGCCCTCGATGAAAGGCAGCGCTTCATGTTAAAAGTCATACATGCGCCACGACAGGCAGCATAAGCTTACCTGTGCTGTGTCTCACCAGTGCTTTAAGCGCAATTTGAGCGTTTAACGGTACGCCCACCTAACCGAAAAAGTTAAAGCAAATCTTGTTGCCGTCAAAGTCTCTTACATAAGCAGCATAAAACTTTCCTGGTACTCGTTGTCCTGGCGCGCCGTCGCATGTTGCACCAAGAGACAATGCTTTTTCATGCATTCTGTCTACTTTTTGCTTATTTCCAGGTGCGATAGAGAACATGTTGCCGTTTCCTGGTGACGGCTCTTTCTCATCCCATGGAATACACACTGCAACCATGGGCTCTTTCATCGATTTGCCGATGTATTTAATTCTATCCATATTTACCAGACGCTTAACGCCAAAATCTTCCAGCAAAGATTCATAGAATGACGCTGACTTTTCAATATCGCTCACGCCTAGCGTAATGTAATTAATCATAAAACCTTCCTTAACAAAAAAGTAATTAGTGATATGACCTACGACGGCAAAATGGATATTGTTCAGTGAGGAATATTTAATAAAAAACCGCACGCGTTTGCACGGGTGCGGTTTTGTGTTTTTCACTTAGCTCTTATATGTCTCTGATGTGTCTCTTGCGTCAACATCAGCGCCAGCGAATGCCTTTGTGCAATTAATCAAATATGTTGATAAGAACCTTAGGCTAGCTTGTCTGTCGCAACGCGATAACGAGGGTCTTCGTTCACGTTAATCTCTACAAACTTATCGGCCTTGCGCAACAAGCTTCTGCACTCGTCACTGATATGACGTATATGAAGCTTTTTACCTTGTTCAAGATACTTGTCTGCAAGAGTGTCTAGCGCGTCGATACCCGATGAATCCCAGATACGAGACTCTTTGAAATCGATAACCACATCTTCCGGGTCGTTTGCGATATCAAATAAGTCTTTAAAGTGAGTGACCGAGCCAAAGAAAAGCGGCCCCTCTAACTCGTAAACCTTCCAGTCGTCGCCATCAATATGTGTTTTCACCGCAATGTGACGGGCGTGCTTCCAAGCAAATACTAAGGCAGATACGATAACACCTACCACTACCGCAATGGCCAAGTCGGCTATCACCGTCACGCCGGTAACTAAGAAAAGCACAAATGCATCTTCTTTGTTAACACCACGTACAATGCGGAACGATGCCCATTCGAAGGTAGCAATAACTACCACAAACATAACACCTACAAGAGCTGCCAATGGAATCATTTCAATAAGCGGCGCTGCAAATAGAATAAATCCAAGAAGCACTAATGCTGCGCTTATTCCGGATAAACGACCGCGGCCGCCAGAATTAATGTTAATCATGCTTTGACCAATCATGGCGCAACCGCCCATGCCGCCAAAGAAACCGTTAACGGTGTTAGCAACGCCTTGCCCGACACACTCTTTATTGCCGCGGCCACGGGTATCGGTCATTTCGTCAATAAGCGATAGAGTAAGCAGTGATTCGATAAGACCAACCAAGCATAAAATGATAGACGTTGGCAGCACAATCATTACCGTTTCCCAAGTGAAAGGCACCATTGGAATAGCAAAGGTTGGCAACTCGCCCGCCAAGGTGGCACTGTCTTTTTGATCAGCCGGTAGTAAGTCTCTTACGAAGTCAATAACCGTACGCGCTTCTAAATCTAAACCGTGCACTAAAGCGGTGACCGTTACAATAGCCACCAAAGACGCAGGTACGGCCTTGGTAAGCTTTGGCAGCAAATAAATAATCGCCATGGTGAGGCCTACAAGACCCAACATCCAGTACAGCATTGAACCCTGCATCCACTGCAGCTCGCCAAGTGAGTTAACCACTTTAAACTGTCCAAGTTGAGCTAGGAAAATAACGATAGCAAGCCCGTTCACAAAGCCCAGCATCACCGGATAAGGCACCAAGCGTATAAACTTACCGAGCTTAAACACGCCGCAGAGTATTTGCAGCAGCCCTGCTAGGATAACGGCTGCAAAAAGGTATTGCACACCATGCTGCGCAACAAGTGCAACCATAACAACGGCCATAGCCCCGGTTGCACCTGAAATCATACCTGGTCTACCGCCAATGGCAGAGGTAATCAGCCCCATCATAAATGCAGCGTATAGACCAATCATAGGCTCTACACCGGCAACAAAGGCAAAGGCTACCGCTTCGGGGACGAGCGCTAAGGCAACGGTTATACCCGAAAGCACGTCATTTTTTACGTTGCTATCTTTACTGGTTATTAAATCGAACATGTTCTCTCAGAGTGTAAGACGTTTAAAACACAACCCCTTGTAACTGCACTTGTGTGTACACCTAAGGGCTTGCTGGAAATTTGCTGGCGATTCTATCACCATTGTAGCTTAAAATCTTTTAATAGAATGTTAACCGTACTGCTCCCTCTTTCGAGCTTTCTCTTCTAGTCAATTGCTTATACCTTAGCCAGCGTAGTGAACTATTTGCCTAACTTGCTGACAAAACATCGCGAACATGGCATCGTGTAATAGGCGCACTGATTGGCACAGACGCGTCAATAACATTTGAATTCTCAGCACTTATTTCTACAAACAACTAGGAGTTAATGTGGTTCCCTATATCCTTACTATTTTATGTGTTTTAGTCGCAGGAGCGATACATTGGGTTTCTCCAAAGGCGTACTGGAAAGCAACAATGGTTTCTACCGGTGTTATTTTGCTTTTCTCTGTAGCCGCCCTTTTTATCTTTCAAGCCTCTGGAATGTTAGTAAGTGAACAAACGGGGGAAAGCGCCGACTTCTCAGGACAGCTATTAACCATTACCGTACTTATCGCCTTTTTCGGTTTACTTATTTCACTGTTTGTAGGCTGGTTTTTGCGGGTGGTAAGAAACTAAGCCTGTGGCGCGACCACTTTAAGCTGTGGCCAAATGTCACACCACTTTTTGTCTGTTACCCGTTTATTGAAAATCTCGTACCGAGGAAGTTTAGGGTTAATACTAATCTGCCCCTTAAAGTTATGTGCAAGACCAAAAGGCGCCAAAATATCGAATTGGTTTACGGTCGATAGCGCTATTGCAACGCAGGTTTCTCTCTCTATCCAATAGGAGATGGCATCCTCACAGTCTTTATACGGGGCATGATCATGCAAAACGTGCATACGAGCTTGATTCTTAACTTGCCAATTTACACCGGGCAACAAGGCATTAAGTTGCTCTTGGAAGGCTAAATCTTGTTCGCGTTCTCTGTTTACAGAATCGCTTGGGTTCAAAGTGTGGCTTATGTTTGAAACAAAGCTTGTGTTTAAAACGTGAGCATCGAAATAAATAACATCAACATCGTTCAGGGGTGTAGAAGTTTTTTTGCCATGTAAATCATCCCATATGGCGTTTCGCAGAAATCCTGCTCCAATATACCCCTGCGGCAAAGCCAGCTGCTCAAGCGCCTGCAAGCATTCCATACGAAACGCATCGCCCTCAATAAGATGACAAACCCTTTGGTAATATTGCGAACTGCTCATATTTATCGAACTGCTCATAATTGTAATGTGCACTTCATCATTTCAATGACTCAATTACTGTTCTTTTGGCTGCACGGGTTCTATTTTACTGATGTGAAGCTTTTGCTTCCATTTAATAATATACAGGCAAATAGCAACCACGCTGCCACCCGCGAACCAGCCACCTAACACATCACTAGGCCAGTGAACGCCTAGCATGACCCTTGATAGCCCAATAGCAAAAACTAAAAATGCGGCAGCAAAATAGGTAAAGGCATTTACCTTGCGATGGGAAGAAAAGTGACACAATAAGTAGGCAAGATAAAAGTAAACTAGCGTAGATAGCGTAGCATGAGCCGAGGGAAAGCTTTGAGTGTAAACATCTACGTTGTGCTGACTCAGTGGCGGGCGTGGTCTATCTATACCTGCTTTTAAGGCAAACGCTATACACAAACCTAGTAATACAGCCAGCGCAAACGTATAGGCTTTATTTCGCTGCTTATGCATTGCTAAACCAACCACTACCACGACAGCAACAAATAACAACACCGTATTACTTCCAAGTGCAGTGATATCTCTTAGCACATCAGCGACCCATTTAGGCGCGTCAGTATTCAGCTGTAAGCTAGCGTATAACGCCTCATCCATCGACTGACTCACACCGAGATGCACGAAAAGCATCACCAACACAAAACAGGTGCCTAACAAAATAACCTGCACAGACGGTGTTTTTAGCATATCGATATAATGACCAACTTCACTGTTTTGTTTCATTGCTTACTTCCATTTATTTTGAAAAGGATGACTGCAAAAGGTCCTTTCACCGAAAAAGACTGACACCGAGAAGAACTGGCACTAATACAGCCGGTCTCACATGTGTCGGCATTTTCTTATCTAATTTAATTATCTAATTTACTGCCGCCTAAACAATTTGGAGATGATAGCGCTTCGCCACCTCGCTTTATCCATTCTTCTTGCGTGTAAGTATGCAATGCTAGAGCATGTACCGGCCCTTCCAGCGCTTCTGCAGCCAATGCATTTATTTCTCTGTGCCGAGCAATTAGACGTTTTCCTTCAAAAGTATCGCTTACTACTGTTACCTTAAAATGACTTTGTGCTCCTTCAGGAACATTGTGCATGAAGCTTTCGTCTACCACCTCTAAATAGCTTGGTGATATCGCTTCGGTGATAGTCAACTCTAAAAAGGCTTTTACCTGCATAACTGACAAACCCTGTGAAAAAAATTACATTGAATTGGAGACGATTAACCGCCTAAACGTAAGGTTAATTCTACCATCTATTGGTTTTACCGTCTTCGCGATACCGTGTAAATAATGACTCTGCGTCGCTCCTGCCATAACTAGTAAGCTACCGTGCTCTAAAACATGCGTGTGGCGTACTTTCGTTTCTCTATGTTTAAAGATGAAAGGTCTGGCTTCGCCCAAAGTAATAGACGCAATGATTGGGTTAGGCCCTAGCTCTGGCTCGTCGTCAGCGTGCAGACTCATACTGTCTTGACCATGGCGGTACCAGTTGGCAAGCACGCTATTAAAACGCGTTTTACACACATGGTTGCAGCGGTTTCGAACATCAGTGAGTGTAGATGTCCAGGGATTTGGCGGCATAGTAAGCCCAGAATAAGTATATGTGCACTCCGGATCACCATGCCAGCTTTGCAACCGTGGTATGGGAATAGTCTTGCCAAACATACGCAGAGAATCTTGCTGCCACGGCAATTCGTTCTGCAGTGCCTTAAAGAAAGCGTCTGCAGTATCTGGGTTTAAAAACGCCGGATAGTAGATTACATCGGCTTCAGGCAGAGGCAAACGCATCGCTTTTTTTGGCCTTTCAGCGTTGTCTAATTGCTCGAATAGCGAAAACTGCCTATCACCGCCTGTGGTATTGCTTGGTGGCATAAATCTATTTGACTTCCGTTTAAGGCAAGTTGGCCTTCTTATGAAGGCATAAATGCATGAGTGAATTACATTCGCGATGTCTGTATTTACGCAGATTGACGTAATCTGATCATGCTCTTTTGGTTCACGAAATGGTATTCTTTAGCCATTACTAATTCAAAAGCACGGTATACATTACTGGATCATCGCTGCTTTTGTTATCAGAGCTTTTTGAATGAATACAGAATTTATCTTTGCAGATCGCAATTTGTCGCTAATTCGTTACCCTGAGAAACACCAGCATGTCAGTTTGCAGGCATGGGATAGCGCCGATGAGTTACTTATCGATCACGTAGAATCATTGCTGAACGACAATGTTATTTCACCAGATTCAGATAATACTGGGCTAATGATTTTTAACGATGACTTTGGCGCACTTGGCTGCTGGTTTGAACATCTTAATCCAACCTGGGTATCAGACTCTTATATTTCTCGTCGCTCTTTACAAGAAAACTTAATGAGAAATGCGCTTAGTTCAGAGCAAACTAAAGACGTTAATTTTATCACCAGTGTAGATAGCTTAACCTTCTCTCCCGCCGTTTCGCCCTCTATCGTAATGATCAAAGTGCCGCGCGCGCTAGCCTTGCTTGAGCAGCAATTAATTGAATTAAAGCGCTATATTTCTGCCGACACACAAATTATTGCCGGCGGCAAAGCCAAGGCTATCACCAAATCGGTACTGGCTTTGTTTGAAACATATATTGGCCCCACCAGCACGTCGCTAGCTAAAAAGAAATCGCGCTTGGTATTTTGTCGCCCCGATTTGGATATTCCTCAGTACCCCTCCCCCTACCCCACTAGATGGGAATGTAAAGGCACTACCGGCGCTAAAATGACTTTGGACAATGAAGCCAACGTTTTTTCTCGCCAGTCGTTAGATATTGGTGCTCGAATTATGATGAAGCACATGACCGTAAGTAGTAACGATACTGTGGTTGATTTAGGCTGTGGAAACGGTGTTTTGGGCATAAACGCATTAACCTTAGCGCCAGACTGTAAGGTGATTTTTACCGACGAGTCTTACATGGCACTAGAAAGTGCCCGTCAAAATGTGCTGAATAATCATCCAGACAAAATAGACCAATGCACCTTTATTGCTACCAACTGTTTGGAAAGTCTGCTTACCGAACCCAACACACCAGCCATTACAAAGATTTTATGCAATCCGCCTTTTCATCAGCAAAATGTGATCACCGACCATATTGCATGGCAAATGTTTATTGATTCTCGAGATTTACTGGTAAGAGGCGGACACTTAGTTGTGGTCGGGAACCGTCACCTCGATTATCACATAAAACTCAAAAAACTCTTCGGCGGCGTTGATATACTTGCCAGCGACAAAAAATTCGTTATTTTTAGCACCGCAAAGCAATAATTTTACTTTAAGGATTTCTTATGCGAGAGACTGTGAAAAAAATCTTCTCCAGCCTTCTTTTAGCCTGTGTTTTTCTTGGTACTAGCCCCATTGCCACAGCTAAAAAAGACGATGGCTCACAAATACAGCCAGACAACTATTACCCGCGGGTGAAAATAGAAACTACCATGGGTGATATTGTGGTGGAGTTAGATAGAAGAAGAGCTCCCATTACCGTGAATAACTTTTTACGCTACGTAGACAAACGGGCGTATAACGACACCATCTTTCATCGCATTGTTCCTGGGTTTGTTGTGCAGGGGGGAGGATATACCACTGACTTTAACGGCAAGTCGAATTTTCCTGATATCTTCAATGAATCGGGTAATGGCCTTACTAACGATTTACATACCATCGCCATGGCTCGTCAAAATGGACCGCATACAGCGAATAGGCAGTTCTTTTTTAACGTTAATGACAATGAAAGCCTAAACCCGGGAAGAGATTGGGGCTATGCGGTTTTTGGCTTAATTGTAGAAGGTTCGGATATCGTCGATGCTATGTCTGAAGTGGAAACAGAGTACTCAATTCGCTTAAACGCCAACAACGTGCCTATTGAGCCCATTGTTATCAAAAAAGTGACCGTGCTACCGCCGCTTTAGGCGCACTTTTTTTGCATTAAACGCACTGCTCTAACCGCATTATTTTAACCGCGAATAATGCTGGTTTGCGGTAATCTTAAAAATACCTACACCACCGCCTTGGTTATGCAACTTCCCAAGGCTGGTGGCGTGTGAAGCGTTAGTTATCAAATTCCCGTCAAATTCCCGTAAAAACGGTATTCATTAGATACACGCCAATTGATAGACACACCAAGCCTAGCGTGACCATGGGTACCATCATTGTCGCAACAACTTTTGCCGTTTCTTTACTCGTATCGTTTTTCTGTTTAGTCATGTCTTAGCCCTCACGAATTAGGCTTTAATTGTACGCGATCACGACCTTTCGCTTTAAGCGCTAAACCGCTGATTTTGAGACAATAATTTTTAACTTTTGTTTATGAAATGTTAAAGGTAATCGGCTAGTTTTGTCTGACAAGTGTTCATTGCTGCCATTAAGCCTACAGGAAAGTTGTTATTCTATTAATTGCCCATAAATCTGATTAATGAATTCTACGTCACTCAAAAACAGCATATTAATCACCACATTTGCCGTTGGTTTTATTTGGTGCTTTAAAGCTTTTGAACTTAACTTTAACGTCGACCTAAGTTGGCTTGGAGTCTATCCTTTAGCCCTGCATGGCTTGATAGGAGTCATAACAGCACCTCTTATTCACGGCTCATTAGAGCACATTTTCAACAATACGCTGCCTATGTTAGTACTTGGCTCATTTCTCATCTACGGTTATCCGAAAACACGTTGGCGTGTGTTAACAACAGTGTGGTTACTATCTGGTATTGGTGTATGGTTTTTTGGGCGCGAAAGTTTTCATATTGGTGCTAGCGGTTTAACTCATGGTGTGTTTTTTTATTTATTCGTGGTGAGTATATTCCGCCGAGATAAACGTTCAGTCGTGCTTATGATGCTTGCTTTTTTCATGTACGGTGGAATGACGATGAGCATATTTCCTCGCCAAGAGGAAATTTCGTTCGAATACCATTTATTCGGTGCTTTGGCTGGTGTTCTTTGTGCCTGTTTATGGCATTCGCTCGATCCAAAACCGACAGTTAAGGCATATTCTTGGGAAGTAGAACCTAAATCGGAAGACCCTGTTATAGGTGACCAGTGGCGTCTTGATGGGCAAGCTGAAGAAAATGAAGGGCGTAAACACACTGTGCCGAATGAAAAGGATAAACATGAATGACTAACGTTAAACCTAATGCATTTGAATTACTGCTAAGAGTTCGATACGCCGAATGCGACCCTCAAAACGTTGTATTTAATGCGAGATATGCTGACTACGCAGATTTAGCCGCAACTGAGTTTATGCGAGCGTTAATAGGTGGGTATCAAGCATTAACAAACCAAGGCTTAGATAATCAGGTCGTCAATCTCAATATATCATGGCAAAACTCAGCGAAATTCGACGATATTTTGTGCTTGTCGCTGCATGTTAGCAGGGTTGGCAATACGTCTTTTACAATGCAAATTGACATGCTGAATTGGCAAACTAAACACGCTGTCGCATCGGCTGAAATTGTCTATGTGATGGTCGATTCACTTACATTTGAGAAGAAACCCGTACCCAATAAATTTAAAGAAACGCTATTAAAAGGGGCCCCTGGGAAAACGATGAACCTAGCAGGCATTGAGCTTTAATAGCGAAAAGAACCCAGCTAGCAGATTTACACTCTACGATACAGCAGCGCTGTATCAGCACCTTTCAATTACGTGTTTCGTCTTGAAGCATCACCTGTTAAGCTTAAAAACATTAGTTCACATAGATAATTGCTGAGTGAGTAATTACCTATGCGGATTAATATAAAATGCTAGCTAGGGAGGGCTGTCTATTCAATGATGTTTATTCAATATGCCTCTCCAATGTATTAATTATTTGAGAGAGGTCTCATGAAAGCAGGTTACTGGATAGTTATCGTTGTTGTCACATCCGCAATAGCTTTTACCGTTGGGCTTAGTTTCGGGAGTAGCACCGGGCAAGAAATAACGCCAAACACAAATGAGGGCGTTAATATAAAGAGCACGTCAAACAACCAAAAGTCGTCATCTAATAAAGCGATGACAAGTTATGTCGACAACAATATCGCAGACAACACGCCGTCAAAGTCATCCCAAAGTTCCCCTAGGTCAATGGAAGATATTGTAGTAGAGGTGGGCGAGTTGTTAGCAAAGATAGAAGAAAGCCCAAGAAAAGCAACATCAATTGTTAGACTAATTGCATTCTTAGAAAAGCTAACTATCGAAGAGCTGTTAACGTTAGCCCCGTTATTCGAAAACAGCAGTGAGTCACAACGAAGTCAGCTAATTAGTATGATTACTACGCAAATAATTGAGAAAGACCCCGGCCAAGCACTAGCATTTGCACAACGTTACAACCCCATGCCAGACTTTCCAATGTACTTACCATTGATAAAGGCACAAGTTGCTGAAAAAAGACCTGATCTCGGATTTGAATATTTAAATCAAATACTTAATCTTGCACCTGAAGACATCGATTTAAACGCTCACTCCGCTTTGCTCAATGTGCTGGCGAAAGAAGACTTAACGCTATTAATTGACACCCTCGCACAATTTAAAGAAATGGGGGCCGACCTTGAGAATAGTTTTAATTTGATGGGCTATGAGTTGGAAACAAGTGAAGAATATCTAAATCTATTTAATGAACTTAGACGCTTGGATGATATGTCGATACTGCATTCGGTAATGATTAATTGGGCAAAAACCTCACCCACTGATGTGCTTGAACGCTTAAATCAAATTGAAGATAACGCAGAACGCAAAGAATTAAGTAGAACTGTTTTTTACAGTTGGATGCGTAATTCACCGGAAATCGCTGCTGATTATTTTTTAGCGGAAGCGGCAAATAAAGTGGAAATACTTAAAGATATCATGCGGGCATGGCCAGAAGACCGAGCCTCTGATGCATTAGTATGGATATCATCGCAAAGTAATATTGATGCTAATCGCTATAAAATTGACTACTTGTAAAGTTTAAGTTATCTAAAGCCAAATTTTGTACTGGCTAATTTAACTAGCATCAATTTAGACAAAGACGAAGAAGTAGCGTTCCACCGCAATTTATACAATAGTTTTAAGCGCAAAAGTAGCAAAGACGCTGCACAGTTCCTAAATACCACTCCGTTTAAAGATGAGATACTCGGTATAGCAACAGAACAAGAAAACTCTGATGAAAACAGAGTCGCTAAGATTAACCAAGTCTTTAATAAATATTTTGATTTCAAATACAAGAAAGCGTTTGCGCTGGCCTTAGGTGCCAATGGTACCTACGCATACTCTTATGTGGTGAATAAACCGTCTCAAAATGAAGCGAACCAGCTCGCACTTAGTCGATGTGAAAAGTATCGCTACAGACATAACGTTGATAATGCGTGTGAAATTTATGCTGAAGGCGATGTGAAAATGTTTAATTTGATGCCATGAGAGCGCATTTGCGTTAAAGCGACAGCCAATAGAGCGCTTGAACGGGGTATGACTTGTCGAAATACCATCCCTGTTTTTCATACCCTAATTTAGTCAGCAGTGCTTGAGAGCGAGTGTTATCTGGATGGGTCATTCCCGTGAGAAAGCTGTAACCTTGGTTCCTTGCCCACTGTATAACCAGCTCGCAAGCTTCTTGGCAAATACCTCGCCCGCGTGCCTCGGGCAGTAATGCAAACCCCAAATCTGGGCACGTAAAAGCGAAGCGATTAAACAGCCCGCATACTCCCAGTGGCAAATCAGTCTCTATATCCTCAATGGCTAATAGCCCATATCCCCACTCTTCGCGCTGCGCGTTGGTGCGGGCAATGTAGTCACAGGCATCTTCCTGGGTATTCACGCCGCGACTGCCAATAAACTTCACCCACTGGGGATCTTGTTGTAGCGCCAACACCCATTCTTGATCTTGATAACTCAAAGGCCGCAACCGTACACGCAAGCCATGAAAATTAATATTCATATTGTTGGAACGCCATTTAGCTAGCTTTCACGCTGTTCACACTTCGCTTTATCAAACTTACTGCAGTCATAACTTACTACGCTCAGAACTTACTACGCTCAGAACTTACTACATTAGAAAGCGTATTGGGACTATTTACTTTACGAACTACAACTACTGACTAAGCGTTGCGGCTAGCACTGCGTCTATTTTTTCATGCATATCAGCGCTAACCTTGGCAGCTCTTGGATATTTTGGCAATGCTCTGTCATTAATTCTAGGGTGATCCCACATTGAGGTGTGAACAACAAAATCTCGCGCCGCTTTTTCACCCGCGTGTTCAATGCAGCCAGCTAGACAAGTATCAATATAGGTTTGGCTTACTGGAAACGCCTCGGTAGCTGGGCTGCACTCAAGTGTTTCGCATACCCATAAATGATAGGCACTAAGCACCTCATACAATTCGTCAAGCTGGGCGCCTGCTTTTAGGTTTTGCGAGTGTGTAGCTAGGTCAAATGTAATTTGGTCTGCTGACACTTGGGTAAAGCGATAGTCCTTTTCTCTTTCTTGTAATGCTGGGTTTAATTGGGTGGGTATTAGTTGGGCATTGAGCTTTTTGCTGCTGTTTTTTATCGCACCCACATAGGTTTGCTGCTCTTGAATACTTCTAGTTACCCACGCGCGTTCAAAACCGCTTACCATTACTGGAATACCCAAAGTATTTATCTGTGAATAACGCTCTCTGCTATCTCGGCTTAGTAAACTTCCGTATCCAGGCACAATGTGTGACTCATCAAGTTTATTCAAATATTCAACAATGTCACTGACTGACGGAGCATTCGGGTAATTCAAGCTATCTCCTATAAAACAAAGCTTGGACCATAGAAGTAGTCTACAATTTCACAGCGGTATTTACTGCGCCAAATTGATTAATACCCATTAATAAGCCAGTAGCGGGAAGAAGTTCAGCAGTGAAGATCATTACTTTTAAGAGCATTACTTTTAAGAGCTTTGCAGATTACGCCACATTAAAGAAAAAAGGCGATAACCATCGCTGGTATCGCCTTGTTTTTCTGCTGTCGGTTAATACGCTATTTAGAAAACAGCCCTTACGCCGAAGGTTAGGTTTCTACCCGGAAGTGGTGCCTGATCCTTAAGGAAGGATGTATGAACACGTGCTTCTTCGTCAGTTAAGTTGTCGCCTCTTGCAAACACAACCCAATCTACGCCATCACCTGCAAACTCATATTGAACGCTCGCGTTAAGCAATGTGTAGCCTTCCGTTGATGTTTCAAAAGATGCTGTATCGTTTTGGTCGTCTACCCATGTAAAACCGGCATCGGCACTTAAGCCGCCGCTCACGTAGCTTAACTCTCCACCAATTCTCATAGGAGGTGTACGCGGTAGATTATCGTCTTCAATTTCTGCACGAATGTAGTCGGTAAATACCGTTACACGAAATTCGTCATTTAAATCGAAGTACGCTTGCGCTTCTACACCCCAAATATCCGCATCGGCTTGCTGGAAGTAATAAACAGGCAATCCTTCGTCGCTGTGCGACTCGTGGCCTGCAAGTGCAATTAAACCCGTGTTGGTTTGAAAAATGTAATTGTCGGCCTGGTTGTAAAACAATGAAACACTGTAGCCCCAATCACCAGTAAACTTGCGGAATGTCACATCAAGGTTAGTACTAACTTCTTCAGAAGCACCCCTTAAGTTCTCATCAATATGGCCCTCTTCGTCCATATCAAACACCAAACCTACCTCATAGCTCTCTGTAGCTAAATGCTGACCCGCGGAGAACAGCTCTTGTTGACTTGGCGCTCGCTCACTGCGAGATAAGGTTACCGCCACCGATTGGCCATCGGTATATTCCCAATTAGCCCCTGCAGATAGTGACACTGCGGAAAAGTCATACTCGGGGAATGAAAATGCTACCCCATGGGCTTCGTGTTCTTCGTCGTGCTCTTCATGAAGTACTTCCAACTCTACCTCACTATTGGCCACATCAATGGTGGTCGACTCAAGACGTCCGCCTATTTCAAAAGTAACATTACCCACTTTTTTCTGCTCTATCAGGTAGAGTGAAAAGCTGTCAGTCACATTTGCCGGCGTAAATGCCTCTTCACCCACGGCGTTGTAATCACTTTTGGTATATTGCATGCCGAATACACCATGCCATCCTGCTACTTCTTCGTGATAGGCCGACAGACGAATATCAGTGGACTCATTGGTGAACACGGTACCCTGTTCGCCATCTTCAATTTCAGCATGTTCATAATCGGTATACGCTGCAGCAAATTTTAAATTTGAGATACCCTCAACAGGTGAGTACCACTCACCTGCTGCTTGATAACGGGTCATATCAACATCAAGCAACACACCTTCTTCGGCCATGTGCTCTTCGTCGTGCTCTTCGTCATGAGCACCTTCGTCATGTTCATCGCCTTGGCCGTGGCTAGGCCCAGGCACGCCATACTCGTTATCTAGTTGTTCAACAGCGAAACCAAAATAGCCTTCGTCAGCAACGTATGACAAACCTGCAACTATATTCGTGGTTTCCATGGCACTGCTTTCTAGTTCGCCACGTTCTTAATCTTCATCAGGCTCTACCGATGCAAAGCCAGGAATGTCTGCATTGTCGGTATCGCGAAGAAAGCCGTCTAGATGCCATACAAAGTTGCCTTGCCCGCCGGTAATATCACCTCGAGTGTATTTACCCTCGTTAACGGTGCTGTAACTCATTTCAGCTTCACCTTCCACACCATCAACTTGATATTGTGGAATACGTTTATCAACAACGTTCACCACCCCACCAATGGCACCACTACCGTATTGGAGCGTAGCCGGACCGCGAAGTACTTCTACTTGTGTTGCACTTGCCATCGTAGTTGCTACGTTATGGTCTGGACTAACACGAGATACATCCGATACGTCTAAGCCGTTTTGCACAATTTTTACGCGAGGACCATCGTTACCACGAATAATAGGGCTACTTGATACCGGTCCAAAATACGTACTGTGAACTCCCGGAGTGTTTTTTAAGGTTTCACCTAACGTTGGCGCTTCAATTTTACGAAGCTTATCTGCACTAATTACCGTTACTGGTGTTACTGATTCTAAAACTGAAGACTGCAGCGCTGTAGCAGTTACCACAATGTTTTCAACCGATGCAGGCTGCAACACAAAGTCGACTTTCTGATCGCTAGAAACATCGCCAAGATCGTTGTCGCCGTGAATATAATTACTGGAATAAACATGCAAATGAATATGAGGTTTTTGTACGTCATTAAACCGATAAACGCCGTTTTCATCGGTGAATGCAACATAACGTGTGCCTTCAATCTTCACCTCCGCTCCTTCAACGGGTTTACCAGAAACATCCGTTACCTTTCCGGTTACTGTAGTTGCTAACACTGGGGCACTTAAAAGCCCAGCAATTGTCATACTTAACAACGAGCGCATTCTCATGAATTTCCTCTGAAATGTGAGTTTACTTACAATGTGATGTTATAACATTTTTAAGCATGCAGAGTTCAAAGTCAACCGCGGCGAAGTATTACTTTATTTTCATCAGCTGAGATATGCCGAGATATGTGCGGAAGGGTTTACGTTTTTAGGAGCCACGCTAGCGCAATAAGAGTTAGCGCAACTGATTTATCAGGTTGGGCTTATTGAGTTGGGTTTATCAAATTGGGCTTGCGCAGTTGTACTTACTAACTTGGCTTATTAGGCTCGGCTTACGGGGAAGTTGATAACGTCTTGAATATGCTTGGCGTCAACTTTAAGCATTAAAAGTCGGTCTATGCCCATGGCTACACCAGCACACTGAGGTAAGCCTGAGTCTAGTGCAGCTAAAAAGTTCTCATCAATAGGCTTTGTCGGTAGACCAGCACAAGCGCGCTTTTTATTATCTTGCTCAAACCTGCTTCGCTGTTCTTCAGGCTCGCTGAGTTCATGGAACCCATTGGCTAATTCAATTCCTTTGAAATAAACCTCAAAGCGCTCGGCTACGCGACTATCTTCACGGCTTAGTTTTGCCAGTGCAGCTTGAGAAGCGGGGAAATGATAAATAAAACATGGGGTCTTATTGCCAATTTTAGGCTCGATGCAATAGGAAAACAAAAGTTGTAGCTTACTGTCGATGGATAGGGTTTCAACATCGTCAATGTCGATGCAACATTCTTGCATTTTGTGATTCAGTTCTTCGTTTGAGCACGTAAGCGGATCTAACGCCAAATGCTGTATAAAAGCCTGCTGGTAGGTTAACCACTCGCCTTTTTCTGTTCCTAAAACCGCTTGCAAAAGTTCGTCAACTTCTTGCATTAGCGCTAAGTGATCGTACCCAGGCTGGTACCATTCAAGCATTGTGAATTCTGGATTGTGCCAACGACCGGCATCTTCATGGCGGAATGCCTTGCCTATTTGGTATATGGCACCACTTTGTGCGCATAACAGTCGTTTCATCGCATATTCGGGAGACGTTTGTAAATATAACGACTGAGGTTTTCCCTGTGAACCAAACAGAAACTGAGTTTCAAAAGCCTCTAAATGCTCATCGGTCACTGTGCCTGCCGATAAAATGGGAGTTTCAACTTCTAGTACGTGTTTACGGTCAAAGAAATCTCGAATAGTGCTAAGCAAATTTGCTCTAGCCACTCTCGTGCTATGGGTGGTGGTGGGTTGCCATGGCTGCATATTTAGGCCGACGCTGTTATGAAGAAATGAAAGCTGTTTTTAGCGCGTTATTGAAAGCGATAAATAAAAACCGGTACATTCACGTACCGGTTTTACCCATTTTTTCGCAAAAAATAAGCGAACAAATTGTCGAGTTATTTTTGGACTCGAGATACATACTCACCAGAACGCGTATCTACGCGGATAACTTCACCAGTTTGTACGAACAAAGGCACGCGAACTACTGCTCCGGTACTCAGTGTGGCTGGCTTTCCGCCAGTACCTGCTGTATCGCCTTTTAAGCCAGGGTCGGTTTCAGTAATTTCCAACTCAACGAAATTAGGCGGAGTTACTGTAATTGGCGCACCGTTCCACAAGGTGATAGTGCAAACGTCGTTTTCCACTAACCATTTTACATTTTCACCTACCGCTTTTTCGTCAGCCGCGATTTGTTCGAATGTATCGTTGTTCATAAAGTGGTAGAATTCACCGTCGGTGTAAAGGTAGGCAAGCTCGGTGTCCATAACGTCTGCGCCCTCTACTGATTCACCAGAGCGGAACGTTTTTTCTAAAACTTTACCTGAAATAAGCTTACGAATTTTTACGCGGTTGAACGCTTGCCCTTTACCAGGCTTTACATATTCGTTTTCTAAAATGTTGCAAGGTTCGCCATCCAGCATGATTTTCAGGCCGCCTTTGAACTCGTTAGTGCTGTAATTAGCCATAATTCCTCTGTCCAAACATAAGGTACAAAAAGTTTCGTGGAACAAATAATACCTAAAAAAGCGATTTCTGTAGAGCATAACTGGCAAAAAGATCTATCGAACAGCTTTACCGACCCATTAAAGCTTATTCATCACTTGAATTTAGATGCAGAAAAATACCACCAGCACGCCAAAGCCAGACGTTTGTTTCCCATGCGAGTTCCTCAACATTTTGTTGAATTAATGGAAAAAGGAAACCCTAACGACCCTCTGCTTTTGCAAGTTATGCCCTTAAGCGACGAGTTTTTAACGTCGCCGGATTACAGTGAAGATCCTCTTGATGAACACGACACCGCAGGGAAAGGGCTGCTGCATAAATACGACTCACGAGTTTTACTGATGGTTCGTACCGGTTGCGCTGTGAATTGTCGATATTGTTTTAGACGTCACTTTCCCTATGCAGAAAACGCGGTCAATAAATCACAATGGAAAGATGCTTTATCTTATATAGCCAGCGACTCCTCAATTAACGAAGTTATATTTTCCGGAGGCGATCCATTAATGGCTAAAGACGAACATTTAGCGTGGCTAGCCTCTGAAATAGCGGCGATTGACCATGTAAAGCGCCTTCGTATTCACACTCGGCTACCGGTGGTATTGCCTAACCGTTTGTGTCAGGAATTTGAAGACTGGTTTACCGCCTTACCCTTGCAAACGGTATTGGTGCTTCATGCAAATCACGAAAAAGAAATATCATTTGAGCTTGAAGAAGCACTTAATAGGCTAAGGAGAAAAGGAGTTACCTTACTCAATCAATCAGTGTTGTTGAAAGGCATTAATGACAGTGCGGATGCCATTTGCGAACTCAGTGAGAGGCTTTTTGCAGCTGGCGTACTGCCTTACTACCTACATGTATTAGACAAGGTACAGGGAGCAAGTCACTTTTTTGTCAGTGACGATGATGGCAGAGCGATAATGAAAGAAGCGATAAAGCGTCTGCCGGGATTCTTAGTGCCCAAACTCGTGAGAGAAATTGGGGGACAACCCGGCAAAACGCCTATCGACTTACACTTGCATCCCTAACCTATGCGAAGGTATCGATGTTGGCGCCCAACGCAGGGTTTGCAGAAGATGCTTTTGGTACGTCAGAAGCTGATTCTAGCAACTGAAGCGACGCTTGACCCTCTTGCTCTTGCTGGCTTTTTGCCAACTTAAGAGAGGCCAACTCAAGCGAAGCACCGGACGCTGCAGAGGCATTTGCACCTTGTAGTTCCATACCGTTTTCCTTTGTTGCTTGTAGCAAAGTGAAAAAATGGGCAAAATTGCCCACCTCAAAGGTTATCGGCCATATGCGCAGAAACTTTAACCAATTTTTAAATCACACTCTATGTAGTCACAAATTTAAGGCGTTCTCATGCAAGAAATGCACAATGTACATCAACAACTTCAAGAGACCATGCAAACGCTTTATCGAAAAGCCGTAGATGCTGACAAAGCACTAGATGAACTTCAGCGAGACCAGAAAGGCAAGTTTTCAGCTGTATTTGCAGCTGATAGTGGCTTCTCTACCTCGGCAAAACGCTTTGTTCCTTACGTTGAAGAAATTGCTTTAGACTGGCAAGCGATGAAAGACATGGACGAGGAGCAAACCAAAGCAGCTCTTGCTCCGCTGGTAAAAAAGATTGAGCTAGCTCTTTTAACCATAACCCAGTTTCAACAAAGCCTGGCTACTAAGTCTTAAGCTTTACCCACTGGTGAACGAAAGGCCTAAGCAGCATGTTACTTCATTAAGCCACTAACGCTTATATAAAGGAATTTCCACTATCCGCTGCTTAAGCCTTGCAACTTCATTCAGGTAAGCATGGCTGTCTACACGACCGTATTGCTCGGTGAACGCCTGCTTGCTAAGCCCTTCCGGTATATCATCAATAGCTGGGATAATGTCGACTTCAGAGCGAATTCGGGCTAGCGTGTTTTGCACATCTTCTGCGCGATGCAGCGTGGTCGCTGTTTTAGCCAGTTCGGTACCAGACATATCCGCCACTAGGTCAACAAAGCTATAGCCAGAACCACCAATACCTCTATCCATAAGCTCTTTGAATTCGCCAATAGCAAATGACATACTTTGCTCTGACAGCAGCTCCAAGGCCGCAGAAATAATATAATGACGAGCAAGGTCGTTGCGATTGTGCAGCACCGCACCGGCACGAGGCCTCAGAGCCTTGTCTTTATCAGGCTGAATATCGCCGACTAAATTTCCTACCCTGTGGTGACCAACATAGGCTGCCAAGGCAAGTATTACTGCTTTGTTATGCAACACGGCTTGCTGCGGAGAATTGCTTTGCTCGCGGGCACGAGCCATTCCCTCACGTAAATATTCGATAAGTGAAACAGGCGTATTAGAAAGAGCAATTTCGCGCCCAGAAATGTAACGTAAATAATAAGCGGTAAGCGTTTGAAGCTCGGTTTCTTCATCTACCGATAAGTTCGATGCTACCGTGTTTAATTCGTTAAGGAAGGTATCTAACCGACCAATATCGAGGGTGAGCTCGCCCCGTCGCATAGACACTTTTTCTACGCGACTAAGCGCTAATGTGGCAATTTCTGAGTTCGTATAATTGTTTACTGCATATTCAATTACGTTAAGTAAGAAGCGACCTGGAATTGACAAACTGCCAACTTGAACGTGCTCAATGCGCAAATTGTCGCCGGGAAGAACTAAAGCCGACACATTAAAAAAATAACCAGTATCTTTGATCGCATAGGTTAGGTTTGCCGTGCCGCCCGTGGAAGTGATATTTACTTGGCCTTTGAAATCGGGAAGCCCCCGCTGTAATACGCCAACAAGACTCTCTACTTGTGTTTCACTTAGCACAACTTGGTGCCCCTCTTCCCGTCGAGAAAAGGCGCGTTTAAGCTGACTTAATAAGACTTGAACGCTATCGGCGCCATCAAGCTGGCTCGATGCGCTGCTCGTGACTAAAGGAGTCGATTGAATGGCCATTGCGGTAAGCGTGATAGCACTAACGAGAGATAAAAACGCGATTACAACTAACGCGATAGAGAACCATTTGATGATGCGCAATATCATATGTGTTGAGATGAACCTTTATTTGTAATGATATATGAACTGATTAGAAGATCGCCGAATGTTTGAAGTTTTAAACGCTTATTATGGCTAACTTAGGCGTCTATTTTTTGCGCATTTGTCTCGCTTTGCTCTCGCTTTTCTTTCTTTAATTACGCAAATTTGTAGCGCTTTCTTTTGTAGAACCAAAAAGTAATAATCTCTGTTTTGATCATTGTTTGTTTTAGACACACTTATTTTTCAACAAACACCTCCAAGGGGTAACAACCAAAAGCGAGTGAAGAATAGCGCAATAAAATTAATAATACACTGTTTCGAAACAGTATGTTACCTAACAGGCTTCGCTGTCTACGTTTATTGATGATATCAAGCGAATGCGAAACAGGCAGAAATACAAAAAGAGGCCGACGTAATCACGCCGCCCTCTCATCTCATTGACTCATTTGCCCACTAACGTCTTCGCTATAAGTAGCAATGACGGTGCATAAATAGCACTTGATAAATAGCTAATTAGTAAAGAGAAAGCACCGATACCGATTCAGGCGCCGTGAATGACACACTGTAATCTGGTGCCACATCACCTGAATTCGCATTCAGAATATTGTCAAAACGCAACACCGCGCCATTTGACTTTTCAGCCACATAAACATGCCCATTGCTTAGCATCAGGTCAACAGGGTTACCTAATAGAGAAGCTGGACCAGCAATATTGACGGTAACGTCTGTTTGTCCCTGAGCAGTTTTAGCACCAGGTATCACGTAAATCTTACCGTCTGTAGCATCAGCAGCACTACCCACATCCGATACCACCAGGCTGTCGCTTTGACTATCGTAATCGATACCGTGCAGATTTGTTGGTGCAGCAAATGCTACGCCTCCGCTAGTAGGAACGATTAAACGATCTTCACCAGTGATAACAGACTCGCCGCTATCTAGGCGCCTTACCACTTCTTCAAATACAGCAACCGTACCATTGGTTAATGCCATATATGCGCTATCTGTTGCTGGGTCGTAGTCGACATCCCAAGGACGAGCACCGTTTGCCGCTTCAAGCGTTAACAGCGGCGCCATATTACCCGACGCACATGGAGAGAACACTCTAACTGCCGGTGTATTTTCATTAACATCAGCAACAAATACCAAGCCGTCATCAGTTGATATATCTAATCCCTTTGGCGCTATTAAGCCTGTATCAGCACCTACAATCATGTGGTCATAACTGTCGCTGTAAGTCATACCATCGCGAGATGACGACAGTCTATTCACCACTAGCAGGCCACCTGTTGACGTATCTGGATTATCAAATGTGATAACGCCATCGCCGAAAGCAGTATAGGCAGCACTTTCAATACTCATCCCACTATCGAAGCTTTTTAGCTGACTTGAAAGCAGTGCACTAAACTGAGTCACTGCACCTGTGCTATCACCTGCTGTGCTTGGGTTACTCGATACAGACAGCCCCGCAATAGGCATAGTTGTAATACCATCGTCAGAAGAATCTACCCGTGAAGTTATCTCCTGCACCTCTGCAATAGACTCAGGCTTAATGGACGGTGTTGATAACGTGGGCGCTATGTCTCCACTATCACCGTTAAAGATGTTTGAGAATACAAGGATAGCGTCATTCGACTTTTCTGCAACGCGAAGGTCTGAACCAGATAAGGTTATATCAACCGGGTTACCAAGCTGTGTGCTTGCGCCACCTACCACGCGAGTGGGTTCGACCGCACCAGAAGCCGAGGCGGCATTTTCAATAACGAAAAGTTGTCCATCGTCGGCAATACTTGCATCGCCAACATCTGAAAGCACTAAGCGGTCCGACATTGGTTCGTACACGATACCGTGAAGGTTTACAGAAATCTGATTGCCATCAGCGTCCGATGGAGTAATGACACGGGTTACCGTAGGCGCAAAGTCAGAGGCAGTTACATCGTCGTATACCGCTACAGTACCGTCGGTCAAAGCCACAAAAAGTCTGTCTGCCGCTTCATCAAAAGCAAGATCCCAAGGTGGCGCAGAGGTAACCAATTCGGCAATGGGCGCTACATTGCCCGCCGCTTGTCCACTAAATACTGTTACTCGCTGACCGTTGAAATCAGCAGCCATGATAAGACCGGCTTCTTCGGCAAATACAATTCCTTTAGGATTCACTAATCCCGAAGCTGACCCGGTAATATCGTGACCAAAATTGGCATCGTAGTCATCGTTAGCTGAAAAAGAACAAAATGAACGAATAAGAGGTAAGTCACTATCGCCAGCTTGAATAAAGGTGTTGCTCTGGCTTAGTACCAGACCTTCATTAGCACCGGTAGATAAGGTATCGAGAACGTTGGCGTTTTGATCGACCACCGATACCGTGTTGCGATTGCTATCGCCGTTGTTGGCTACTAAAAAAGTAGCGGAAGGAAAACCTGGGCTTCCATCTTGTCCTGGTGCACCGACTTGTCCGTCTGCGCCGTCAGCTCCGTCTACGCCATTTACACCGTCAACGCCATCGTCACCGTTACAGGCTGAAAGAGAAAAAACAAATGCTGTTGCTAGTAGAGATAACTTGATGTTGCGTTGTGATGTTTTTGATAAATCCATCATCGTCTCCGTTTTCTTTTTGATAGAAGTGACGCGATACAACTTACGTCCTGTTCAAAAAGCCAAACGCATGAGACGTTAAACTAGATGCAAAGAATTAAAATTTTTTAAAAAATGTTTTTTCTCTGTTTTTCTTTTTGCGCCTTGAATGTGCTGCGCCTGTTTAAAGCACAACCTCAGCCATATTCCCTTTACTCTCTAGCCAAGTTTTGCGATCGCCAGAACGCTTTTTAGCCAGCAGCATATCCATTAACTCCATCATATCTTCAGCATCTTCAATAGTTAGCTGAACCAAACGGCGAGTATTTGGATCCATAGTGGTTTCACGAAGCTGTAGAGGATTCATTTCACCAAGACCTTTAAAGCGCTGCACGTTCACCTTACCCCGTTTTTTCTCTGCCTCTATGCGGTCAAGAATGCCCTGCTTTTCACTTTCATCTAACGCATAAAATACTTCTTTGCCAACATCTATTCTAAATAGTGGTGGCATTGCCACATACACATGGCCTTCGTTAACAAGGGTTCTAAAGTGGCGAACAAACAAAGCACACAATAGGGTAGCAATGTGCAAACCATCCGAGTCAGCATCGGCGAGAATACAAATTTTGCCATACCGCAAACCAGACAAGTCGGTAGAATCTGGATCAATGCCTAACGCTACCGAGATATCGTGGATTTCCTGTGAGGCCAGAACTTGAGAAGAGTCTACTTCCCAGCTGTTAAGAATTTTACCTCTAAGGGGCATAATAGCTTGAAACTCTCTGTCTCTAGCTTGTTTAGCTGAGCCACCCGCCGAGTCACCTTCCACCAAGAACAGCTCTGAATAGCTAATATCTTGCGAGGAGCAGTCGGTGAGTTTTCCGGGTAAGGCCGGGCCCTGCGTTACTTTTTTACGGGCAACTTTTTTGGTTTGACGCAGTCGGCGCTGAGCATTGTTTATACACATTTCGGCCAGTGCTTCGGCTATTTCAGTATGCTGATTTAACCATAGACTGAAAGCGTCTTTTACCACGCCTGATACAAACGCACTCGACTGACGAGAGGACAAACGCTCTTTAGTTTGACCAGCAAATTGTGGGTCCTGCATTTTGGTAGATAGAATGTAGGCACACCTATCCCAAATATCGTCGGGAGAAAGTTTAACGCCTCGAGGCATTAAGTTTCTAAACTCACAAAATTCACGCATAGACTCTAACAGGCCTTGGCGCATACCATTTACGTGCGTACCGCCCTGAGCTGTGGGAATGAGGTTTACATAGCTTTCCGTAACCAACTCACCGCCCTCAGGCAACCACATTACGGCCCAGTCTGCGCCTTCAGTATTTCCGCTAAAGCTTCCCACAAACGGGGTATCTACCGGTAGGGTTTCGTATTCTGCTACCGCTTGATACAAATAATCTTTCAAACCATCTTCGTAGTACCATTCCTGGCTTTCTTTTGAAATTTTGTTGTCAAAGCGAATGCGCAAGCCTGGGCTTAGCACGGCTTTTGCCCGCAAATTATGCAGCAGCCTGCTTACCGAGAACTTGGCAGAATCAAAGTATTGAGGGTCTGGCCAAAAATGAACACGGGTACCCGTATTGCGTTTGCCACAACTGTCTATAACTTGAAGATCTTCGACTTTGTCGCCGTTTTCAAAGGCAATTTGGTACACATTACTGTCGCGGCGAATAGTGACTTCCACACGGTGGGACAATGCGTTAACCACAGAAATACCCACGCCGTGTAGACCACCGGAAAATGCATAATTCTTATTTGAAAACTTGCCACCAGCATGCAGCTTACACAATATAAGCTCCACCCCGGAAATACCTTCCTCGGGATGAATATCTACAGGCATTCCACGGCCATCATCAATGACTTCTAACGACTGGTCTTCGTGCAGTATTACTTTAATATTCGATGCGTGACCGGCCAGCGCCTCATCCACACTATTATCGATAACCTCTTGCCCCAAGTGATTCGGGCGGGTGGTATCGGTGTACATACCCGGGCGGCGTTTTACTGGGTCGAGGCCATTGAGAACCTCGATAGCGTCTGAATTATATTGATTTGACATAGTTATGGTTATTATTCAAGCCAGAAACATGAGTAAACGTACGCAGAGTTCTCCTGCAACGCAAGGTAAAAAGATGTTATCAGGGCGATTTAACCCTGGCAATTCAATCCTGCCAATTCAATCCTGCAGTTTCAATAGTAGCTGCGTAATAGGCTATTGCCTTTTTGCCACCCGCAGACACAGTTTAATCAAGCAGAAACTCGGCTATGGCCGGCAAATGATTTTCATAGCCTACAAAACTGTGATCGCCCCCCTCCTCTATCACTAAATCACTTAGCGCATATTTAGCCGCAGCCAAGCGATAGTCGAGGGTTTCATCATTAGTTTGGAGAAGCACCTTATACGCTTTGTCATTATTGAGTGCATCAGTATCAAGGGCTTTTATAATATCAATATCCGTGAGCTCAATACTAAATTTCTCACCACTATACGGATTCACATGGGGGCCAATAAATTGTTGCAGCAACTCGTAAGGGCGTACGGCGGGGTTAATGAGTACCGCTTTACCTGAGTATTTTTCGATAAGAAATGTTGATAAGTACCCCCCCATAGAACTACCAATAACCTTAAGCCCTCCTTCAAGCAACTCAGGATTGTTCTCAATGAGTTCTACTAACTGGGCCTCTACTTTACTGGGGAAATTCGATAGTTCAGGTATGTGCAGAGTATCCTCAGGATGGTGCTTGGCAAAATAGTTTTTCGTTGCCTGTTCTTTCACGGAGGTTGGCGAACTTAGAAAACCGTGAAGATATAAAAGATGGTGCATGTGGAATCTCTGTAATTGCTATTGTTAGTTTATTCTTTTAACCGTCACTTCTGCATGACCATTATCGTGAAGTTCTATGACTTGGTAACCCGGCGGTTCATTGCTTACGGCAAAGTCTGGCTGCATCTCCCATTGCCAACAGGTAGACGGACAGCCGTAGCTGTTTATGCGACGTTTACCTACACATTGACGCAAGCTTGAATGCACATGACCGTGTATCACGTTCGCAATACCCTTCACATCCTCTAACCATTGAATAAAGTCCTCTGCGTTTACTAAATTATGTTTATCCATCCAACTGTTTGAAGGCAAAATATGATGGTGTAAAGCTAGCAGATGGTACTTATGAGCATTTTGGGTAACGCCAGAGTGAACTTGCTCTACATGCGCAAAGTCTATTTCTCCCTGCGCACCTACTGCATTTACTTTTGGCCTTGTATCTAAACCGTGAATGCACCAATCCCCCAGTTCAAGTGGTGAGTTAGCATCTAACCTTTGGTTTTTGAAGGTCCAGTCGAAGTGGGAATTGTTATCGTGATTTCCAGGTATAACATACCAAGGAATGTCGACATACTTTTCCATAAGTTGTAGGAAATGGTCGTAGCTGCCCTGCGAATCATCACCACTAATGTCGCCGGTGATAAGCATACAATCAGCATGTGTATCCAGTGAGATAAGCACCTGCTCTAGAGAGTAGTAAGGCGCCAGATTTGCGTATCCTTTTCTCTCTTTTTCTCTTAGCAAGTGACAATCGCTAATCTGTATTATCGTTTTCACGCTTCAGATGTGACTCGCGGCGTTTGCTGTAGACAGAAGTTAAGCCACTCAGCAAGAAATATATTCACCATCTGTTTCTCGTTTCGATGGCGCATTTTGAGGTTCGGATACTCATAGGAAGGCTCTAGCGCTCCCGTATTTTGGCTGTTAATCACTTCAGCCAGTCTGGCATCGTGGTACAAGCGCACTGTCATTGACGGGGTTAGGTAATCCGGCATGTCCTTTGTGGTTTGCTTGATACTTAACGAGCTGGTGTAGCGAGATGACTCAACAATTTTTATTTCATACGCTAAATGTTTTCCAATAGAGAAGCGGTAGCTTAAATCTTCCGTGTCGCAATCGGGCAAAATACGCAAAAGGTGCGCATAATTCACCTCACACACAGCCTGCATGGTAGGTAAGTGAGGTATGTATTTTCGCGGTGTACGATAAGTCACGGTGTTTTCCACTGCTCCAAAAGTTGAGTTTTATGCATAAAAAACCATTGTAGCGCAATTAAGGCCGCTGCGTTGTCTATGCGACCATTTTCCAGCCATTCAAGGGCTGTATTTTCTTTCACGCGATGCACCTTGATATCTTCAGACTCAGTTTCTAAGCCGTGTATACCATGCGCCTTAGTCGCATCTGTCTTCGCTATAAAAATATGTAATCTTTCTGTTGTACCACCTGGGCTCGACAGATAACTTAACGCTTTTGTCAGCTGTTCTAGCTCAATGCCTGCTTCTTCCATGGATTCTCGGTGGCAAACATTTTCTTCTGTTTCGCCTTCGTCAATCATGCCAGCAATAATTTCTATTAACCAAGGGCTTGAAGATGTAGGTAATGCCCCAATTCTCACTTGCTCAATAAGTACAAACTCTTGCGTTATTGGGTCGTAAGGCAATACACCAACGGCATGGCCGCGCTCAAATATTTCGCGACTAACCGAGTCACTCCATTCACCGTTAAAGCATTTATGACGAAAAATGTATCGATTCATGGTGAAAAAACCGCGGTAAACAGGACTAACTTCGGTAATTTCAACGTCATTTGAGGTAAACGAAAGGATTTCTTTGCTCATTTGCTGACACTTATGGTTCAAATAGATTTATCATGTAGTCTACATTTGCACACTTCACATGTATACGCGTGATAAACGCCGTATTTTAAATGTACAAATAACAGAAAACTCAAGTTACAAGTCGTTTATATAAAAATAATGAGCGTGGGTAGATCACATATTCTGTTACAGTTAAAGCAATACTGTTACGAGTTTGGACTTTCGGTTTGTGGTTGATTTTTCATACACTTGGTTTTAACAGGTCGGTGCGATACTATACAGTGAACACAGTAAGCCGACACAACTCGAACACTACAGGAAGACGTAAGCATGAAACGAACACTTCTATCGCTGGTAATCGGCATGTCGATAACCACGGGCGCGATCGCTGATGACCTAATGCAGGTTTATCAACAAGCACTCGCCAACGACCCGCTGGTAAACCAAGCGAAAGCGCAACGCAATGCAGCGTTCGAAGGAATAAGCATTAGCAGAGCTAATCTTCTTCCTCAAATTTCAGGCTCAGTAGCCTACAACACCTCAACCTCTGAGCGTGCACAATACTTAGGTTCGAACGCCGAAGATTTACAAATTGTTGTATTTGAAACCGGCGTGGATAGCTATAGCTATGGTCTACAAATGTCGATGTCGCTTTACGACCATGCAAACTGGCTTGGCTTAAACCGCGCTGAAAAAGTAGCGGAACAAAGTGATGCACAGCTTGCCTCCAGTATTCAAGACGTTATTGTACGCACAGTCACCGCTTATTTTGACGTGCTTCGCGCCAGAGATAATGTTGAATTTGTTGGTGCTGAAAAACGCGCTATTGAACGTCAGTTAGAACAAACTCGTCAGCGTTTTGAAGTAGGGCTTACCGCCATTACTGACGTACACGAGGCGCAAGCTAATTTCGATCGCACAGTGGCACAAGAAATTCAGGCTAAAAACGAGCTTGAATTTGCCCTAGAAGCTCTTCGCGTTATTACTGGTAAATACCACGACAAGCTGTTTGGCCTGAATACAGAGAGTTTTTCTGCCTCCATGCCAACGCCGGCAGACGTGACTACTTGGTTAGAAACGGCTGAAGAGAAAAACCTTGCGTTGCTTGTAAATCGCTTCGCTATGGATATTGCAAAAGAAGACATTTCTATTGCGCGCTCAGGGCACCTTCCAACGCTCTCGCTATCAGCGAACGCCACAAGAAGTAAAGATGACATTGAATACCTGGTAGTGCAGTTTGAAACGCCGTACTTAAACAGCCAATCTATCAATGTGTCGCTTAACGTACCTATTTACCAAGGCTCACGAGTGACCTCTCAAACAGACCAGGCTAAATTTAACTACGTTGCAGCGAGTCAAGCGACAGAGCAGACTTACCGTCAAACCGTGCAGTCGGTGCGCAGTTCATTCAACAACGTAAAAGCAGCCATATCTACTATTCGTGCCTTAGAGCAGTCTGTTGTTTCAGCAGATAGCGCATTAAAAGCTACAGAAGCTGGGTTTGATGTAGGTACACGTACGGTTGTTGACGTACTAGACAGTACTCGTAACTTGTTTGATGCACAGCGTAACTTGGCTGGCGCACGCTACGATTTTGTACAGTCAGTCATTACGCTCAAGCAGGCAGCTGGAACGTTAACAGCAGAAGATGTAGAAATGATTAACCGCGGCCTAAAGCCGGTGGATATGTCATCAGATAGCTAATATAGCTAATGCTGTAACGAGCAGAACCTAAAGGGCAGCATTTTTTGCTGCCCTTTTTTAATGCCCCTAATGTCTCCTCAAATACTATGTGGCAGGTTGATTTTGCTTGCATAGCACCTATCTCATCATCCATCATACTGCCGCTTCAGCTGCAGCCTAATTAGCCGTGCTATTAAGCAGCTGTGCTAGTACCCGACCTGAACGTCCTTAATCATTGTTCGATATAGAGTGATTTAAAAAGATGCAAGCTTCTGCACTACAGAATAAATTTGAACGCATTCGAGCCAATAAATGGTTTGAGATATTTGTGGTAAGCGTCATTGTGGTTTCTGCGCTGCTCGTTGGCGCAAAAACTTATGAATTACCCAACGGTATGGTCTCGCTTACGGTCTTTCTAGACTGGTTTATTAGCGCTTTCTTTCTTACCGAAATATCTATTCGCTTTCTGGCAGAAAAGCGAAAACTGCACTTTTTTAAAAGCTTTTGGAATTGGTTCGATACGCTGATTGTGGTGATAAGTCTTATTCCCGCTGATGACGCAGAGCTTGCACTTATTGCACGTTTAGTCAGGGTGTTTAGGGTACTTAGGATGATATCCATCATTCCAGAGCTGCGCATTTTGCTGGTGTCTCTGGTAAAAGCGCTACCTCAGCTTGGCTACGTTATGCTGCTTATGTTTATCATTTTTTATATTTACGCAGCTGTTGGCAGTACGTTATTTGAAAACATTAACCCTGTTTTATGGGGTGATATTACGATATCCATGCTCACGTTGTTTAGAGTAATGACGTTTGAAGATTGGACTGATGTAATGTACGAAACGCAAGAGGAATACCCGCTAAGCTGGATATACTATCTTACGTTTATCTTCTTCACGGCCTTCGCATTTCTTAACATGGTCATTGGTATCGTAGTAAACGTAATGGAGCGTGAGAACGAAAAAGCACGGGCAGAAAAACAAGCAGAGCTGCTCGCCGAGCTAAAAGCTCAGGGTAATGTAGAACCAACACTAAGAGATGTAATGGCCGAACTTAATGATATAAAAGCGCGGTTAAATCGCTCGGAATAATAGCCATTATTCGCTAATGATTCGGTTAAAAATAAAAAGCCACTTCAACTGAAGTGGCTTTTTACGCGTTACAGAAATAGCAGTGCTTATACTTTTCTGCCCATCTTAGCCATTGCTGGCAATACCAAGCGCTTTTCTCAGCTCAGCTGCTTTTTGCTTTAAGTCGTCACGTGTGAACTCACGCGCTTGCAATCTGCGCTTAGCTAAGGCCGTTTTATCCAGCTCCACAAGAAGCTCCACATGGTTCAGATACACCTCTTCATTAGGAATATCGCGGGTGGCTATTTCTTCATATAACGAAAAGGCTGCTTCATTATCGCCTTTTGCTATATAAATTTGTGCCAGCGTATCTACGGCATCGGCATTATCGCTACGTAAGGCTACAGCTCGTTTAGCTAACGTTTCGGCCTGTACTAAGTTATTATCTTCGAAAGCTAAATACGCCAAGTTATTCAGGGCGACAAAGTTATCCGGCGTTTGCGTCAAAATGGCTTCATACGTTGCTAGTGCCGCCGCTCTATCTTGGCGAATCTGGCGCTCGGCTAACAGCATACTGCTCGATACGTCTTTACTGTTTTCAGCTACATGTTTTTCTAGAAACTTAAATGCCTGCTCGGCCTTACCCGACATTTCATACGCTGCTACCAGCAGCAGCGCGTTGTCTGAGTTAGACGTAGCATCATAAGCTGCCTCTGCATGCTCTACCGCTTCAGCAGGTGCATTATCAATAAGGTGTAAGCGCGCAATAATGCCGCGTACAAACGGCAGCTCTTTTACGCTATCTGCGCTGTTATTAATAATGCTCCACGCTGGCTTGCTTTGACCAATGCGGCTATGAAAGTAGGCTTTCAATAGACTAATTTGCGCATCTGGACGCTTGTCTAATACTCTGCTTGTTAGCGCCACGCCTTGGGTAAACTGCTTTTGCGAGTCGAGAATAAGCAGCTTGCCTAACACCGCACTTTTGTCTTGTGGATAGAATGACAACCAGCGATCAAAAAAGGTTTCTGCATTTTTCACGTTGTTAGCTGCAATCAGTGCCTGACCTTTAATATTCCAAAACGCCATGGGCGTTTCTTTATCCCCTTCAACGTCAGCCAGCAGCGCTACTGTTTTATCAATGGCGTTGTCAAAGGCATATAGCCTAGCCAATAACAAGCGCATTTCGATGGCATCTGGAGCACTATCTAGCTGCGCCTCAACGTGACTTACCACCGGTGCCACTGCATCGTTTTGTGCAGCAAGCGCATACCACATAGTAAGTGCTCTAATATCGTTTGGATTTTCATCGATAAAGGCGCGTATAAACGCAGTAGCAGACTCGTTGTCATCTTGTGCAATAAGCAGCTGCGTACGGGCATAAACAAGCTCATTCTCTGCACCTTCACGAGTACTGGCGTCGTCAAAATAAGCGGCCGCTTTGTCAAACTCGCCCTGCGCTGTAGCAATGGCACCTAAGTAAACAAGAGGTGTAGCATCGTTTGGAGACTGCTCAAGCCAATTACTAGAGCTGTCTCTTATACACATCTGACGCTGCCGACGATATGCAGTGTGTAGA
>OJFL01000122.1_pt1 | contig 40847 bp, 39 predicted proteins | sample 1594131 | NCBI WGS metagenome assembly OJFL01 (sample SAMN05416782, study PRJEB24817) | seawater metagenome | isolation source: Sea water | place: Canada:Atlantic | collected 2013-07 | reverse complement strand
ACGAGATTTCTGCCTGTCTCGTGGGCTCGGAGATGTGTATAAGAGACAGCTCAAGAACACGGCTGTCCTGACAAAGGACATCCTCAATCTCGATCGTTGATATATTTTCACCACCTGAGATGATGATATCTTTGGATCGATCCTTAATGGTTACGTAACCAAACTCATCAATGACGGCTAAATCCCCAGTATGGAACCAACCTCCATTAAATGCGGCATGCGTAGCAGTCGGGTTTTTCAAATATCCTTTCATCGTGATGTTGCCACGAAAGCAGATTTCCCCTATTGTCTGGCCGTCACGAGCTACCGGAAGCATTGTTTCAGAGTCAAAAACGTCCATTCCTTCTTGCACGACATAACGCACACCCTGACGGCCATTTTTTTGAGCGCGCTCCTCCAATGATAGATTTTCCCATTCAGGATGTTGCGCACACACCGCAGCTGGTCCATAAACTTCGGTCAGGCCATACACATGGGTCAAGTCAACTCCCAGAAGCTCCGCACCTTCAATTACAGATCGCGGAGGTGCTGCACCAGCAATCATGCCTTTGACCCGTAATTTAAGCTTTTGATCTTTACCGGCTGATGCGTTGATCAAGGTGTTATAAACCACCGGCGCCCCACACATATGTGTGACACCATGGTCTCGTATTAATTCGAAAATGACATCAGAATCAACGCGTCGAAGGCAAATATTTGTCCCAGCAACGATTGCTAACGTCCAGGGAAAGCACCAACCATTGCAGTGAAACATGGGTAGCGTCCATAGATATCTTGAAAAATAGGGCATAGTCCATGTCACCACATTACCAAGAGCATTTAAATAAGCACCTCGATGATGTGTCACAACACCTTTAGGGTCACCGGTAGTTCCAGACGTATAAGACAAGGCAATCGCATCCCACTCATCTTCAGGCAATTTCTGCTCAAAAAATGGATCTCCACTCTGAATGAATGCTTCATATTCAATATCACTCAACAGCGGCATGTCTACGAGGTTCGCATCAGCAATATCGATTAATAGCGGTTTCTGCTCCAACGTTGCCAACGCGGCACTGACGACCTCGTGATACTCTCGATCGACTAAAAAAACCTTGGCACATCCGTGTTGGAGCATAAACGCAATCGCTCCTGAGTCTAAACGCGTATTCAGTGCATTAATAACGGCACCCGCCATCGGTATACCGTAATGTGCCTCAAACATTGCCGGCGTATTAGGCGCCATAATCGCGACCGTATCACCCTGCTTCACCCCAAGCCTAACCAACGCGGAGGCGAGTTTCCTGCATCGAGTATAAGTTTCTTTCCATGTTTGCTTCTGTTCTCCATAGACAACAGCCATACGTTCTGGATAAACATCTGCGGCCCACGCGATAAGAGAAATCGGGGACAAAGACGCATAATTTCCTTTGTTTTTTTCTAGCTCTTTATTAAACGCGTCATGCATTACCGATTACACCTTTTAATTAAATACTTTGCTACCTTATCAATCAATCTAAAATATCGCATCGATGGCCTGGCTAATGTGCTCTACCTTGATCAACTCGATACCCTTGGGGCTGATTTTAGGAGCATTTGCTATAGGAATGATGGCTCGATTAAAACCAAGTTTGAGCGCTTCTTTTAAACGATCCTGACCACGCTGCACCGCCCTGACCTCACCCGATAAACCGATCTCACCAAAGGCTACAGTTTTACCACCAACTACTTTCCCTCTCAATGACGAAACGATAGCCAAAAGGACGGGCAAATCGGATGCCGGCTCATTAATTCTGACACCACCAACTGCATTAACAAAAACATCCTGATCGAATGCGGCTATACCTGCGTGTCGATGCAAAACCGCTAGCAACATAGCCAATCGGTTTTGCTCCAACCCAACGGTAAGTCGCCGTGAGTTCGCCGAGTGGGACGTATCAACAAGGGCTTGTAACTCTACCAAAAGGGGACGACTACCTTCCTGAGTCACCATCACACAACAACCAGCAACTTCTTTTTCGTGTTGTGACAAAAACAATGCTGAAGGGTTCGCCACTCCACGAAGCCCTCTATCTGTCATTGCAAAAACACCAAGCTCATTAGCCGCTCCAAATCGATTTTTAATCGAACGAACCAACCGAAAACTCGAGTGAGCATCCCCCTCAAAATATAAAACCGTATCAACAATATGCTCAAGCACGCGAGGTCCAGCAATAGCACCTTCTTTTGTCACATGCCCGACCAACAATAGTGTTGTGCCATTCGCTTTAGCGAAGCGCGTTAATTGGGCCGCACACTCCCTCACCTGAGACACACTACCAGGCGCAGGCTGTATGTCCTCGGAATAGACCGTCTGAATAGAATCGATGACGGCAACATCAGGCTTTTCTCGAGTTAAAGTATCCAGTATTCTATTCAGCTGAATTTCAGATAAAAGAAGCAACTTCTCCGATTTTAAATCTAACCGCTGCGCTCTGAGTCCGATCTGTTGTGATGACTCTTCGCCGCTGACGTAAATGGCCTTGTGATCTTCGCTCATCGCACTCATGGCTTGGAGTAATAACGTCGACTTACCAATCCCTGGGTCACCCCCGATAAGAACTACGCCTCCCCTTACAAGACCGCCACCGAGCACTCGATCTAACTCACTGCTATGCGTGGAAAATCTCGCCTCCTCTGAGGCCTCGATTGAACCTATCGGTATCAACGTGTTGGTATGATTTAGGGGCTGATAACGCTCCCCACCGCGAGTTACAGTTGTCTCTTGGAGAACGTTCCACTCATGGCAGTGTGGGCACTGACCAGCCCACTTTTGAGTCTGACCGCCACAACTGGAACATACAAATGCCGTCTTAGATTTGCTCATACCACATTATATCTATGCGTGGACTGGTAATCACTATTTCAGTCAGAACAGAAAACAGGGACTCGAGCGGTCAACCGAGTCAATAGCTCGTAGCCAATGGTTCCAGCATTTTGAGCGACCTCGTCAACAGGTAATCCCTCCCCCCAGAGGACAACAGTTGATCCGACGTTTCCTGTTGGGACATCAGTTAAGTCGACCGCAAGCGTATCCATCGAAACTCGCCCTACGGTGCAGGTGCGGATACCATCAACGATCACAGGAGTGCCATTGGGCATCGATCGAGGGTAACCGTCGCCATATCCTCCTGCTACTATGCCAATTTTCATATGTTGGTTCGCAGTGAACGTTCCGCCGTATCCTACCCGCTCCCCGATGCCAATCTCTTGCACACCAATGATTCCAGATTTAAGGGTCATCACAGGTTTCAACCCCAAGGAACTCGCGGACACATCCGTCATCGGGGATGCCCCATAAAGCGCGATGCCGGGTCGAACCCAGCTTTCCTCATTCGGACCAAAACGAAATAATGCCGCAGAGTTACTCTTGCAAGCAGGGACCACCAAAGATCCAATCGCCTCTAAAAATTGTGCATTTTGCCAATCAACCCCTCTAGGAGAGTCAGCCTCTGCATAATGCGTCATCGCCGTAACCCGTTCCACAGCAGGCAAACTACAAAGCACTTGATAACATTGCATTACCTCATCGACTTTGATGCCAAGGCGATTCATGCCAGTGTTTATTTTCAAAAACACATGGAACGGATACGACAATTCGCATTTCTCGAGCAATGCAATCTGCTCAATATTGTGAACAACTAAATCAAGCTGAAGATCTGCCGCAAGACTCAATTCCTCAGAACTAAAAACACCCTCTAGCAATAATATGGGTCTACGAGCATCCTGTTCTCTCAAGAATGCTGCCGCATCCATCTCAATAACCGCAAATCCGTCGATCTGCGAAAGAGCAGGGAAAATACGACTCAAGCCATGACCGTATCCATCGGCCTTAACTACAGCAAAAACTTTCGCACTCCCCGCTAGACTCTTAATCAAGGAAATATTGTGCCGCATTGCATCTCGATTGACTATTGCCTGAATAGGTCTTGAATTCATCACTAGTTTTAGCTCACATTCGCTTGTTTAAGCTTAATTTTATTCATCATGTCCATAGCAAAACAAAGATCCTTCCAGACATTTGCTTTCTCTAAAGAATTTTCTAATAAATCCTGCGGGTGATACGTCACCACAAGACTCACCTCACAACTTTCATGCCTCACCTGTCGGTAATCAGATAAGTCTTGATTGAGTTTGATTAAACGCTCCGCGGAAAGACTACCAAGCGCCACGAGGATTGATGGTTGAATGGATTGAATCTGTTGCTCGAGAAAATGAGTGCAAGCCACACTCTCATTTGGATCAGGCTCCTGGCCATTCGGAAGTGGAGACTGAACGACATTCAATAAATAGACTTTATTATCGCGGCGTAAATTCATTGCTGACAACATATTGTCGAGTAATTTCCCGACCTCCCCAGAGAACGTTTCACTAGATAGATTCTCCTCTACTTCCAATTGCTCGCCAACAAACAACCAATCCGCTTGGTGGTCGCCCGAACCAAGCACAACATGACCACCAAAACTCGACAGAACACATGAATCACTTATACTCACTGAACTTTTGCGCAACTGCCCAGCATTCTCGAGCGAATCATATTCAACTGCGGGTTGTGCCGTCCTATTGTTCTGGGCGGCAGCGCTAGTAGAAGACCCATCAGGGCCATGGCCTAATCTCCAGATAGGCGTTATGCCGATTTCGCTCAAAATTTCTTCCCTGGTACTCAAAACAACATCTCCATTACAATTGCATCTTCCCGACCCCTTTGATCAGGATAATAATTCTTGCGTAATCCAACTTGCTTAAACTCTAGTGATTCATACAAAAATATAGCAGGGAAATTAGAGCGCCTTACTTCCAAGATTATCTTAACTGCCTGCAGTGCCAGAGCATCACTGACCAGTGATTCTAGAAGATAACGACCGACTCCCTTTTGTTGAAAATTATCCGACACAGTCAAGTTGAGCAGGTGCATTTCATCCAAAACTGCCATCTGGACTGCGTAGGCGATGAGCGCACCATCACAAGTCAAAACATAACATCTATACTCAGAGGCTAAACAATCCGCAAAATTGCCTGGCGTCCAGGGATACGCATAAATCGATTTCTCTACTTGTAGAACCAATGGCAGATCTGCTTCGGACATCGTTCTGACGACTAGATTTGCCTTATCGAGAGGCTTGTTCATCTAGCGTGAGTGCTACTTTGTTTCTAACATACGTTGGAGCAGCATTTTCCGCTGCAACATAGCGGCCATTACTAAATTCTCGCTCTGCAATAAGCAGAACTTCTCTTGCTGATGGATTGATGTGATCAACGTTCACCGTCAGCCCCGATAAGCCAAAATAGGATTTAAACTCCTCCTCGTACGAGATAAATCCGCTACCACATGCGATCCATCCTCCCCCCATAGGAACAGTAACTTCTTGAGGGTCACACACGCACGGCTCCGTTAACGGCACCCAACTACTATCTTTCCGCTCATATGTGGCGAAATACACCTGATTCATCCGAGCATCTTGACAGATCAATACTTTCTCAAAATTTGTTGCTTGAGCTAGCGCCTCTAGTGAGGATACCGGCACTACAGGCACACTAACTCCGAAGGCTAACCCTTGAGCAACACTACAGGCTAGACGCACCCCCGTGAAGGACCCCGGTCCAGCCCCAAAACCAATGACATCCATTTGCTGGAGGCTGATACCAGAATCCAGAATTAATTGATCAATCATCGGCAATATCACTTCCGAATGCCTTTGACCGACATGTTTTTCTAATAGGAGTAGTTCCCCACTCACTGACACGGCAACTGAACACACCTCTGTAGATGTCTCAATCGCCAAGACATTTAACATAAGATTTTTTTGATCCATTTCCACTGACTCAGCATTTACTTTCCACTCAACTCACAATTACATCTCTAAACACTAGCTCACAAATATTTTTAAAGAAAAATATACTTTGCTAACCACGGTTATTCGGATCATACCTTGTATTGCGAGAAAATCTGCTCATTACATCACGACAATTCAATCTTGAACCATCTAAAACGAGTATCCTTTTTAATTATAAATCGAAATAAAGTCTTCAAACAACTTGTTACAGATCGACTAATACCCATACCCTCATAAGGATACATATGAAAAATATTGCCATCATCGGCGCAGGGCTTATCGGTCGCTCATGGGCCATAGTGTTTGCGAGGGCGGGCTACCCAGTCATGCTGTATGACAACTTCGACGGTGCCGTAACGAAAGCCGTTGCTTTAATTAGTCACGGACTTGCTGAACTCAAAGAATACGGTTTGATTGACGAAGACCCACTAACAATTCTCGGCCGTATCACTCCCGCCCAGTCGCTTGAGGAGGCAGTATCAAGCGCTTTTTATGTGCAAGAAAATACTTCTGAAAATATTGACATGAAAAAAGAAGTATTCAAAACACTAGATAACCTCGCACCAGAAAAGTGCATCCTCGCAAGCTCAACCTCGACCATACAAACATCTCTATTTAGCGAACACTTAGAAGGTCGACATCGGTGCATTGTGGCTCACCCAGTTAATCCGCCACACATAGCACCGATCGTCGAAGTCTCACCGGCGCCATGGACCAGTCCCGAGATCACAAAAAGGACATACGATCTTCATCAACTAGTTGGGCAAGCACCAATTATTGTCAAGAAAGAAGTAGCAGGTTTTATTCTCAACCGACTACAAGCGGCATTATTACGGGAAGCCTGGCGCCTTGTGGATGAAGATTATGTTTCAGTAGAAGATCTGGATAAAACCATAAAAGACGGCTTGGGACTTAGGTGGGCCTTTATGGGACCTTTTGAGACTATAGATCTAAACGCCCCCGGTGGGGTTGCCGATTACGCAGCTCGATTTGGCGACGCTTATGCAGACATGATGAGTGGCATCAACTATCCTGATTGGAACGAAGAATTAGTAGCGAAAGTGGAGTCTCAGCGCAGAAAGATCATGCCATTTTCGGAACATCCTGAAAGAGAGTCCTGGAGGGATCAACGATTGATGGCGCTCATTGCGCACAAACGAAATAACAAATCGCACAATTAGCCAAACAGTACAATTTTTTATGTTAATCTTTTTTCAATAAACATCAGATTTTTGGCTCAGTCATTGAGCAAGTGGACGCAAGTTAATCAATACCAAATAGCACTCCAAGGAACCAATATGGCTAATAAAGTAATTATCACGTGCGCTGTGACGGGCTCAATCCACACACCTTCAATGTCGCCTTATCTCCCAGTTACACCAGAGGAAATTGCTGAGGCCGCGGTAGGTGCCGCTGAGGCTGGAGCAGCGATAGTCCACTTACATGCCAGGGATCCAAAAGATGGTAAGCCAACTCAAGACCCCGATATGTTTCTTAAGTTTTTACCGACAATTGCTAAAAATAGCGATGTTGTTATCAATATCACCACGGGTGGCGCGCCGACCATGAGTGTCGAGGAGAGACTGCAACCGGCACTTCAATTAAAGCCAGAAGTAGCTTCTTTGAACATGGGCTCCATGAACTTTGGGCTTTACGAGATGCTTAACCGTTTCAAAGATTTCAAGCATGATTGGGAGCGACCATACTTAGAAGAATCTGATGATCGTATTTTTAAAAATACATTTAAAGACATCGCCTACATTTTAGAATCATGCGGCAACAACAACACTCGATTTGAAATTGAATGCTATGACATAGGGCACCTATACACCGCGGCACACTTCATGGACCGTGGCCTGATTAAAGCTCCATTTCTCATTCAATCTGTGTTTGGATTACGAGGTGGTATTGGCCCTCATGCTGAAGACGTGATGCATATGAAACGAACAGCAGACAGATTATTCGGGGACGATTACTTATGGTCAGTACTCGGTGCCGGGAGTAACCAGATGTATGTTGCCACTCAGTCTGCGGTCATGGGTGGTAACGTCCGGGTAGGTCTTGAGGATAGCTTATGGGGCGGAAAAGGAACGCTCGCGACCTCTAATGCGGAGCAAGTCATCAAAATTAAGAGAATTATGGAAGACCTAGGACTCGAGACTGCATCTCCAGACGAGGCTCGATCGATGTTGAAACTAAAAGGCAGAGATCAAGTCAACTTCTAATAGCACATTTGTTTTATAGAAAAAAACATGGAAAAACTTTCAACCCTCCACCAAAAACAAGTTGTCAGCTGGCTGGCCATCTGCGGATTGATGGTTTTTTGCATGATCATTGTTGGTGGCGCAACTCGCCTCACCCACTCAGGGCTGTCTATTGTGGAATGGGAGCCGCTTATCGGCACCATCCCGCCCCTGAATTATGCCGATTGGCTCCAAGTATTCGATGAATATAAAGGTAGTCCCGAGTACCAGCTAATCAACTACGGCATGTCACTTGATGAATTTAAAGTGATTTTTTGGTGGGAGTACTTCCATAGATTGTTAGGACGTCTCATTGGCCTAGTGTTTTTCATACCGTTTATCTACTTCATGTTGATGGGGCGCCTCAACGGCGGTTTAGTCGCTCGCTTGCTGGGCATATTTGCGCTGGGCGGACTTCAAGGCGGCATGGGTTGGTACATGGTTGCGAGCGGATTAGTAGATGACCCCAATGTCAGTCAATATCGCTTAACAGCCCACCTATCAATCGCGTTTCTAATTTTTGGGGCGATAACTTGGACCGCTCTGACCGTACTTTACCCCTCGAAGGCTAATTTAAACATTCCCGCTAAGAAAATGTACAAATTTTCGATAGCAATTAATCTACTGTTGCTAATTATGGTCGTGTCTGGCGGATTCGTAGCCGGATTGAGAGCAGGACTCATTTACAACACCTTTCCGCTTATGGGAAATAGTTTTATACCGCCTGACCTTTTCGCACTCTCACCATGGTGGACGAACTTCTTTGAGAACATGACTACAGTGCAATTTAATCACCGGATTATCGCCTATACTCTTGCAGCTTTAATACCTATATTTTGGTTTAGACTGCGACGAAGAGATGTATCACTTCGCACTAAGAATTTTTCTAGCTTAATGCTCTGCCTACTCACTGCACAAATGATTCTCGGTATAGCTACCCTACTTTCAGGTGTCCCCGTAATTCTTGGAGTAGCTCATCAGGCAGTTGCTTCATTACTCTTTATAACAAGCCTTTGCGTCACTCATTCAATTGCATCTCGGAGAGGCATGATCTAAAAAAATTTTTGTGTAATCCAAATCATTCTTGGAAAGAGAATACTAGGGTAGCCAACACAATATTGTTTGTTTCAATGGTTTTTTCAAACATAAGCGCGATAGTTTAAAAACGGAAATATTAATGAATAATGCATACGTTGTAGCCGCTCTTAGAACTGCAGGTGGTCGTCGTGGAGGTCTCTTGGCCAATTGGCACCCCGTCGATCTAGGTGCTCAGGTTATTAATGCACTATTAAAAGAAATTGATTGTCCTCCAGATGTGATTGAAGACGTCATTATGGGAAGTGTGAGCCAAATAGGAGAACAAGCAATGAACGTGGCTCGAAATATAGTTTTGGCGTCGCAACTCCCTGAATCGGTTCCCGCCACGAGTGTTGATCGGCAATGTGGCTCATCCCAACAAGCACTTCATTTTGCCGCTCAAGCTGTCATGTCGGGCAGTATGGACGTAGTCGTTGCTGGTGGGGTTGAGAGCATGACGCGAACACCTATGTTTTCAACGACAACGCTGCCTCAGAACAACGGCATGGGACACTATATGAGTCCGAACCTCCAAAAACGCTATCCTAACGTTGAATTCAGTCAATTTAATGGCGCTGAAATGTTAGTCAAGCGCTATGGACTATCGAGACGCGAACTTGATGAATTTGCCTTGGAGAGTCACAGACGAGCGGCAGAAGCACATAAGCATGATGCTTTCAAAAATGAAATCGTATCCATCGAAGTTAAAGACGCTCTAGGAAACTCGACTGGGGAACCTCATGACGCTGATCAAGGGATTAGGTTTGACGCAACGATTGAAGGTATTGCTGCTGTGAAGCCAATTCTCGAGAATGGAAAAATCACTGCGGCTACGGCCAGTCAAATTTGTGATGGCGCGAGTGGCGTGATTGTATGTAACGAGAAAGGATTAAAGCGTCTTGGAGTAGAGCCATTGGTTCGAATACGTCAGATGTCGGTGATTGGACACGACCCAGTCATCATGCTCGAAGCGCCTATTCCCGCAACAGCGCATGCGCTGAAAAAATCAAATCTCTCCGCAGTAGACATCGACTTGTTTGAAGTGAATGAAGCCTTTGCCTCAGTACCATTAGCGTGGCTTAGCGCGACCCAAGTGGATCCAGATAAGCTGAATGTTCATGGTGGAGCCATCGCTCTTGGACACCCTCTAGGAAGCTCCGGAACAAAACTAGCCACAACGCTGATACATGCCTTAAAAACAAAAAAAATGAAATTAGGTCTTCAAACCATGTGCGAAGGTGGTGGCATGGCCAATGTCACCATTTTCGAAAACTGCCAGACCTACTGATCATCATGCCTTATGATTTCCAGCCCTCTTGGCTAAACGAAGAATTAACAACATATAAGGAAACAGTTGAACGCTTCCTAGATACAGAAATGGTTCCTTTTGATGAGGAATCAAGGCAACGAGGACACGTGGGTCATGAGATCTGGAGGCGAGCTGGAGAGATTGGCATTTTATGTACAGATATACCAGTTAAATATGGCGGTGGTGGTGGCGACTTTAGACATGAAGCTATCCTGTATGAAGCAATGGGACATCGTGGTCTAACGGGTATGAGCCCATCCGTTCATAGCATCGTTGCACACTACCTACTCAACCATGGCACTGAAGAGCAGAGACAATACTATCTTCCCCAGCTCGCTCGAGGTGAACTCGTTGGTGCAATAGCGATGTCCGAACCAGATGCAGGTTCAGACCTTAGGGGCATTCGCACCAAGGCGACTGCAAGAGATAATGAATTCTTCCTAAATGGCTCAAAAACATTCATCACAAATGGTTATTTAGCAGAATTAGTTTTAGTCTTTGCAAGAATAGAAACCCATGAAGATAGTGGCAAATTTTCTGTTTTCATCATTGAAACCAAAAAGCACACAGGCTATTCAGTTGGAAATCGACTTAAAAAAATCGGCCTCAAAGCCCAAGACACCTCAGAACTTTTTTTCGACAATATAAATCTCAGCGCCAATCACATTCTAGGCGGCACTCCCGGCCGAGGGCTTTCTCAGATCATGGCAGACCTTCCCTACGAGCGCCTGTTAATTGCTGATATGGCTATGGGCGCGATGGAGGGGGCCTATAAACTTACCGTAGATTACGTTAGAAATCGAAAGGTTTTTGGCGAACCTTTAATTAACAAACAAAACTCTCGATTCGTCTTAGCCAATATGGTTACGACCTTGAAAGTTGCCCGAGCATTCGTTGACGATTGCATCAACAAAATACTCTGTGGAACACTAGATACGGAAACCGCCTCGGCGGCAAAGTTATGGTTAACCCAACAACAAAACCTGCTGGTTGATGAATGCGTTCAACTCCATGGTGGTTATGGATTCATGGACGAATACCTCATTGGACGCATGTTTGCCGACGCTCGAGTACAGCGTATTTATGGTGGGACGGATGAGATCATGAAGGAAATTATCAGCCGAAAAATTTAAAGAATACCCGTACATATTTGGGAACCTTCGCATCCCTAGCCAGTCTATCTCATTGTATGTGCCGCTTCTCGACTCCGGCGGTTCATACGTTCCCCTATATCCTCATATGAGGATTTTTAAAGGCACCTTCGGGTGCCTCTTTTTTTGTATTCTCACAATAAACAGATCACATCGTAGATGCTTCTCATGTGACTAAAGGGTCTGCCTGAAGGTTTTAGATGTCGCCCGCACTCACGGGATGGACAGGCTTAGGCGACATATCTTCGTAATAAGGCATCATTGCCTGGGTTAATATTTCCAACTCTTCCATACGCTTAACAGGCGCAGGATGAGTAGAGAGGAAATCAAAACGCGAATCTTTTTGCCCACTCTCATCAGCCATTTTTTTCCATAACGTTACAGCCGCCTTTGGATCAAAGCCAGCTTTCGCCGCGATTTCAATACCCAATCGGTCGCTCTCGCTCTCTGCCGTTCGACTATTAGGTAACTCCAATGCAATGATAGCGGCCATCGCTGTCCCCTGAATAGCAATACCACCATATTTTTCGTCTGACACCGCAATAGACATCGCCGTAATACCCAATTGCATAGCTAAAGCACGAGACATACGCTCGCGGGTGTGGGACAACAATGCATGAGAGATTTCATGACCCATTACTTGAGCAATTTCATCATCGGTTGCTTCAAGTTTTAAAATGAGTCCTGAATAAATTGCCATCCTTCCACCAGCCATACACCATGCATTTATGATCTCCGGTTCATCAATCACTTGCACGGACCAATTCCAATTTGCCGCATCGGGTCGGTAGATCACTGCCTGAGCCACCAAACGACTGGTAATAGTTTTCACTCGCTCAAGCATATCTGGGTCAGCATTAAGCTTTCCATCTTTCTTAATTGGCGTAAGCATTGCTTTATAAGCCTTGTTTGACTCACTAATCGCCATATTTTCTGGCACTAACATAAACTGTGCGCGACCAGAAATTGGATTAGATTTGCAGCCTACCAAAACCGCACAAACTAGAAATATGGATATAATTTTTTTCAAGAATTCACCTACTTTAATAAGATTGCCTCAGGTAGCCTAGCCATGAAGACGACTATACTTCGGCACCTTTGCCATTAAATATTCAGCCTGATCTTGCAAAATTGTTCTATTTTGCAAAACTAAATGCTCGTACCTATTCGGAATATACGGCAAAAACAACAACGGCATTTTCGCCTGATCCGGATTACGCCCACCCTTTCTGATGTTACAAGGTCGACAAGCAGTAACGACATTCATCCATTTATCTTCACCACCTCCATGAACAGGAGTGATGTGATCGCGCGAAAGTTCTCTTTCTCGATATTGATCACCGCAGTACGCGCAGATTTTACGGTCACGAGAAAACAAGGCGCTGTTTGTTAATGAAGGATGTGGATTACCCATAAATCGATCCACAGAACCTTTAATAGCAATAATACTTTGGGTTTGAATCTCCGATCGCTCACCGGTTAAACGCGACACGCCACCACGAAATGTAGCTATCGCCTCACCTAGCGACCAAGCCACCATACCTCGGGCATGATAAGTGATTGCATTCTCTAGTTGCAGCCATCGACTGGGGACACCAGTCGCATCAAGTGCTAATACAAATGCCACGCTCTACCCCCATCGTTATGGATGAACTTCGCGTTTCGAGAACTAGCACACCAATTAATAGCGCTGGCTCTCGACATAACATATTTAGTATAGATCGTAACAAACTGAAAGAAAAGTGTCGTTACTGCACTTTAACAAAGCTAACCTTTTGTATTGATATGGCACCAACCGGGCATACCGCTTCACATTGACCACAACGGATACACTTGTCTTGATCGATCCAAAGCTGATTATAGTAAAGAGAATCTGATTTGCCTTTCTGCAGGTGCTTATACCTAACAACTACCCCAGCAGCATCAACCTCTAGACCCGATACGGGCAAGATACAGCCCTCTGTAGGCTTCACCTTTATGCATTCATCGCAAAGCACACATAATCTGTTGTCAATTTCAAACTTGTAATGGCATAAGTAGCACCGCTTAGCGGCTTCTACACTGGTCCCATTGTCATACCCAAGTTCAACTTCCTTGCTGCCTTGCCTATCCACCAAATCGAGCGCTGGGACCGGAGTAATCGGAATAACATTCATTTCTTGCGTTCTGAGAAATCGACCTCCTTCAAAATCAACGCCAAAACGTTTTTTTTCAATCTGAACTTTCCTACTGGATATATCCTGCCCAGTGAGGAATCGCGTCACAAGTGAAGCGGTTTTTCGCCCATGGGCTATTGCATCGATCAGCGTTGTGGCACCGGTAGCAAAGTCACCCGCCACAAACACTTTAGGATCTGGCGTAAGCGCGCCTTGGGCTATCGAAACATCGCCTTGCTCATTTAAGATGGCTTCTCTGATGTGTCCTGAAATCCAGTCTGTATCTGCGGTCTGACCTGTAGCTAAAATCACACTATCCACATCAATATCCGTTGAACTACCCGTATCTATACGAATGATCGACTTCCCGCCTTCCATATCAATACGCGTCTTCGCCAAAGAAACTTGTTGAATTGATTCCCCACCACGAAATTGGCTAGGCGTTTTAAAATAATTCATTGCCCCGGTCTCATTCAACAATTCTTGAACCTCACCAGGCAAGACAACCATATCCTGAGGTCCACGACGGTAATACACAGCAGTCTCTGCCCCTAATCTAATAGCCGTTCGCGCGCAGTCCATTGCAGTATATCCACCACCGATTACCACAACATTAGAGCCTATGTGTTTTCGACCTTGTTCATTAACCATCATAAGGAACTCTAGGCCATGCTCAACTCCCGCCAGGTTACCCCCAGGGATATCTAAACGGTTACCATTTAAAGTTCCTGCAGCCAGAACGACCGCATCATGCGAATCAACAAGTGTATCAAGACTGTAATCATTACCAATACTGACACCGCACTTGAGTTCCACACCGAGAGATAAAACCTGATTAATCTCATGCTCAACCACATCTCTAGGCAATCGAAACGACGGAATCCCTTGCACCATCATGCCTCCCGGACGACTGTGCTTTTCATACACGATAACCTTGTGCCCCTCCAATGCGAGGTCTCGCGCAGCAGCCAGCCCCGCAACACCAGCACCAATAACCGCGACATGATAACCACTGGATGATTTCATTTCGGGTCGGATAGTGAGTGCGCCACCCAGATCAGCTGATGATCTTTTGAGAGCACAAATAGCTACAGAATCTCCAAGACCTGGCCTGCTGTGCCTACATGCACTTTCACAAGGCCTAGAGCACACGCGCCCAAGAACGCCAGGAAACACGTTATCCCTAAAATTGATGGAATAGGCTTCGTCTAATTTTCCATTGTTGATCGCCTCAATATATCCAGGAATATCGGTTCCCGCGGGACAGGCGACCTGACATGGAATGTTCGCCTCAACCCAAGCAATGTCTCGCGCGTGACTACTGATCCCCTCGGGCTTTGTGAGCGCAGTAATTTTGGGGCCGCTCATCGTAACGGCTCTCGACCCGATTTCATGCGAGACATCCAAACATTAAAACAACCCAACAACTTTCCCATCTCCGCTCAAATCAATACGAGTAGCCGCAGGGACCTTCGGCAAACCAGGCATCGTCATGACGTCTCCACATACTACGACGACAAACCCTGCACCAGCAGATAGTCGAATCTCACGCACGGTTAGCGTATGCCCAGTTGGCGCACCTTTAAGGCTAGGATCAATGGAAAAGGAATACTGCGTTTTAGCGATACAGACTGGCAATGCCCCATGGCCTTCCTTCTCAAGCTCGGCCAGTCTGATTTTGGCTTTCGTATCAAACTTAACATCAGCAGCCCCATAAATCTTTATCGCAATTGATTCTATTTTGTGCTCAAGACTATCCTCATCTTCGTAAGCAAATGTAAGCTCAGGTTTTTCATTCTCAATAATATCGATAACTTTGTGCGCCAGCGCTTGCGCACCCTTACCACCCTCTGCCCAGTGCTTAGACACAACCACCGACACACCAAGCGCATCGCATCGCTCTTGAAGCAAGGTTATTTCAGCATCCGAGTCATGGGTGAAATGATTAATCGACACCACACAAGGCAGATTAAAGACGTTACGCATGTTATCGACGTGGCGTTCCAAATTTGCGAAACCAGCATCCAGCGCCATTAAGTTTTCTTGGTTTAAATCCGCTAACGCGATACCTCCATGAAACTTTAACGCTCGAATCGTGGCCACAAGCACCACCACATCTGGTTTCAATCCAGATTTTCGACACTTGATATCAATGAATTTCTCTGCACCGAGATCTGCACCGAACCCCGCCTCTGTGATCACGTAATCAGCCAACTTGAGTGATGTCCTCGTCGCAATCACTGAATTACATCCATGAGCGATATTAGCGAATGGCCCACCATGAATAATTGCTGGATTATTTTCCAAAGTTTGAACCAAATTTGGCTTCACAGCATCTTTTAATAAAACAGCCATGGCACCATGTGCCTCGAGCTCAGCAGCGAGAACTGGTTTTTTATCTCGGGTATACGCCACGACAATACGACCCAAACGTTCTTTTAAGTCCGTCATAGATTCAGCGAGGCAAAGAATCGCCATCACTTCAGAAGCAACTACGATGTCGAACCCATCTTCACGTGGATAACCGTTCCCCGGACCACCTAGAGAGACAACTATAGAGCGGAGCGCCCGATCATTCATGTCTACTACACGTTTCCATGTGATACGACGCACATCAATACCTAAGGAATTTCCGTGATGGATATGATTGTCGAGCATCGCTGACAACAAGTTATTAGCTAACTGTATAGCGTTGAAATCGCCCGTAAAGTGAAGGTTAATATCCTCCATCGGTACAATTTGTGCGAATCCACCACCGGCAGCACCACCTTTCATTCCGAAAACAGGCCCCAGACTCGGTTCCCTTAAACAAATTAGCGCATCCTTGCCGATAGAGTTCATCGCATCGCCAAGCCCTACTGTGGTCGTGGTTTTACCCTCACCTGCTGGAGTCGGACTGATGGCCGTGACCAAAATTAATTTGCCGTCCGGTTTGTCTTGTAAGCTCGCGACAAATTCATTGGTCAATTTAGCTTTGTAATGCCCATAAGGCTCCACATGCTCCTCAGGAATACCCAACCGTTGCGTGGCAATCTCAGCGATCCGTTTTAACTTAGCCTGTTGGGCAATTTCTATGTCAGTTAGCATCTTTAATCTTTCACTTTCATGTTACGAAAACTAATGTTCAATCAACTTACTCTTTAACAAACCTCAAAGTCATTCGATCGGACTCTCCAATCGTTACGATCGCAACTTTGTCTTCTTCCGATACATTTCTGAGGTTCGGCAATAAGTTCCAAACACCGCCTGGATGATCGGTAGTGTCCTTAGAGTTTGCATTAATCTCGGAAGAGGCATCTAAACGAAAGCCAGCATTTTTTGCCATTTGAACAACATATTCGACTGTCATGTAGCCACTGCGAATCTGCTCCTCTAACGGCGTTCCTGGTTTCGCTCTATGTTCGACAAGACCGAGAACACCGCCCGGCTTGAGCGCCTGGGCAAAGCCAGCAAACATTGATTCAGTAGCTCCAGATTTTGCCCAGTTATGCACGTTTCTGAATGTCAGAACCATGTCAACGGGGCCATCCGGCGCAAACTCAGGCTGACTTGAGTCGAAATGAACCCAAGTTAGTTTCTCGTAAATATCAGGGTTCAGCGCAATTTTTTCTTTAAATGCCTTTTCTACTTTAATAAAGTAAGGATTAATATCCTCATCCAACGTATAGGAAGTGTAGTAATACTGTCCATTACCGCTAAGCAACGGGGCCAGAATCTCAGCGTACCAACCAAACCCGGGCGTGATTTCGACCACAGAACTTTCCGGTTTTAAACCAAAGAAGAGCAGCGTCTCTTTTGGATGTCGGAACTCATCTCGCTCAGCATAGGCAGGAGTCCGATGCTCAGCGACTAGAGCATCATCAATGATCTGTGCGACATCTGGTCCGCCGCAACTGGACAAAAACAATGCTGCAAAAATGGGAACAAGAAACTGTTTGGAACACTTGACATCAATCATGAGAACCCTCCTAGTTGTGATATCAAGATAGTACTACGACCACTTTAAACTTTCATGCCAGTGATGTTGATAAGTTTTACACGCTAAACCCGTTGCAACCGACCAAGCATACCTTCCTCAACAACGAACTCAGTTATCTCGGCTAATCCTTGATCTATTTTCAAGTTGCTAAAAATAAATGGTTTATCACCCCGCATCCTAAGCGCGTCTCTCTCCATCACTTCGAGAGAAGCTCCGACCATCGGAGCTAAATCTATCTTATTTATGACCAACAAGTCTGACTTGGTGATGCCTGGACCACCCTTTCTAGGTATTTTTTCTCCAGCAGATACATCAATGACATAAATTGTTAAATCAGACAATTCAGGCGAAAATGTAGCGGCCAAATTATCACCGCCACTTTCAATAAAAACAGCATCTAAATCGAAGCGGTTGCTAAGGCGCCCCACAGCTTCGAGATTAATAGACGCGTCCTCACGAATCGCCGTATGCGGGCAACCACCCGTCTCGACTCCTATGATCCGATCTGGAGTGAGCGCACCGTTGCGTACCAAAAAATCAGCATCTTCTTTCGTGTAGATATCGTTAGTGACCACTGCAATCTCGTATTTGTCTCTCATGCCCCTACACAAAGCTAAAGTTAAGGCAGTTTTACCTGATCCAACGGGACCACCAATACCAACTCTTAAAGGGGAAGACGCCATAAAATCACTCCTATTCATTTATATTTATTAGTGTCACGATCTAAACAACCTCGAATACTGCGTTTCGTGTTTCGCACTTGCTATAGCCTGTAATGGCGAAAAATTTGACCAATCATTTATATCGACCAAGAGTGATATCTGAACTGCCTCGTCCCCTGCAGGTATCAGCACATTCAAAAGTCTCTGGCCGGCACTCTGCCCAAGCGGCACTGCCTTTATGGCAACAAGAATCTGATTCTCAATGAAAGACCACACATAACTCGTCAGCATTTCATCGACCGATAAACCATTTTGATTACAGCAAAAAGAGAATCCAATAGGGAAACTTAAATTATCTAATTGCGATAAGAATTGAGTTGAGTGATTAGAAGTAGTGTCCATTTCCCGGATGACAGCCCGAATAGCGTATCCCATCTGCAACGTCTCTTTTTGTATCTCAACGGTCTCTCTAGAGCTCAGATAATCCAGATTAAGGACTTCAATAGCTTGATGATCAACACGATTCCAAGCATCAAACATCTCTCGCAGAATAGGCAGCTCATAGTTTGCATATGGCCCTAGAAGGATTGATGCGACCCACTCGTACACTGTTGACTCATTATGAATTCGTTGCGTATCTACCAACCACTCCATTCCCTGAGAATAACTGAACGCCCCGGTAGGTAAAGATTGGCTAGAAAGCCTCAGCATATTCATCAAATTGTTACGCGTCATCATCGACACTCAAATCGGTCAAAGGGGGGAATTCATGAATAATTGGTCCTCGACCTTTTCCATGCTCTGATCCATGACTGTGTCCACCACCGTAGGCTCCACTTTCGGGATGAAATGGAGCCGTAACTGCTAGCGTTTGAGCACCCAAACCTTCAACCATATCTTTCAAAACCTGATCGTACGCAATACTTAATGAATCCACGTCAATCTCTATTGAGACGTGACGATTACCAAGGTGATATGCAAGCTGCGCAAGAGATCGTGATGATCCCCGCTTGATCTGAAGCAGTGATTCATCCTTAGCGACAACTCGGACTACTCTCCCATCCTCACTCATTAAACAATCACCATCGGAAAGGATTGCACCCCGCTCCAGAAATATACCCACTTCTTCGCCGTCGACACTAAATGTCTTAAATCGAGATTTTTTTCTCACATCAAACGTAAGTGAAACTTCGACATCCACGGTTGAGGTAGTGTCTGCTCGTTTTGTAATAACCAACATGATTTAAAACAAGAAGTATCGCTGCGCCAGCGGCAGTACTGTAGCTGGCTCACACGTTAGCAATTCACCATCCGCATAAACATGATAATTTTGCGGATCAACCTCTATTTTTGGCTGGAGTGTATTCAAAATCATTGATGCCTTGGAGATCGTCCTCGTATTACGAACTGGAACAAGACGTTTATTCAGATTTAATTGGCCCCGAACGTTAGAATCAATAGCCGCTTGAGAAACAAATGTAACCGAGGAGTGACTCATAGACCCACCATAAGCACCGAACATATATCGATAATGAACCGGTTGAGGCGTAGGGATAGAGGCATTGGGGTCCCCCATAAGGGACATTGCAATAACGCCTCCCTTTAAGATCATAGAGGGTTTTACGCCAAAAAAAGCCGGCTTCCAAAGCACAATATCAGCTAACTTGCCGACTTCTATCGAACCAACCTCATGAGCAACACCATGAGTAATTGCTGGATTTATAGTGTATTTCGACACGTAACGCTTTACGCGAAAATTATCAGACCGATCAGAGTCCTCAGGCAATGGGCCCCGTTGAACTTTCATTTTATGAGCCGTCTGCCACGTCCGACAAATAACCTCTCCGACTCGACCCATGGCCTGTGAATCACTCGCTATCATGCTGAACGCGCCCAAATCATGCAGTACGTCTTCAGCTGCGATTGTTTCACGACGTATTCTCGATTCTGCAAAAGCAACATCTTCTGCGATTGCTGGATCCAGATGGTGGCAAACCATCAACATGTCTAAATGTTCGTCTATTGTATTGACGGTATACGGGCGTGTCGGATTAGTAGAAGAAGGTAAGACGTTGGCAAAACCACACGCTTTAATGATATCGGGAGCATGACCTCCACCCGCACCCTCTGTATGGTACGTGTGTATGACTCTGTCCTTAAATGCAGCGAGGGTATCCTCCACAAACCCTGACTCATTCAAGGTGTCGGTATGAATTGCAACCTGAACATCTGAGGCGTCTGCTACCGTTAAGCAATTATCAATGGACGCAGGCGTGGTGCCCCAATCCTCATGTAACTTCAGGCCCATAGCACCCGCTGCGATTTGTTCCTCCAACGGCAGTGGTAAACTCGCGTTCCCTTTACCCATGAACCCTAGGTTCATAGGAAACGCATCAGCCGATTGAAGCATCCTCGAAATGTGCCAAGGACCAGGCGTACAAGTTGTAGCATTTGTACCCGTAGCAGGTCCTGTTCCGCCGCCTAACATCGTAGTGACACCGGAAGACAATGCTTCTTCAATCTGTTGCGGACAAATAAAATGAATATGAGCGTCAACTCCCCCAGCAGTTACGATAGAGCCCTCGCCTGCAATAATTTCCGTCGCCGCACCAATCACGATGTCAACTCCTGGTTGCACATCTGGGTTACCTGCTTTACCAATTCCACTGATACGACCATCCTTTATCGCAATATCAGCTTTGATAATTCCCGTATGGTCAACAATTAAAGCATTCGTAATGACTGTGTCCGCAACCGCGTCGGCAGGTCTCTGACCCTGTCCCATTCCGTCACGAATGACTTTCCCACCACCAAACTTAACTTCCTCCCCTGGTATCGTCTTATCTTCTTCGACCTCAATCCATAAATCGGTGTCCGCCAAACGCACACGATCGCCAACCGTTGGGCCAAACATCTCCGCATAAGCGCGACGATCGATTTTATTAGTCATGTCAAATCTCCCATTACCAGACCCCTAAATCCAAAAACTTTTCGATCTCCCCCAAACGCGACTAGCTCAACCGTTCTCTTTTGACCTGGCTCAAATCGAACAGCTGTACCAGCTGCAACATTTAAACGAAATCCCCTACTTTGCTCCCGATCAAATTCGAGCGCTGAGTTGGTTTCGTAAAAATGATAGTGAGAGCCCACTTGAATCGGCCGATCTCCAGCGTTACATACGATGATGGTGACTAACGTCCTATTTTGGTTAATTTCTATATCACCTTCCAAGGTCTCAATTTCTCCAGGTATCATGCTTAGTTCCTCAAACAATCGGTTGATGAACGGTTACTAACTTGGTCCCATCGGGGAAGGTCGCCTCGACCTGAATCTCTGGGATCATCTCTGGCACCCCCTCCATCACCTGGGAGCGCGCCAACAATGTTGCACCGTATGACATTAAATCCGCTACAGTTCTGCCTTCTCGCGCACCCTCCATGATCTCTGCAGAAATATAGGCTACAGCCTCTGGATAATTCAGAAGCAACCCTTTTTTGAGGCGTCTTTCCGCCAGCAAACTCGCAGTAAAAATTAATAATTTATCTTTCTCTCTCGGAGTTAAATTCATTGAATCACCTCATTCAATTATTACGCATTAAGTATTCCAAATTCGAGGCTTAACAGCCGGACGCAGAAAATAAACCGGTCGTAACCTCGCCCATATCGCTGTGAAAATATCGCGCCCAGCCTCGATGTCTGCCCCTACCCATCGCGCGATTAATACCCCATCCAACCAAGTTAAAGCGCAATGCATTTCACCTTCGGCGATCTTTCTTAAATCTTCAATTAGCGCAGGATTCTGATCTAAACCAACAATGAACATTGTTCCGTAATTGGAATATCCATCCAAAATTCCAGGACCATCCATTAAGCGATCTGGGTCAAAAAGCGTACGCTCCGTAAATATTGGAATACCATCAATTAAGATTTTAGTTTTTTGCTTGAGTTGACCATGTAAGAGAGGGGCATGTTTTACGTGACGACCTAACGAATAGAAATCCCAGCCGACAAAAATAGCACCTGACTCAACATTGACCTCTGTTACAACATCGACCAAGCATCTATTAAAGATAATATTCTCCTGCGGAAGCCACTCACAGATACTCGCTGCAGCCAGGTTTAGAGTTATGAATTGTTTTGAGGGACTATCGAAACTTTCATACCACTTTGTAGCACCGGGAGTAGTTAGTTGAACCCTAGCTCCCACATCCAAATCGCAACTAACCCTTAATTCATCACCACCAGCAATACCTCCTGGAGGATGGACAATCAAGATTTGACAAAGCTCAGGGCCTTCTGGGTACAGCGCTTTTTGAACGACAAGTGGTCCCTCGTGTTTATTTCGGATCATTGCCGTCCTGCCCTCACGAAAACCAAAAGCAAGTTGCAAATCCGCAAACCAAGAAGGTGATGGACTATCTGTTAAGTTCATACTGATAAATAATGTCTAACATTATCAGCATCCATGTCTTCACCCAAACCCGACTTGATGACTTCCCCGCGTTGAAGAATAATGTAATGATCGGCAAGATCTTTTGCAAAATCATAATATTGCTCCACCAATAAGATGGCCATATCACCCCGCGCAGCTAACAAGCGAATCGCATTACCAATATCTTTGATAATCGATGGCTGAATACCCTCGGTAGGCTCATCAAGAATCAAAGTGTTTGGTGACATCGCGAGTGCCCTACCTATCGCTAGTTGCTGCTGCTGCCCACCAGATAAGTCCCCTCCACGCCGATGGAGCATTTCATTTAAAACTGGGAACATATCAAATATTTCATGCGGCAGGTCCGATAACGCTCCTTTAGATTTTGTCGCAAGGCCCATTAATAAATTTTCCTCAACTGTCAATCGCGAAAATATTTCTCTCCCCTGCGGCACATAACCAACACCTTGACGAGCTCGAACATAAGATGGTTGTCCTGTGACATCTGAACCATTGATATGAATCGTTCCACTTGTCGTCTCTAAAACCCCCATCAAACAGTTGAGAAGTGTAGTTTTACCAACTCCATTTCTACCTAGTAAAGTCGTTACAGCCCCAGTGGGCACTGTGAAACTCACATTTTTCAGAGTATGGCTAGAGCCATAATATTGATTAATATTTTTAACTTCTAACATAATTTAACGCCCCAAATAGACTTCAATCACACGATCATTCGATTGCACGTCCTCCATGCGACCCTCGGCTAACACTGCACCTTCGTGTAAAACGGTGACTGTCGATGCAATCTCCGCAACAAACTCCATATCATGTTCAACAACCACTAACGAGCGCTCTCCTGCGAGAGACTTGAAAAGCTTCGCTGTTTTCGCAGTCTCGTCATCTGTCATCCCTGCTACTGGTTCATCCAGCAATAAAAGTTTTGGCTCTTGCATCAGCAGCATGCCAATTTCAAGCCACTGTTTCTGCCCATGCGAAAGCAACCCAGCCAATCGCCCTGCCTGATTAACTAAGTCTATAATTTCCATCGTTTCAGTAATTTTTTTTATCTGTGATTTTTTTCTTTTAGCGAAGAGACTAACCCAAACCCGCTTATCGTACTGCATGGCTAACTCTAAATTTTCGAATACTGTGTGATTCTCGAAAACCGTTGGTTTTTGGAATTTACGGCCGATCCCAGCAGATGCGATTTGAGGTTCATTCATTCTACTTAGATCAAGTGTTTGCCCAAAAAACACCGTCCCAGAATCGGGTTTTGTTTTACCTGTAATCACATCCATCATTGTGGTCTTACCCGCGCCATTCGGACCAATAATGCATCTAAGCTCACCCGCATCTACTGTTAAAGAGAGGGCATTTAATGCTTTAAAACCATCGAAACTTACGGAAATGTCGTCAAGATACAAAATAGGGCCGTGTGACGTATCGACCCCTCTCCGTGCGACACTTCCTAAAGTATTTTTTCTAATGGAGTCTTTCATCCCTAATGTTTCTTGCATTGATTTAACTCTCTATTTTTTTGAATTTATTCTTCAATTTAGAAAACAAACCGACTATCCCAAAGGGCAGGCATAGTGTTACTAAAATAAATAGTAATCCTAAGAAAAAGAGCCAATACTCCGGAAAGGCTTGCGTGAAGAAACTCTTAGCGCCATTTACAGCTGCGGCACCTATCACGGGCCCGAGGATAGTACCTCGCCCACCGACAGCCACCCATACCGCGATCTCAATAGAATTTGCTGGAGACATCTCACTGGGATTGATGATGCCGACTTGAGGCACATATAAAGCACCCGCGATACCACAGATGATCGCAGAGAGCGTCCAAATGAAAAGTTTAAAACGAATCGGGTCATAGCCGCAAAACATCAGACGCGACTCTGAATCTCTAATAGCAGTCAATATTCGACCAAACTTGGATTTAATCAATACTCGAGAGAGAACTAAAACGAGCAGTAAGAAAAATGCACTAAGTCCAAACAATGCTGCGCGCATCGTTGGATCGGTTAGGGAGTAACCCAGTATTCGTTTAAAGTCAGTAAACCCGTTATTACCTCCAAAACCCGTCTCGTTACGGAAAAATAACAACATAAACGCGTACGTGAGGGCTTGAGTAATAATTGAAAAATACACGCCTTTAATACGAGACCGAAAAGCAAAATATCCGAATACGAAGGCCAGAACTCCAGGAACTAAGACGACTAACACGATCGCCCACAAAAAACTATCTGTGCCTAACCAATGCAACGGGTATTCTTTCCAATCGAGAAAAACCATAAAATCAGGCAGGTCGCTCTGATACTGACCATCCTGACCAATTTGCCGCATGAGATACATCCCAAAAGAATACCCACCAAGAGCAAAAAACAAACCTTGGCCAAGGGATAAGATTCCCGCATAACCCCATATCAAATTCATTGCCACGGCGACTATGCAATAACACATAATTTTGCCAATTAGCGTCACGGTGTAGGAGGAAATATGAAATGCACCACCATCTGGAATAAAGAGATACATCCACGGCACAACGATAAGAGTTAGTACAGCGAATGTTATCAATCCAAGCCAACCAAGCTTAGAAAATAACGGTTCAATATTTGATTGATACTGCATTTATCCCTCCACGGAACGTCCCTTTAGGGCAAACAACCCTTGAGGACGCTTTTGAATAACAGCGATGATGAATACGAGGATAATAATTTTAGTTAAAACCGCCCCAACACCAGGCTCAATGAATTTGGAGAACACTCCAAGACCGAGCGCCGCATATACCGTTCCAGCTAATTGCCCCACACCACCAAGCACTACAACCATGAATGAATCAATGATGTACGCCTGACCAAGATCCGGTCCGACATTACCTACTTGAGATAAAGCAACGCCAGCTAAGCCTGCAATGCCGGAACCTAAGCCGAATGCAAGCATATCGACCTTAGCCGTATTAACACCAACACAAGCTGCCATACTTCGGTTTTGTGTGACGCTACGGATAAATAATCCTAGCCTGGTTTGACTAATCAGCAACCAAATACCAATAAGCACTAAGGCAGCAAAAACAATAATAGCAATACGGTTAAGAGGCATGACGATATTCCATACTTCAACGCCTCCCGACAACCAAGTTGGGTTTGACACCTCAACGTTTTGCGCTCCAAAAATCTGTCTAACCAACTGAATTAGAAAAAGACTAATACCCCAAGTAGCCAATAGCGTTTCAAGTGGACGTCCATATAACCAACGAATAACAGAACGCTCAAGCACGACCCCAATGATGGCCGAAGAAAGAAATGCCATCGGAATGGCAGCCAAAACATATAGGTCAAAATAGTTTGGTAGATAATTAACAAACAGTTGTTGTGTCACGTAAGTTGCGTAGGCACCAATCATCAACATCTCTCCATGAGCAAGATTGATCACGCCAAGCAGTCCATATGTAATCGCGAGACCCATCGCGGCAAGAAGTAAAATGCTACCTAGAGATAACCCGCTAAATAAACGCCCAAAATAATCGATAAACGTGAGTTTCCGATCGATAGCAGTGACAGCGAATTCTATCGCCACCCTGACTTCAGCAGATGGCTCTTCAAATTCACCTGATTCATTTTTTTCTAATTTAGCTACTAGCAATTCTCGGACACGTCGTTCACTGCTCGACGTTAAATAGTTAACCGCGTCGATTCGCTCTTGCTCATCAGGGCTATCCAACAAAATGACGGATTGACTCTCTTTTAAAATTCGCCCGATCTCCTCATCAGATTCCTGAGCGAGGGCTTTATTTAAAAAAGTCAGCAATGAAGGGGATAGATTGTCCCGTAAAGACTTCGCTGAGGTAAGGCGTATTTCCCTATCATCCGATAACAATTGAAGTACGCCCACCGCGCTCTCGAGCTGGGACCGCATACGGTTATTAACAATAACCGTGTTATAGGTGTCGGGCTGAGGGTCGAGCATCTCCAATGTGATCGCATCAATCACATTCCAATCATCATTTTCCAGAACAATTTGACCTGTGTCGGTAACTAACAACTCGCTGTTTTGAAGCTCTTTCAGTAGTCTAAGCGCATCCGAATCTCCGACTCGTGCAATCTTATCAATAGCTTTGAGACGCTCCATTACATGCTCTGACGCCAACCCAGATATATCCGTTCGATCAAGCGCTGCACCGGCCATAGGAAAGGCGAGCGCAAGGAGACTTAAAATAAATAATAATGCGTTTCGTTTGTTATTCAACATGCTCGCGTCAACTTAACCACAAAAAGCCTGCTGCTTGAAGCAAGGCAGACCTTTTGTGTATTTCGTTTACACTGGTAATTTAAACAATTTCATACCAGCACCAGAGGAGATTATTACAATCCCTGCTTACTCTCGTTGCCGGTAATAAATGGGCTCCAAGGCTGAGCTCTGATGGGAGCCTTAGTACTCCAAACCACCTGAAATTGGCCGTTTGGAAGGATCTCGCCAATCATAACTGGCTTATGAAGATGGTGATTTGTCGCGTCCATAGTAAGTGTAAAGCCGGATGGCGCTTTGAATGTCTGACCACCCATTGCCTCACGGACTGCATCTACGTCCGTAGTTCCAGCCTGCTCTACCGCCTGTGCCCACATTTTGATTCCAACGTAGGTAGCCTCCATCGGATCATTAGTTACTACAGTATCAAGATTAGGGACGCCGTTTTTCATGGCCCATGCCTTATACATTTTAGTAAATGATCTGTTTTGCTTACCTTTAACCGACATGAAGTAATTCCAAGCAGCCAAGTGCCCAAGTAATGGCTTAGTGTCAATGCCTCGGAGCTCTTCCTCACCAACAGAGAATGCCACGACAGGGACATCAGTTGCTTTCAAGCCTGCATTACCCAACTCTTTGTAAAATGGAACATTAGAGTCACCATTAATAGTAGACACTACAGCCGTTTTCCCACCAGCAGAGAATTTTTTAATATCAGCAACAATGGTTTGATAATCACTGTGACCAAAAGGCGTATAAACCTCTTCAATATCTGACTCTTCAACACCCTTAGAAATCAAGAAAGCTCGGAGGATTTTGTTGGTTGTTCGAGGATAAACATAGTCTGTCCCCAAAAGATACCAACGCTTAGCTCCACCACCCTCTTCACTCATCAAATATTCAACTGCTGGAATAGCTTGTTGATTCGGAGCGGCTCCGGTGTAGAACACATTTTGTGATAACTCTTCCCCCTCGTACTGAACGGGATAAAACAGAAGATTATTTAATTCTTCAAAAACTGGTAATACAGATTTTCTTGATACAGAGGTCCAACAGCCAAAAACGACATCAACCTCATCCTGCGTGATTAACTGTCTGGCTTTTTCAGCAAACAGTGGCCAGTTTGATGCAGGGTCAACCACTACTGGCTCAAGTTGTTTACCCAATAATCCGCCATTAGCATTGATTTCCTCAATAGTCATGAGCGCTGTATTCTTCAACGCCGTCTCCGAAATAGCCATTGTTCCCGACAAAGAATGCAGGATGCCAACCTTAATGGTTTCCTCAGCCTGGGCCGTCATTGCAAACGCAGAACTAATTCCGAGTGTCGCACTAATTACAGTTTTTATGAATTGCTTTCGGTTCATTCTTATGATCCTTAAACGGTAGTTAAAAAAATGTTTCCTCACCCCAGAAACTGAAATTATTAAGATCAACTTCAGATCCTGAACTGCTAATAGGGTATAAAGCATGAACCGTGCCATGATAAAAAAAACCATAAAAAACAGATGCTTAAATTAGAAGCGCACCACATAAATCAAATGACATGAGATTGCAACGAGTGATAACGAGATAAAACGCACTAACTGCACTCACCGCACGACAAAAAGGTAGAACTGGCGCACTACGATGGTGCGTGCGTTTTATAAAAATATTACCTTGGAAAATACCCAGTACTGTATATAATAACAGTACTGGGTATTTAACTGCTATCGATATGAAACTGCTGACACAAAGACAAACTGAAATTCTTAGCCTCATTCAAAGCTTTGTTGAAAATACTGGCTTCCCTCCTACACGATCAGATATAGCCCGAGCCCTGGGTTTCAAATCTGCAAATGCGGCCGAAGACCACCTCAAAGCACTTGAAAAAAAAGGGCACATCAAACTCATACGTGGCACATCAAGAGGAATACAACTACTTAAAAACGCCGGACTGCCCATTGTGGGTCGAGTGGCAGCTGGACAACCCATATTGTCTGAAGAGCACATACAGAATAGGGTCCAAGTTGAGCAGTCTTTGTTTAGACCTGCGGCAGACTATCTACTCAAAGTGAGGGGAAGCAGCATGCGCGATGTTGGCATCCATGATGGAGATTTACTCGCCGTCCATGCCACATCAGAAGCACGGTCTGGGCAAATCATCGTGGCACGCATCAACCAAGAAGTCACGGTCAAACGCTTCAAACGGAAAAACAAGGAAGTATGGCTAGAAGCAGAAAATCCTGATTTTCAGCCTATCTATGTGAATGGCGAACGAGATGACTTTGCCATAGAGGGCCTCGCGGTTGGCATCATCCGTAACGGAAAAATCAATTAGTAATCGACTGAATTATGGCATCTCCCCTCCTTCAATCCATCCTCCCTACTCATATCTGGAAAGGGAAAGAGCACAAACTCAATCCGCTTGGATACGTACCTTCAGGCTTCACCAATATTGACGAAAGAATCCACGGATGGCCCCTTGGCACACTCATGGAAATCGTACCTCACCAAATCGGAATTGGTGAGTTTTCGATATTGATTCCGGCACTTGCTCGACTCTCTCAAGATTCACGCTGGATCTTATTAGTCTGCCCTCCTCATATTCCCTATACGCCCTTTCTATCCAGAATGGGCGTCGATACCAGCAAAGTCATCATCACACAGGCACAGAACATTAATGACGCAGGATGGTGTATGGAACAAGGATTGAGATCGAACTCTTGTAGTGCGGTCATCGGTTGGATTCCACAGATAACAGAAAAAATGATTCGTCGACTACAACTGGCATTAGAAGAAAAAAAAGTGTTGAGTGCTTTTTTTACAAAGCCAATAACAAACTATAAAAACAATCCCACACCCTGGAGAATCATAGTCAGGCAGGCCAACAATGAAACGCTAATCGACATCCCGAAACGACGAGGTGGAGGCCCCATTAGCGCAATATCAATCTCTAACCTATTGCACCAAACATGTTGTGGCTTTGCCTAAGTTTCCCAAATTTATCTATCGATATTTTTTCTATTGGTGATGAGATTAAAGAACCCGTAGTGATTGTCGAATCAACGAATACGATCATTGCAAGCAACAACACGTCTCAGCAATTAGGCATCCGAAATGGCATGGCGCTATCCGCGGCTTATGTCCTGTCAAATTTTATCCAAGTTAAGCACCGCAACAAAAATCAAGAAATTAAAAAACTAGAAGAAGTCGCCACATCACTTTTCAAGTATTCATCTCAAATAAGCATTCGACTACCGAGTTCAGTTCTCGTTGAAATTGGAGCCAGTATCAAGCTATTTCGTGGCACACAAAGCCTAAAGAATCAAATAACACAAACGATTACTGATTTAGGGCTTCATGTACACACAGGTGTATCCCCCACCCCTTTAGCCGCCATATGGTTCTCACGATACAGATCAAACACCACAGCCTTTACAATCAATGACCTGTCTCAACACCTTGATCCATTACCCACCTCAATCATTGAATCTGGGGATATATCAGGCATGCAACTGCATGATGTTGGGATTAAAACTATTGGCCAATTAGCACGTATCCCCAGATCCGCAGTAACCCAACGTTGGGGAACTTATGCGTTGGATCAATTAGATCGAGCTTTCGGCAAAAAGCCAGATCCTCAACCGTTCTTTTCATTACCAGAAAATTTTGATTCTGAGGTATCACTCAACCTTCCCGCCTCTTCAGTAGGGGAACTTCTATTTGGCCTTCATCGAATAATTCAAAGCATGACCACTTACCTACAGGTTAAACAATACGGAGTCATACAGTTTGAACTAAGCATCGTCAATGAAGAGAAACTGCAGCATGACTTCAAGTTCAAACTTTCAGCACCCTCTAGAAATCCAAAACATCTGACTCACCTAGTTCAAGAACGACTTAACCGAGAAAGCATTCCTTCTAGAATTGAGTCAATTCACCTTAGGTCCATACAAGAGACACCCTTAACTCCATCCAGTCATTCACTACTCCCTCACGAAGAACAGAGCGAACTGAGTCGAAGTCATTTAATTGACCAACTACAAGCCAGAGTAGGAGAAAAATCTGTCTATGGGATCACCGTCTGTGCAGACCATCGTCCAGAAAAATCTTGGGGAGAGACCATTCCAGGACTACATCAGCACTACACAAAACTCAATCATCGACCCTCTTGGTTACTGCGCATACCCAAAGCATTAACTTCGGTATCGGACATCCCAACCCTACGCGGACCATTAACCATCATTGACGGGCCTGAGCGTATCGAAACAGGATGGTGGGATGATCAAGGCATCAAAAGAGATTACTTCATAGCCTTAACTCAAGACTATTCACAAGTCTGGATATATAAAGATGCAGTGAGTAACCAATGGTTCTTACACGGCATTTTTGCATGAAGACAGCCCCTGTTATTACCCCTTATGCAGAACTTCATTGCATCAGCAACTTTAGTTTTCTTACGGGCGCCTCACACCCTGAGGAACTCGTAGAACAAGCCAAAAAACTTGGATATCACTCTATTGCGATCACAGATGAGTGCTCTGTAGCTGGCGTTGTACGTGCTCATGTCGCCGCGCGAGCGGCAGATATTAAATTACTAATTGGATCTGAATTTAAACTTGAGGAAGGGACTCGATTTATCCTGATTGCCAAAAATCGTGACGGCTATGGTTATATGTGCAATCTCATCAGTACCGCACGTCGTCGCGCATCTAAAGGCGAATACTACTTAAGCCAAAAACATTTTAAAGACGTCGAAATCAACTGCATCGTGATATGTCTACCCAACACTGATTTATCAAAGGAGAGGCAGATCAAAGACCTTGTCTGGCTAAAACATTATTTCAAAAATCAAGTATGGATTGGCGTGGCGCAACTTCTTCTCAATCACGAAAAAAAACAAATACTGGCCATTGAACGCTTGTCACAATTCATGATGGTCCCTCTTGTCGCAATTGGTAGCGCACATATGCATATACCGGAGCGTCGTATGCTACGAGATACGATCCATGCAATTCGAATCAAAAAAACCGTTAAAAACAGTGGTTATGAATTATCCCAAAATGGGGAAGGTTACCTACGCAGCATTGACTCGATCGAACGCTTATATTCCTCTCAACTCATTACTGAAACTCTCGCGATCGCCAACCAATGCAACTTTGACCTCAGTACACTCAAATATGAGTACCCCGAAGAAATTACACCGAATGGAATGAGTACAACTGAACATTTACGTGCGCTCACTCAAAAAGGGCTCATTTGGAGATTTCCTCAAACCATTCCAGAGAAGGTTCAATTACTGGTTGAACGGGAGCTCAGCATCATTCATGAATTGAACTATGAATCATATTTTTTAACCGTATTTGACATCACCAGCTATGCCAGATCTCAAGGCATTCTATTTCAAGGTAGAGGTAGCGCGGCAAACTCGGCAGTTTGTTATGTATTAGGTATCACAGAAGTAGATCCTAATCGCTCAGAAATGTTATTCGAACGATTTATATCTAAAGAGCGACACGAACCACCTGATATCGACGTCGACTTTGAAAATGACCGTCGAGAAGAGGTGATTCAGTATATCTACAATAAGTATGGCCGAGATCGAGCAGCACTAACTGCAACTGTCGTCACTTATCGACCTAAAAGTGCATTCAGAGACGTTGGCAAAGCACTGGGACTAGATACAGAACAAATTAATCGTATTTCTACGAGTTTCAGCTGGTGGGAACAAAAATCGAGTCGGTCCGAACGACTCAAGGAAGCTGGTTTTAATACAAACACCAAAATCATTCGGCAACTCATCTATATCACTCAGGAACTATCTGGATTTCCGCGACATTTATCCCAGCATGTTGGTGGGTTTTTAATTTCACAAGGCCCGCTGACTCAGTTAGTCCCTGTTGAGAATGCGGTCATGAAAAACCGTACCGTAATACAGTGGGACAAAGATGATCTAGATGCACTGGGATTGCTCAAAATTGATGTATTAGCACTGGGCATGCTCTCCGCCATTCGTCGCTCTCTGCATCTTATTGAAAAGTGGCGTCATAAACCTTTCACCATATCTGACATACCGCCAGAAGATCCAAAAGTCTATGAAATGATATCGAAGGCAGACACCATTGGCGTTTTTCAAATCGAATCTCGAGCACAAATGTCCATGCTCCCTAGACTAAAACCAAAGTGTTTTTATGATTTGGTGATTGAAGTCGCCATCGTACGTCCTGGCCCTATTCAAGGCGGTATGGTTCATCCATATCTGCAACGTCGTCAGGGTAAAAAGCCCGTCACCTACCCCTCTGCTGATGTTAAAAAAGTTTTAGAACGAACTTTAGGTGTACCCATATTCCAAGAACAAGTGATGCAACTCGCTATTGTGGCTGCGGGATTTACGCCTGGCGAAGCCGATCAACTCAGACGCTCCATGGCGGCTTGGAAGCGTAACGGTGGTCTAGGACACCTTGAGAAAAAACTCCTTCAAGGAATGCAACTTCGTGGGTACAGCAAAGAATTTTCTAAACAAATATTCCAGCAAATTCTCGGCTTTGGGCAGTATGGATTTCCAGAATCTCACTCAGCGAGCTTCGCTCTACTCGTGTACGTCTCCAGCTGGCTTAAGCGTCACGAACCAGCAGCGTTCACGTGCGCACTACTCAACAGCCAGCCGATGGGTTTTTATGGCCCGTCCCAACTGATTCAAGACGCACAACGCCATAATGTGATGATTCTGCCCGTAGATATATTACTGAGTCATCATGAGTGTCATTTGACTCACACACCCAACACAGATAAGCCAGCTATCAGGTTAGGCTTCAATATGATTAAGGGACTCTCCAGCGATGCGGCACACAGAATTGTGGCTCATCGGTCGGAACACTTAGCGATGGATCAAATTGCAAGGCTCGCGGGATTAAATAAACAAGACTTACGCGCACTCGCTCGTGCTGATGCCTTATTGAGCTCTATAGGGAATCGACATCAAGCAAATTGGTGGGCACGTGGGCTGGACCTAAACCCACCCGAGCTATTTCACCACTTACCAGGCACACAGGAGTCTCTGAACTTACCCACACCGACAAAGGGTGAAAATATTGTTGCTGATTACAGGAGTCTAGGGCTCACCTTGCGAGAACACCCACTGCGCTTACTCAGAACAGCACTCAATAAAAGAAAAATAGTAACAGCCGAGAAGATCAAAGCACTTCGAAGTGGACAATCGGTTCGCGCAGCAGGAATCGTCACCTCCCGGCAACGCCCCAGCACATCCAGTGGTGTGGTATTCCTCACTCTTGAGGATGAAACGGGGTATACGAATGTGGTGATCTGGAACCGAATCGCCTTCGAACAACGTCAGATACTGATGAAGGCTCAACTAATGGTTGTTTTGGGACATGTCGAAAGAGATGGTGAGGTTATTCACCTCATTGCAAAAAAATTAATCGATTACTCGCCTCTTCTTGGTAAACTCACCACAACGTCAAGAGATTTTCATTAAAAAATATGACCTTTGAATTCGACAAAATTATTGATAGAACGAATACGTCCAGCAGCAAATGGACTAAATATGATCGCCCAGACATCATACCCATGTGGGTTGCTGACATGGACTTTGAAACGGCGCCGTGCATTAAGTCCGCACTACTGGAGCGCATTAATCACGGCATCTATGGATATACCCAGCCACCCGAAGAATTATCTTCAACTGTTGCAACCTACCTAAAGACCGAATTTAATTGGGCTATCGATACAGACTGGATTATATGGTTACCGAGCTTGGTGGTTGGACTCAACGTTGTGAGCCGTGCATTCGCCGAAGAGGGTGATGCGATTCTTTCGAATACACCGATATATCCACCTTTTCTATCTGCACCAACTTACGGTAATCGGGAAACCATTACCGCACCTCTAGTTTGGAGCGGAACAAAGTGGGCGATGGATTTTGATGCCCTGGAAAAAACTGTTACAAAAAAAACAAAAGCTTTTTTATTCTGTAGCCCACACAACCCAACTGGACGCGTTTGGAATAGTAAGGAGCTCAATGAGTTAGTCGCCTTTTGCCACAAACATAATCTGACTATAATTTCTGATGAAATTCATGCGGGTCTCATCTTGGACCAAGACAAAACCCACACAGTCACTGCAAACCTACCGGACGCTGCGGATATTTCAGTAACACTCCTATCTGCGAGTAAGACTTTTAATATGCCAGGATTAGGCTGCGCGTACGCCGTTGTGAAAAATCCAACATTAAGAAATAAACTAAAAAAAGTGATGAACGGCATCGTGCATCATGTCGGGGCTCTAGGCTATACTGCCACCCTCGCAGCCTACAAAGAAGGTAAGCCATGGCATGCCGCACTGGTTAACTACTTACGTCTGAATCGTGACTACGTTGAAGGCGATTTGTCGGCTCACGACCAACTGACGGTATACCACTCAGAAGCCACGTACCTAACATGGATTGACGCACGCAGAATGAACGTTGACAACCCATCGACATACTTCGAGCAATTTGGAATTGGTCTCTATGATGGTGCACCGTTTGGAGCTCCAGGGTTCCTCAGACTAAACTTTGCATGCCCACAGTCGGTGTTACGTGAGGCAATTCAACGCATCAACAAAGGATTAGAGGCGCTAACCTAGCCGACTAATCGGACTTTGCCTCTGTGGACTCTATGGACTCTATGGGAAAGATTTGACCTGACACCCCCAATAACGTCACCTTAGGGCCTGCGAAGCACTGTAAGTCAATCGTGTAGAGGCTGAACACAAAATAATTTTCATATTTCTGAGCAAAGGGTTGCTCCAAAACACAGGGCACACCATCGAGTGCCTCAATGATCGACTTCAGGATACCCCCGTCTTGCGACAATAATTTTTTAGCGATTTCATTCTTGGCTATTTTGTCACCAACGTACTGTTCAAAATCGTTTTCACTAGGATTATTAGCCGCTAAAACGACCGAGAGAATAGCAAGCAAAATTAGTTTCATATCGCAACAAACTTAAAATCAAACAATTGTAAGATTAACCGATTACTTGGTGTGACGTTTCGCTCGCGCCAGACGCCGCCACTCCCACGGCGGAATAGACGAATCATCATCCCACAAGCCAATTCGCTGATGCTTTGCCAAAACCTCAGCCTCTTCATAACGAATACGATCCTCAGGTTCCTGATCCCGCTGATAATCACGATACCACCAAGCAAGCCCATCTCGGACCAAGGTCCAATTGACGTCTAAATCATCAAGCAAGACCTTACACACCCAGCGCTTGTAACGGTCTCTTTTTACACACTCACACGTCACGGTCTGTCCCCGAATCATCTGAACCAACCTATCACGAGCTTCTGCGCCAAACGGTTGATCCATCTCGGGTGTATCGATACCGCTGAATCGGACTTTTATTTTTTGATCTCCTTCACCTAAGACGGTGATGGTGTCCCCGTCTGCAATCCGGATGACCTCACCTCGAAAAACTTCTGATTGAGACAAAGAAATCTCATAACAAAATGTAATAGCTATAATCAGAGGCAGAATAAGAAAACGCCGTTTAATGAACAAGGCTGTGCCGTTACACATCTGCATAGAAAAGATCCGAGAATTTGTTAGGATATTAATTAGGATAGACGATAGATTACCTTTGCTGTCAAGCTCAAATCTAATAACTACGCTTAAAAAAGGAAAGACGGATGCCAGCAACCTCTATGAACCACTTTACCATTCTGACAGAGGACCTCAATGTCACAGTCAATTTTTATAACAAATTTTTAGGCTTAAAGGCTGGTGAACGACCTCCATTTCCATTTCCAGGCGCATGGCTCTACGCAGGAGATACTGCAGTACTGCATGTCATTGCTGGGAAAACGTTGCCAGAACCACGAGAAGGGGTGATTGATCACATAGCGTTCAGCGCGACAGGTCTGGTAGATACTGTCAATAAATTAAAGCAAAACAACCGAGACTATTCGTTGAGACAATTCAGGGAGACAGATCCTTGGCAACTCTTTTTCTTTGACCCTTTTGGAGCCAAGGTCGAACTAGATTATCCACCAACAGAACCCACGCCCAATTAGTACACCTTTTAATGAGGTGAGTTTTGTGTTGCTTCCGCCCCTGACTCTTGATGATCATGTTCTAAATCAACACGCTCTGCTTCAGAACCCTGAGGTACGGGATCAGCGATTTCAATGCCCAGCTCTTTCTCGTAGTACTTGATCCAGTTGTGGACGTTTCCCTCTTGAATTTCAATGGCAGCGTCACCTGCATGAATATGCCCTATTGGGGTAATTAAGCATACTAAAAAATAAGATACGATTAGTCGATCGAAGATAGGCACAGGCAGCTCCTCAAACAATTCAATGTAATTTGCAGCATTTAGCGCAACAACACCAACATTTAACCCATGCGGTGAAGAAAGTGGTGCGCCCGGAGAGATTCGAACTCCCGACACCTTGGTTCGAAGCCAAGTACTCTATCCAACTGAGCTACGGGCGCGCGGAACATATAACAACGCGGACATTCTATCAGCAAACCGTAATAATTAAACTCGTATCGGCGCTTAATAATAATTAATAGCAGATCAGTTTCAACCGCATTATTCCCCTTAATCCCTATCCAAAAAACACGCATGGTAGACTTGGCACTTACACATCTAGAATATTTAGGGAGATTTAGTCTTGTTGGAAAATAGTTTAGTAAGCACCGCGGAAGATGTTTCTAAAATTGCATTCGGATTTATGGCATCTAAAGCGCTATTCGCAGGTTTACATATCGACGTCTTTACTAAACTGTCTGATGGACCGAAAAGTTCGGCACAAATCGCAGAAGAATCTAAAGTCCCAGTAAACCGAATCACCACATTGATGACGGCGCTAACCAGCATAGGATTAGTTGACCGGGACGGTGAAGGTGAAATCTACTCAAACTCACCTGGAGCAGACGCTTTCCTCTCCAAGGGAGCCAAATATGATTTTGGAGACTACCTTCGTTATCAAATTGACCAACAAATGTATCCATTTCTTGGACAGCTTAATGAGGTATTAGACGGCACACTGGCCGCCGACGCAGTAGACTCCTACCAACACTGGATGAACGATGCGGAACAAGCGTCAATTTACTGTGAAGCCCAACATGCTGGATCCCTAGGGCCAGGTCGAACACTTTGCCGTCTTGTAGATCTCAGTGAAGCAGAAACTCTGCTTGACGTTGGCGGAGGCACCGGAGCGATGAGTATTCGACTCTTAGAAGCTTTTCCTAAGCTGATCTCGACAATTATTGATTTCCCCAACGTCGCAGAAATAGGTTGGAAATTCATATGTGAAGCTAAAATGATCGATCGAATTCGTTACATTCCATCGAACGCATTATCAACTGAATGGCCAAAGGAACAAGGCGCTATTCTAATGTCATATTTATTTAGTGGCATTCCTGGAGCCGAAGTGCCACGTCTTGTTGAATACGCATTCAATTGTCTAAAGCCAGGCGGTAACATAATGATTCACGACTTCATGGTTGAGAATGATCGCTCGGGTCCACCCATGGCAGCGCTGTGGCAACTGCAGCACATGGCGTTCACACCTGAAGCCCGGTCAGTCACTCCTGGATGGTTACGAACACGACTAAACGAGGTTGGCTTCGTCGATATCAAAGAAGACGATATGATCCCTGGCCTCACGCGCTTAATTCACGCACGAAAACCAAATTGAGGTTTCACTCATCCTTAAGATATTAAAGTCGTCTAATTTTTAAGGTCAAAAATCAGGAAAAAATTGGCGCGCCCGGCACGATTCGAACGTGCGACCCCATGCTTCGTAGGCATGTACTCTATCCAGCTGAGCTACGGGCGCGTATTGGAGTGGCGAATTATAACAAAATCAGTATTAAGCGTAACGACTCGAATAAAAATAATATGACTAACTTACGTTAAAATGCCGGCTCTTTAGATTCAATGAAAAATTAAGATGGCTTTAATTGTCCAAAAATATGGTGGCACGTCAGTAGGTTCGACAGACCGCATCAAAAATGTTGCACGACGTGTTGCCAAATGGAAAAAGGCGGGACATGACGTCGTTGTCGTTGTATCCGCCATGTCTGGTGAAACCAATCGCCTTATCGAATTAGCGCAAACCATCCAGCCGACACCTGACCCCAGAGAATTAGATGTTGTCTGTTCAACTGGAGAACAGGTAACTATTGGCCTATTAGCCATGGCCCTAATCGAACTAGGTGTTTCTGCAAAATCATATACTGGAGCACAGATAAGAGTTCTCACTGATAGCGCGCACACTAAAGCTCGTATCTTAGATATCAATAAGGATCGGATACAGGACGATCTGAATTCCGGAAACGTTATTGTCGCAGCTGGTTTCCAAGGCGTAGACGCGGAAGGTAACATAGCGACACTAGGGCGCGGTGGATCCGACACCTCTGGAGTGGCTATCGCTGCAGCACTTGGAGCACAAGAATGTCAGATTTATACGGATGTCGATGGGGTATACACCACGGATCCAAGAGTGGTCCCAAATGCGCGCCGATTGAAAACAGTCACTTTTGAGGAAATGCTCGAAATGGCCAGCTTAGGTTCAAAGGTATTACAAATTCGTTCGGTAGAGTTTGCCGGAAAGTATCGCGTCAGACTCCGCGTACTATCCAGCCTAACTGACCCCGACATTTCGATTGATGAGGAATCGCAATCGGGAACATTAATTACATTTGAGGATGATGGGACTATGGAAGCCGCTCTAGTTTCTGGTATTGCTTTTAATCGTGATGAAGCAAAAGTAACAGTGCGTGGAGTTCCAGATACTCCAGGCATTGCTTTTAAAATTCTTGATCCAATAGCAAAGGCCAACATTGAAGTCGACGTAATCGTACAAAATATCAGCACTGACCAGAAAACAGACTTCTCATTCACCGTGCATCGGAACGATTTAAACAAAACTCTCGATATTTTAAAGCCTGTACAAGCAGTCATCGGTGCTCGAGATATATTGGGGGACGACAAGATTTGCAAACTAGGAGTGGTCGGCGTTGGAATGCGGTCTCATGTTGGTGTCGCAAGTAAAATGTTTGCTGCGTTAGCCAATGAAGGTGTAAACATTCAAATGGTCTCAACCTCGGAAATCAAGATCACGGCCGTCATTGATGAGAAATACATGGAACTTGCTGTGCGGGCGCTTCACCAAGCTTTTGATTTAGAGTAACTGAGCTAGATACCGGAAGCAGTTTCAACTAGAATACACGCTTTCGGCATGCTAATCGCGTTGCCGAATGGAGAGTTGGCCGAGCGGCTGAAGGCGCTCCCCTGCTAAGGGAGTATAGGGTTTATAGCCCTATCGAGGGTTCGAATCCCTCACTCTCCGCCACTAATCACTATAAGTGTATGTTTTATATATACTTTAAATAATATTAGTGCATTAGGATATCCAAAAACCTATCCAAAAACCTTAGGTACAACAAGTCGTTTATCTCTCACCGAAGGACTTGGGCCCGGCCCAGGACTACGTGATCTATAGATACCGGAGCCAGAAGCCAAAACCTGCCTCTCAAAACGGATCTCCAAAAATAGAGATTTAATTGATGGCTCGGCGAATGTCATCTCGCTATATCCTCAGGCGAAATAGAAAATGTGCGCGGCTTGAAGCCCAAGTCACGCGCCGCGTCGGTGTGGTCAAACACCAAATCACGATTCATGCGCTCTGCCATGGCGCTGTCTCTTATACACATCTCCGAGCCCACGAGACAGGCAGAAATCTC